>OGWS01002503.1_pt1 | contig 11420 bp, 5 predicted proteins | sample 1576111 | NCBI WGS metagenome assembly OGWS01 (sample SAMEA3541534, study PRJEB24748) | human gut metagenome | biome: human gut; feature: human-associated habitat; material: faeces | place: China | collected 2012
TAAGAAATTTACAGCTCAGGTTTACGTTCTGACAAAAGACGAGGGTGGTCGTCATACTCCGTTCTTCAACAACTATCGTCCGCAGTTCTACTTCAGAACAACTGACGTAACCGGCGTTTGCGAGCTTCCGGAAGGAACCGAGATGTGCATGCCTGGTGATAACGTAGAGATGACCGTTGAGCTGATCCATCCGGTAGCTATGGAGCAGGGTCTTCGTTTCGCTATCCGTGAGGGTGGTAGAACCGTAGGTTCAGGTCGTGTTGTTTCTATCTGCGAATAATCTCTAATTAGAAATTAATCGAAATTTTCATATAATGTAGATGCGCCTGGTGCGCCTACTGTGTCCAAACGTAAGAGGACCCGTGGAGATTTTTCTCCACGGGTTTTTCTGTTATCTGGCACCTGAAAAACTTTATCTGGCACCTGCCAAATGTCATGGACAGGTCCGGCAGATGTGTATTGGAACTGCAATCAGAACAGCATCAGCAAGGACGCTACTATCACGGGTAAAAACGTAAGGAAAATTCACACATTTTTCAAAGTAAGAACTGGTAACTTATGTTATAATCAGAAACTGTATTATAAATGTAAGATTAGGCATTATCACATAGAAGTGATTCATGGATAACACAGCAAGTGGATAACATAAAATGGGTAGCAGAACAAGGAGTAAATGAATGAACTATAAACGAAAATTAGTTTCCGGTCTGGCACTATGCCTTTGCGGCGCCAGTCTGGCAGCATACCAGCCGGAAAGACCGGGGATACCCGGAAGGGTTACGGGGCAGACAGAAACTACGTCAGATCGGACACAGGAAACGTCAGCCTACGATGCGGAGCGATATACATTTTCTACAGATGTCTACGGTCCGGGCGTAACCAATCTGTCTTCTTCCGACAGCTATTCCAGGTACCAGTGGGGTCTGAAAAATGATGCGGAACTTCAGTACAGCGAGATTATCAACCGCTTCAAGGACAGTAATCCGAAGCTTGCCACATTCATTGACCTGGCAAACTATCTGGGAATGCCGGCACCGGTGGCTGGTCCGGATGCTTACCGGATCAAAGAAATCCGTGCCAGAAAAGGAGTAGATATCGATGTTCTTCCTGCATGGAACCTTTATGATGCAAGCACAGAGGAACATCGTCAGGTGGTAGTTGCGGTCATTGACACCGGAATCGACATCAATCATCCGGATCTGAAAGATGCCATTTGGACCAACGAAGACGAAATTCCGGGAGATGGCATCGATAATGACGGCAACGGCTATATCGACGATGTGCACGGCTGGAATTTCTTTGATGGAAACAATGAACTCTGCAAGGGCAGCGAGGACGATCACGGAACCCATGCGGCAGGAACCATTGCCGCGACCCGTGGAAATGGCGGCATTGCTGGAATCGCGGATAACAAGTATGTCAAGATCATGTCTCTAAAAGCGCTGGGAACCCAGTACGGCGTGGGTGAGGAAAAGGCAATCATCGAAGCCATCCGCTACGCGGAAGCAAACGGTGCCTCCATCTGCAACCTCAGTTTTGGAACGACCGAATATTATCCGGCACTGGAAAAGGTCATGCGCGAATCGAAGATGCTGTTTGTGGTATCAGCCGGAAACGGAGACGCGAAAGGAATCGGAGAGGATACGGATCAGAAACCGGATTATCCGTCTTCCTTTGACTTAGATAATGCGATATCCGTTGCGAACCTGATGTTCGACGGAAACCTGGCTGAGAGCTCCAATTATGGCGCTAAGAGCGTAGATATCGCAGCACCCGGCACTTATATCGTCAGCACCATTGCAAACAGCGGATACGGCTTTATGACCGGCACCTCCATGTCTGCACCGATGGTAACCGGTGCGGCTGCATTCCTGTATTCCTACCGCACCGACCTGCAGCTTTCCGATATCCGTAAAGTCCTGTTAGAAACCGCCCGCAAGATCCCGCCATTGGAAGGCAAACTCAGCAGCAACGGCATGCTGGATGTGTACGCGGCCCTGAATTACGGAAGAACGACAGAAAACACGGCTGAAAGTACAGCAGAGAATACGACAGAAAGCGTGGATGCAGGAAACAGCGGCAGCACCGATAACACCGGAGCCGATGTCTCAGCGGCTGCAGGAAATACTGAAAATCCAGAAAGCGCACAATCCGGACAGGAAACACAAAACTCCGGAGATGCAGCCCAGACAGAATCCCAGACAACCACGTCAAAAACCATTACGGCCGGAGGCGGAGAGCCAATCCGGCTGGGACAGTAAATGAAACAATATTGCACAGTAACGAACGAGGGGCGAAAGTTTCCACAGCCGCCATACATGGCGGCTGCGGGAACTTTCGCCCCTTTGATTTACTGTGCAATATTGTTTATTTCTTCTTATTTTTGTATTCTTCCAGCAGCCGCTCAAACTCTTCCTCATCACCGGAACGCTGCAGTCTCTGTCTTCTGCGTTCACGACGCTCGGCGAGGGCTTTTGCTTCCTGCTTTCTGGAGTAGACGATCCAGCCTGCGATTCCGATCACGGCAAGGACGAGGAGCACGATCAGAATCGTGACCAGTACGCCGACGATGGAAAAGTTTCCGTGGGTGCGCTGTGAATCGGATGCACCGGAGCTGGTAGCCAGGGAACTGCCTGCGTCATCTGCAGAATCAGCAGTGTTGGTACTGCCATTTCCGGCTGCAGATGAAGAATCGGTGCTGCTGTCGCCGTTATCGATGGTGACACCGTCTTTGGCAAGCAGATAGGCCGTTCCGATCACCCGGTCATTGTAGGTGTAGGTGAGCAGGGCCACGGCATTGTCCGGGCTGACTTCCGGCAGTGCGCCAAGGGAAATGTCGGCATCCTCGAAAGAAGCACCGTTTGGAAGGGTGATGACGCTGTCCGGGTCGATCATCAGATCGGAAGCCAGGAAAGAACCCTTGTCCAGGTTGATGGTTTCGTTTCCGGTGACGTAGCGGCTTTCGTAGTCGGCTACGGTGTAGTTCTGGAAGGAACGGAAGCCGAACTCCAGGAGTGCTTTTCCATCTACGAAGTACTGACGCGGCTGTCCTTTTAAGATGACAGAGACCAGACGGCGGTTATCCTTGACTGCGTAGGTGACCAGGGTGTTTCCGGCTTTGATCAGATAACCTGTTTTTCCGGCGATTGCTTCCGGATAGTAGTAGGGACTGCTCTGATCTTCGGTGACACAGAGACGGTGTTCGCCGCGGATGGTGAAACCGTCCGGATTCTGGGTGGTCGGTGCGATCTTATGTGTCGTGGCAGAGCTGATCTCTACCATGGTCTCATTGTCGTATGCGGCCTGCGCGATCAGGGCCATATCGTAAGCGGAAACATACTGATTATCTCCGTTTAAACCGGATGGATTTTCAAAATGGCTTTCCTGGCATCCCAGTTCTACCAGTTTTTCGTTCATCATGTCCACAAAGGCGGGAATGCTGCCTGCCGTGTGCTCTGCCAGGGCATTGGCTGCCTGGTTGCAGGATACCAAAAGCATGGAGTAGAGACAGTCTTCCACGGAGAGCTGGTCTCCGGCTACGACGCTGATTTTATTTCCGCTGTCTGCTTCCACCTGGTTGACAGCGGTCGTAGAAAATGTTACAGTATCATCCAGATTGCAATTTTCCAGGACGATGAGTGCTGTCAGAATCTTGGTGATGCTGGCTGGCGGATAAGCCAGGTGGATATTCTGTCCGTATAAAATGGCACCGGAATCCATATCCATGACAATTCCGGCCTCTGCCATAATGCCGGTATCAGAAGGCCAGTCGGGTTTAGCCCAGGCTGTCAGAATGAACAACTGGCATGTTAGGGCAAAACATACAAATTTTGTTATCTTTTGTTTCCATTTATTCAGCAATGTGCGAACCTCCTGTGTTCTTTTTCCGTTTGCGGTTTGGGTTCAAAAGCAAGGAACTCTGCGGTGTTTCCCGCATTTTGGCAAAACGGACCTGTCTAATCATACCTTATGTAAAATAAATATTCAACCAAATATTCCATGAAATATTCGTGAAATTGCCACTTCCATTTTCCCCATATTTGTAGTATCATAAATTCTGCTACGACATATAGTTGTTTATAACGCAATAAAATACAAGATATAGTATATACGAGAGGGGTTTGGGCATGACTACGGATGTTAAGACAAATGTGATCAAGAGAAACGGCAAAGAGGTTTCTTTTGATGTCTCTAAGATTGTGAACGCGATCACCAAGGCGAATGCCAGCGTCGATCATCTTCATCAGCTGAATGAGTATCAGATCAACGCAGTGGCAGATATGATCGCAAAACAGGTGGAAGAGGCTACGCATGCGGTAAACGTAGAAGATATTCAGGATATGGTAGAGACCGGCATCATGGAGATGCGGGGTTACGAGGTAGCACAGAAGTATGTGCGTTACCGTTACAAGAGAGAACTGACCAGAAAATCGAATACGACGGATAATGGCATCCTGGCACTGATCGAGCACCTGAACGAGGAAGTAAAACAGGAAAACTCCAACAAGAACCCGGTGATCAATTCCACCCAGCGTGACTACATGGCTGGTGAGGTCAGCAAGGATTTAAGCCGCCGTGTTCTGCTCCCGGAGGAGATTGTGCGCGCTCATGAGGCGGGCATCATCCACTTCCACGACACCGATTATTTCGCACAGAAAGAACACAACTGTGACCTGATCAATCTGGAAGATATGCTCCAGAACGGCACCGTCATCAGCGAGACCATGATCGAGAAGCCGCACAGCTTTTTCACGGCCTGCAACGTTACCACCCAGATCGTGGCTCAGGTAGCCAGCAACCAGTATGGCGGACAGTCCTTCTCTCTGGCGCATCTGGCTCCGTTTGTGGACATCAGCCGTCAGAAACTGCGCAAGAATGTCATTGAGGAGCGCAAGGAGTGCGGAGAATCCCTGGACGATGCGATCATCGACCGTGTGGTAGAGCGCAGACTGCGCGATGAGATCAAGAGCGGTATCCAGACAATCCAGTACCAGCTCATCACCCTGATGACCTGTAACGGACAGGCTCCGTTCGTAACCATGTTCATGTATCTGGACGAGGTACCGGAAGGCCGTACCCGTGACGATCTTGCCATGATCATCGAGGAAGTCATGATCCAGAGAATGCAGGGTGTTAAGAATGAAAAAGGTGTCTGGATCACTCCGGCATTCCCGAAGCTGATCTATGTTCTGGACGAGGACAACATTACGGAGGATTCCAAGTACTGGCATCTGACTGAACTTGCTGCAAAATGTACTGCAAAGCGCATGGTTCCGGACTACATCTCCGCAAAGATCATGAAAGAGATGAAAAATGGAAACGTTTACCCGTGCATGGGCTGCCGTTCTTTCCTGACGGTCGAGGATTCCCAGAGAAATCCGGATGGAAGCCATAAGTTCTATGGACGTTTCAACCAGGGGGTTGTAACCATCAACCTGGTGGATGTAGCATGTTCCTCTGAGGGCGATATGGACCGTTTCTGGGAGATCTTTGAAGAGCGCCTGGAACTCTGCCACCGCGCGCTGCGCTGCCGTCATGAGCGTCTGCTTGGAACGATTTCCGATGTAGCGCCGATCCTCTGGCAGAATGGTGCTCTGGCAAGACTGAAAAAGGGCGAGACCATTGACAAACTCCTGTTTAATGGTTACTCCACCATTTCTCTTGGTTACTGCGGTCTCCACGAGATGTGCGTGCGCATGACTGGAAAGCCGCATACCGATCCGGCTGCAAAACCGTTCGCTCTGGCTGTCATGCAGAAGATGAACGACAAGTGCAAGGAGTGGAGAGAGGCAGAGAACATCAGCTATTCCGTATACGGAACGCCGATGGAGTCTACCACCTACAAGTTCGCAAAATGCCTGCAGAAGCGTTTCGGCATCATTCCGGGTGTTACCGATAAGAACTACATCACCAACAGCTATCATGTGCATGTAAGCGAGGAGATTGACGCGTTCAGTAAATTGAAATTCGAGTCTGAGTTCCAGAAGCTGTCTCCGGGCGGAGCAATCAGCTATGTAGAGGTACCGAACATGCAGCAGAATATCCCGGCCGTTCTCTCTGTCATGAAGTTCATCTACGAGAACATCATGTACGCAGAGCTGAATACCAAGAGCGACTACTGCGAGTGCTGCGGCTACGACGGTGAGATTAAGATTGTCGAAGACGAATCCGGCAAGTTAGTCTGGGAGTGCCCGAACTGCGGAAACCGTGACCAGGACAAGATGTCTGTGGCACGCCGCACCTGTGGTTACATTGGAACCCAGTTCTGGAATCAGGGACGTACCCAGGAGATCCGTGACCGGGTACTGCATCTGTAAAAATCTGAATTGTATATGGTAAATGAACAATTGTTCATAGAAAAGGGGGATCTGATATCTGTCAGACCCCCTTTTTGGGTAAAATATATGGATTTTATGATTGTGAGAAAACTTATGCAAACTGCGAGTAAAACAGCTGTGCATAGAATCCGTTTTTCGCCAGCAGCTGTGCATGGGTGCCCTGCTCGATGATATCTCCGTCTTTTACAACCAGGATGTTGTCAGCGTTCTGGATCGTGGAAAGGCGGTGCGCGATGACGAAACAGGTTTTTCCGGCCATCAGTTTTCGCATCGCAGACTGGATCTGGATTTCTGTACGCGTATCAACATTGCTGGTTGCTTCATCGAGGATCAGCATCTGGGATCTTAAGAGCATGGCGCGCGCAATGGTCATCAGCTGTTTCTGTCCCTGGGAAATGTTGATGCCGGATTCGGTCAGCAGGGTATCATAACCCTGCGGGAGTGAGGTGATGAAGCTGTGGATGTGGGCTGCTTTGGCAGCTGCCTCGATCTCTTCCTGCGTGGCATCCGGACAGCCATAGGCAATATTTTCCTTAATGGTTCCGGTGAAAAGCCAGATTTGATGGCGAATCCAAGGCTCATACGCGGCACGTATGGTCTCAGATAAGGTAAGATGCGCTTCATCTGGCTGTCTCCTTTGCTGTGAATAGTTGTATCTACAACTATTTTAAGGCGGAAAGGCTGCAAAGTCAATCATTCTGCATAGTTTTGCAATCTTGCGAAATTCTAAGGATTTTATGAAATTTACTGCGCTCAGGCGTACGTGCCTTGCACCTGAGGAAAATTAATGGTATACTGTCGTGGTAAATTACCCGTATTGCGGCTTGCAGGGCCACAGGGGCGGCAGAATCCTGCAAAGCAGGATTCTTTTTGGGCGGTTTTGCGCATCGTATCAATGTGTTGGCTGTGCAAGAAGCAATCGTATGAAAAGATGTCTGTGACTGCCCTGGAACTTTGCAAATGAAAGGAATCCCATGTCTTCAAACAATGAATACGCGATCCAGGTACAGGACGTGAGCAAGATATATAAGCTGTACGACAAACCGATCGACCGGTTAAAGGAGTCGCTCAGCTTAACCCATAAAAATTACCACCGGGACTTTTTCGCGTTGAGCGATATTTCGTTTAACGTAAAAAAGGGCGAGACGGTGGGCATCATCGGAACCAATGGTTCCGGAAAATCGACGATCTTAAAGATCATTACCGGAGTCCTAACGCCGACGAGCGGTCAGGTCCGGGTGAGCGGAGTCATCTCAGCGCTGTTAGAGCTGGGAGCCGGTTTTAATATGGACTACACCGGCATTGAGAACATCTACATGAATGGAACCATGATGGGCTTTTCCAAGAAGCAGATGGATGAAAAACTGCCGGATATCCTGGAGTTTGCGGATATCGGAGATTTCGTTTACCAGCCGGTAAAAACCTATTCCAGCGGTATGTTTGTGCGGCTGGCTTTTGCGCTGTCGATCAACGTGGAGCCGGAAATCCTCATTGTCGATGAGGCACTTTCCGTGGGAGATGTCTTCTTCCAGTCCAAGTGTTACCGCCGCATGGAGGAAATCCGCAAAAACGGCACGACCATTCTTATGGTTACCCACGATATGGGCAGTGTCATCAAATACTGTGACCGGGTTGTGCTCTTAAATAAGGGACACTATGTAGCCGAAGGCGCGCCGGGCAAGATGGTGGATTTATATAAGAAGATCCTGGCAAACCAGATGGATGATCTGGAAGAAGAACTGCTGGAGATGAATGATTTTTCCGGCGGGATGGACTCTAACGCGGCAGGAGCCGGTGCGAAGAGCGCGTCTGGTGAAAAAGCAGACGGATCCGCAGGAGCTGGCGCAGATACCAGCGAAAATGCAGCAGGAACGGCAAAGGGTCAGGACGGCGCAGCAGGCCATGCGCATAAAAAGCACAGCGGTCTCATGAAAGATAAGCTGACCATCAACCCGAACCGCACCGAGTACGGAAACGGCAAGGCCGAGATCTACGACCTTGGCATGTTCGATGAACGTGGCAACTTGACGAATCTGTTGTTAAAGGGTGAGTATTTCACAATCAAGGAAAAGATCCGTTTCCATGACAGCATCCAGTCACCAATCTTTACTTACACGATCAAAGATAAAAAGGGTGCGGACTTAACCGGAACCAACACGATGTTTGAGGGTGCCGAGATCCGTCCGGTGAAGAACGGCGATGAGTACGAGGTGAATTTCCGCCAGAAGATGACGCTCCAGGGCGGTGAATATCTGCTTTCCATGAGCTGCACCGGCTTTGAGCAGGGCGAGCATACGGTGTATCACCGGCTGTACGATGTAGCGAACATTACGGTTATCTCGAATAAGAATACCGTGGGTGTGTACGATATGGAATCTGAGGTGGAGGCTGTGCTGAAACCGGCGGAAACGGAAACACAGAACAGTAACAGTTAGAAATTGCGTGAGCCAAAAAAACAGGCCAGAAATGTGGGAAAACAAGAACGGAATCGCACATTGCAGCTGGCAGAATACGGAACGTGAACATAAGAAAGAGGTTTTTAGAGCATGAGAAAGATTGATGATGAGATACAGGCGCTCCTTTCGGAGCACCGCGGGGATATCCGCTCCATCTTACAGGACAACCACCGGTTGGACCTTCTGTATGCCCTCTCTTCCCAGCGGGAGCTCCTGCTTGAGTGGTATGAGTTTGAGCCGGATGCAGAGGTGCTGCAGGTTGGTGCCGATTACGGTGCGCTGACCGGACTGCTGCGCACCAGCGTGAAGCAGGTCACTGTGCTGGATGAGACGGAGTCTGCGCTGGAGACGGTAAGACAGCGTTATCCGGGTGCAACAAACATTTATTATTGCAAGGACAGCCTGATGGGCTTTGCAGGGGAAGCCTGCGCCGAGGGGAAAAAGTACGACTATGTGATTTTTGCCGGAACACTGGCAGCACCGTATGAGGAGCATATCCGTGCGGCAAAATCGCTGCTGAAGCCGACCGGCATTCTGATCGTGGCAGCAGCCAATGCGCTTGGCATGAAGTATTTTGCTGGAACTTCCGAGGAGGAGAATGCCCTGACGAAGCGCCAGTTAACGGAGCTTCTCTGCGGCGAAAAAGAGACACAGAGCATGGCAGAGGAAAGCGGTGCCCTGAAGTTTTATTATCCGATGCCGGACTATAAGACTCCGGTGAGCATTTATTCCGACGCGTATCTGCCGAAGAAGGGCGATCTGACCCGGGTAACCCCGGCGTACGATTACCCGCCATATCACATGATGGAGATGGGCGAGAAGTTTGACACGGTCTGCGAGGCAGGGCTGTTCGACTTATATGCAAACGCTTATCTGGTGTTCTGGAGCGCAGATCCAAAGCAGCTTCACAAGGATGATGAGCGGATTTTTATCAAATATAACAAGACAAGAAGAGAAAAATTCCAGATCAAGACCTGTATCTGCGAGCGAAATGCAGCAGGAATGTCGGAAACATCTGGTGCAGCGGCTGGAAACAGCAGTGCAGCAGCACCGGTCAAAAAAGAGCGCTACGTGGAAAAAGCTGCTTTAAGCCTGGATGGCAGCGCCCACATCGCTTCTTTCAAAGAAAAATATGAAAAGCTGACGAAGCAGCACCGGATCTTAAAGGTAACGGAGCCAAAGTTTGCCGAGCACCGCAATTCGGTTTATTTCCCGTATCTTGTGGGGCAGACCTGTGCGGAGAAGCTGGGTGAGCAGTTAGAGGGCGGACAGCTTCCGCTGGATGTGCTGCAGATCGTCATGAACCAGATCTACGACATCAGCCCGGAGTGCCGCAGTGCGTTTACCAGAACCGCAGAGTTCGATGAGGTGTTTGGCGCGGACTTAACGGAGGAGGAGCAGAATCTGCTGCTTTCCGATACCGCCTGCGAGGTTTCCAACATCGATGCCTTGTTTGAAAATATGCTGCTGACGCGGGAGGGCATCTACTGTCTGGACTACGAGTGGGTGTTCTTATTCCCGGTTCCGGAGCATTTTGTGAAATACCGCATTCTGTATTATTTTTATGAGCAGTACAGCAGTGTGTTAAAACAGCTGACCTTAGAGCAGATCCTGGATTCGTTCGGTATCACGCCGGAGATGGCAGAAGTATACCGGAAGATGGAGGTAAACTTCCAGAATTATGTGCACGGTGAGAACCAGCAGCTGTACCTGGGCAATTACATGGTTTATTCCCGTACCGTGCGTGACATCCGCCAGACGGAGAGTGACCTTGCGCGGGCAAGGGAGCGCATTGAGCAGATGAAGATCCACAGCCGTGAGAAGGATGTGACCATCCGCAAGATCACGGAAGTTCAGCGTCTGACTAACAACCATGTAACGAACTTAGAGGCCATCATCCATAACCATGAGCATGAGATCGGGGAGATGGCAAAGACCCTGAATTACTTAAATAAGCATGAGGCGATTCTCTTTAAGATCCGCCGGAAGCTGGGTGATAAGTTTAACCAGAAGTATCCAAAGGGATCGGTAGAGCGAAAGAAGCTTCATTATAAGAAAGAATACATGCTGCATCCGCTTCGCTCCATGAAGCTTTACTCGACACCGGAGGGACGAAACCTGCGTGATGGCGATTTCAACATCGGTGAGATTTACCGGGAACACGGCCGCCTGAAGTTTGAGAAGGTGGAGAACCCGACCGTTTCCATCATTATTCCGGTATACAACCAGATTCACTATACCTACGCGTGCCTGCTTTCTATTTTAGAGCACACGAAGGATGTTTCTTATGAGGTCATCATTGCGGACGATGTGTCCACGGATGCGACCGAGCATCTTTCCGAGTACGCGGAAGGACTGGTCATCTGCAGAAACAGCACAAACCAGGGCTTTTTACGCAACTGCAACAACGCAGCGCGTCATGCCCGTGGTAAGTATGTGATGTTCTTAAACAACGACACCCAGGTGACCGAAAACTGGCTCTCTTCCCTGGTTCAGCTCATCGAGTCTGACCCGACCATCGGTATGGTAGGCTCCAAGCTGGTTTACCCGGATGGACGTCTGCAGGAAGCAGGCGGCATCATCTGGAGCGATGGTTCCGGCTGGAACTATGGCCGTCTGGATAACC
>OGWS01002507.1_pt1 | contig 11404 bp, 9 predicted proteins | sample 1576111 | NCBI WGS metagenome assembly OGWS01 (sample SAMEA3541534, study PRJEB24748) | human gut metagenome | biome: human gut; feature: human-associated habitat; material: faeces | place: China | collected 2012
GGAACTGCAAGAACTATTGCAGAACGCTCTTCGGAACAAGCAAGAGCTTTGAAAGCTATTCGTAAAGACAACGGTGTACCTTGCGTACTCTACGGAGGAAGTGAAAACATTCATTTCACTGTATCTGCTGATGGTCTGCGTAACCTGGTTTATACTCCGCACATCTACGTAGTTGACCTGATTATCGACGGCAAGAAAATCAACGCTATCATGAAAGATATCCAATTTCATCCGGTAAAAGATACAATCCTGCACGTTGACTTCTATCAGATTGACGAGTCTAAACCCATCGTAATGGAAGTTCCTGTACAGATGGAAGGTTTAGCAGAAGGTGTAAAAGCCGGTGGTAAGCTGGTATTGCAGATGCGTAAGCTAAAAGTAAAAGCTTTATACAACATTATTCCTGAAAAACTGACAGTAAATGTTGCTCACCTGGGTCTGGGTAAGACTGTTAAAGTTGGTGAGTTGAACTTCGAAGGTTTGGAATTGATGAATGCAAAAGAAGCTGTTGTATGCGCAGTTAAGTTGACTCGTGCTGCAAGAGGTGCTGCCGCTGCTGCTGGCAACTAATCAGCTCTTTCACAAGAAGACACATTCCGGAACGCGGATTAACGCAGAAGACGCAGATTTCATTAATCCGCGAAAGCTGTGATAATCCGCGTTCCTTGTTTCTATAATTATTCATCACAGAGTTACACAGAGCATCACAGAATTGTATTATTAAAGAAAAAACTCCGTGAAATTCAGCGCAACCCCGTGGTGAAAAAATACAATTTCTCAGAGAAATGAAATACTTAATTGTTGGATTAGGAAATATCGGTCCTGACTATCACGAAACCCGCCATAATATAGGATTCATGGTAGTGGATGCATTGGCAAAAGAAGCAGGGGTCACTTTCAATGATGGCCGCTACGGCTTTACCACTACCCTATCCGTGAAAGGACGCCAGCTTTTACTGCTGAAACCTTCTACATTCATGAACCTCAGCGGAAATGCCGTACGATACTGGATGCAGAAAGAGAACATTCCATTGGAAAACGTGTTAGTAATAGTAGATGACCTTGCTTTGCCATTTGGTACTCTGCGCCTGAAAGGAAAAGGTAGCGACGCCGGACACAATGGACTAAAACACATTGCAGCCATCCTGGGCACACAGAACTATGCCCGGCTCCGTTTCGGTATCGGCAACGAGTTCCCACGAGGTGGTCAGATAGATTATGTTCTGGGTCACTTCACTGACGAAGACTGGAAGACCATGGACGAACGCTTAAAGACTGCAGGAGATATTATCAAAAGCTTCTGCCTGGCAGGAATTGATATTACAATGAACCAATTTAATAAGAAGTAGATAGTAGTTAACTACTTCCTACTAACTACTAAAAAATGATATGAGTGAAGCAAGAATAGATAAATGGATGTGGGCTGTACGTATTTTCAAGACACGTACCATTGCCGCCGAAGCATGTAAGAAAGGACGCATCAGTATCAATGGAGGATTAGCAAAAGCTGCCCGTACGGTGAAACCAGGCGACGTGATACAAGTGCGCAAACCACCTGTGACCTACTCTTTCAAAGTATTGCAAGCTATCGAGAAACGTATTGGTGCAAAGCTCGTTACGGAAATGATGGAGAACGTTACGCCTCCCGATCAGTATGAACTGCTGGAGATGAGCCGTATCAGTGGTTTCATTGACCGTGCCAAAGGTGCAGGTCGTCCTACAAAAAAGGATCGACGAACTTTGGAAGAGTTTACAACTCCCGAATTCATGGACGACTTTGATTTTGAATTCGATTTTGAGGAAGAATAAAAAAGAGTGATAATCACATTACATCATTATGAGCGAAAAGAAGATTAAATGGGGATTCATTGGTTGCGGAGAAGTGACCAAATATAAAAGTGGTCCCGCCTTCCAAAAGGTGGAAGGTTCGGAAGTAATTGCTGTCATGAGTCGCGATGGCGCCAAAGCCAAAGCTTATGCTAAGGAAAGAGGTATTCCAAAGTGGTATGATGATGCCCAGGAATTGATTGACGATGAAGATGTGAATGCTATCTACATTGCCACCCCTCCCTCTTCACACGCCACTTATGCTATCATGGCAATGAAAGCCGGCAAGCCTGTATATATAGAAAAGCCCATGGCCGTAACCTACGAAGAGTGCTGCCGCATCAACCGTATCTCCAATGAAACCGGAATTCCCTGCTTCGTTGCTTATTACCGTCGCTATCTGCCTTACTTCCTCAAAGTAAAAGAATTGATAGAGAATGGAAGCATAGGCAATGTCATCAATGTTCAAATTCGTTTTGCCCAACCTCCCCGTGACTTAGATTACAACAAAGAAAATCTCCCGTGGCGTGTACAACCGGATATTGCCGGCGGCGGCTATTTTTATGATTTAGCCCCACATCAGATTGACCTATTACAAAACATGTTCGGTTGCATCCTCGAAGCCTGTGGATATAAGAGTAATCGCGGCGGACTTTATCCTGCCGAAGACACTCTGAGTGCATGCTTCCAATTTGACAACGGATTGGTAGGTAGTGGTTCCTGGTGTTTCGTAGCGCACGACTCCGCACGCGAAGACCGCATTGAAGTGATAGGAGACAAAGGAATGATCTGTTTCTCTGTATTTACTTACGATCCTATCGCCCTTCACACAGAAAAAGGAAGAGAAGAAATCCCGGTAGCTAATCCGGAACATGTACAACAACCGCTTATCCAAGCCGTTGTCGACCACCTTTTAGGCAAATCCATCTGCACTTGCGACGGAGCAAGCGCAACGCTCACTAATTGGGCAATGGACAAAATACTGAATAAACTTTAATTAGCAACTAGGGGTGAGTGATTAGTAGCTACACGCCGCATGGTGTTAATCACTAATCACTCACCCCTAATCACTATCAAAGCTCTTTCTTCACAGCCTCAATCAATTCTTTGTATTCAGCATCCGTTAAGTATACTTTTCCCGGGTTCATCTGGAAAGTACCACCGTAATCGGGACCATCTACATATTTGGGAGCAAGATGAAAGTGCAGATGCGACAACTTATCGGAATATGCACCATAATTAATTTTTTCGGGATTAAACGCTTTCTGCATGGCACGAGTTACACGCGCCACATCCTCCATAAAAGCATTACGATCCTCATCGCTCAATTCATTCAAATCATTGACGTGGTCTTTGTAAGACACAAGGCAACGTCCTCTATATGTTTGTTCCTTAAACAAAAACACACGGGATACACTCAGTTCGGCAAACTCAATCATCAGATTGTGCAGCGTCTCGTTATTCTGACAATACAGACATTCTTTCGGATCACTTTTCATGATATTCTTGGTTTATTATTTATGTTTACGGAACAAAGATAAACTTTCCATCTTTATTCCATGTCGATATTTTCATTCTTTTGGCCGACTAATTTATACACATCGGCTTTTTCTCCCACTACCCATACCACATCGTCCTCCATAAACGGCTCATGCGGATCGGGAGCATGCAAGGCTTCTTCTCCTCTCTCCACCCCTACTATAAGGCAATGATACTTCTCACGAATACCGGATTCACGCATCGTCTTGCCCAGAAATTCTGATTGCTCATCCACGCGGAACTGACGCAGGATAGTTTCACTCTTTTCAACCACATTCGTATCCAGAGCAGAAGCTTTCTCCATTTCGGTACCAAACTGGTTCAGTTCTTCATCTGTACCTATGACCTGAATCTTATCTTCCGGGAAAAGCCTTACGGAAGCTCCCGGTATATTAATCCGCTTCTTTCCTCGAAGAATAGAGACGACATGTACGCCAAATTGTTTTCCAAAATTAAGCTCCAGCAATGTCTTTCCCGCCCATGCCGATTCACCGGGGATTTCGAAATCCGCCAGATGCAAGTCACGGGACAACAAACGTCCTGCATATTCCGGCTTCTTCTCTCCCATATACTCGGCCCGCATATCGCGATAGCGCAGATTCTGGAAGAATTTCCGCTCTATCATGATTGACTGTTTCTTCAGTTGCCGGGACAATATCATCATCGTAACCAATAAAACAGCCACACCCAACAATAAACCAACAGAGACTTCAAACAAGCCTGCTATCACAAACATTACAAAAGATACAGCTATCAGAATACGTATAACGATTGTAGCTACCAACGGTGCACGATTTCCCCGACTATCCTTCCATAAAGTTACAAATTCAGCCGAATGATTCTTTTTTATCATAATAGCCCGCAAGAATGGAGCAATAAACAGAATAGTCAGGAAAGCGGCAAGCAGCTTCCCCCAGATTCCGGGTATATGTTCCAAAAGCAACGGAACAAGAAAGCGGAAAGCTAACGCAACAACCGCAATGCTCACTATGGAATAGACAATAGTGATTCGCGTCAAAGCCAAAATAAACTTCTTCCACAGGCTCTCATGATTCATAGTCTGTGAACCGGATGAGTAATGCAACAAGAAGTTTTTCCACTTTGCCGGCAAATGAGTATCAACGAAATTTGAAGCCGGCTCGGCAAAGCGAATCATATAGGGAGTAAGAAAGGTGGTAATAACCGAAACTGCCACCACAATAGGATACAGAAAATCACTCGTCACATGGAGCGATACCCCCAGCGATGCAATAATAAAAGCAAACTCACCAATCTGAGTTAAACTGAAACCGCATTGCATAGCCGTCTTCAAAGGCTGCCCGGCCAACAGCACACCCAACGTACCGAACAAGGACTGTCCCAGAATAACAGCCAGTGTTATTACAATGATAGGAAGTGCATATTCCACAATCATTGCAGGATCCACCATCATACCTACCGACACGAAGAATACGGCACCAAAAAGATCTTTCACCGGTTTCACCAACCGTTCTATACTCTCAGCCTCAACCGTTTCAGCAAGAATGGAACCCATGATAAAAGCTCCGAATGCAGCAGAAAAACCCGTATGAGCTGCCATAACCACCATACCGAAACAAAGTCCAAGGGAGACAATAAGCAGTGTTTCTTCACTCATCAACTTGCGGCATCGCTTCAGTAATTCGGGTATCAGGTAGATACCGACCACAAACCAAAGTATCAGGAAGAAGAGTAGTTTTCCGATACTTTCCAGCATTTCCGAACCTTCAAAATTATGCCTTACCGCCATGGTAGACAGCATCACCATCAAGACAATAGCAAGAATATCTTCCAATATCAGCACGCTAAGCACCAATCCGGTGAATTGCTTCTTACGCATTCCCAAATCATCGAACGCTTTATAAATAATGGTAGTGGAAGACATGGCAATCATACCTCCCAGGAAGATGCTGTCCATACGCTGCCAGCCAAAGCCCGTACCGACAGTTATTCCCAAAAGAATCATACAGAATATGATGGTACAGGCAGCAATGATAGCCGCTCCACCAACTTTTACAATTTTCTTGAAACTAAATTCCAGTCCCAGCGCGAACAGAAGGAATATTACACCGATATCCGCCCAAGTCTGTATATTAGCCGTATCCATCACCGAGGGAGTATATGGCATATGTGGACTGGCCAGAAAGCCTGCCACCACATACCCCAGCACCAACGGCTGTTTCAGTTTCTTGAACAATAGCGTCATGATTCCTGCACAAATCAGTATCAACGCCAAATCGTTTATTAAAGTAGCCAAGTGTGACATATTATTTGTCCTTTCGTGTTTTTGCTTACAAAAGTAGCAATTTTTATAGCATTAATAATTGTAATGATAGAAACTTTTTTTCTTCCCGTATTGTTCAACGTATAATCAATCATTTTAAAACATACCATCATGGAAGAGAAAAAAGAAGCCCGTGAAGAACGGAACAGGGAAAAGTTAGCCAATGGAGACTGGGTTATGGCAGAATTTTACGCAAGCTGGTGCCCGCATTGCAAACGCATGCAGCCTATTGTAGAAGAATTTAAAAAGGCAATGGAAGGAACCCTTGAAGTAGTGCAAGTGGATATCGACCAGGAAAGTGCCCTTGCTGATTTCTACACCATTGAAATGTATCCCACATTTATATTAATGAGAAAAGGTGAACAGCTTTGGAGACAATCGGGAGAATTGCCTTTGGAAAGACTAGAAAAGGCAGTGAAAGAGTACGAATTAAAAGCATAAAAATAGCAACTGAGTGAGGGATAGTACAGCCCTCCATAGGTGGTAATCAGTTTCCCGGTGTGAAACAAACAGTTTCATCGCTTGAAACCAGTAGTTTCACACCGAGAAACTGGTAGTTTCATGCCTTGAAACTAATGGTTCCTCCACAGGAAACTTTTTCCTACTCATAGTAATACCGAAAGTACACCTTCTCCCCGTAAGTTCAAACTTAAGGAAAAAGCTTAAAGCAGAAGATTACTCTACAGCTTGTTATTTAAATAATCCGTCAAACTATCCTCACGTTCCAAACCAAACTTTTTGCGCAACCGGTAGCGGATAGTTTCAACGCCACGAACAGAGATATTCAGCAAAGGAGCAATCTCTTTAGTGGAAAGATTCATTTTCAGATAGGCACACATCATACGCTCATTATCTGAGAGATCGGGATGACGGGCATGAAGGCGTTTCATAAAGTTGTTATGAATCAAATCGAACTGATCTTCGATGCGTTTCAGCACTTCATCACTTTGGATGTTAGAGTCAATTTTACCATTTATAATCAGAAGGAGCTGCTTACCTTCACGGGCGCCCTCCCCTTTCAGAGAGGAAGCCACTTTGAAAATTTCCGATTTGATCTCCGTCAACATCTCGTTTTTACGGACAAAGTTTATCATCAAGTTAGCCATCTCCTGGCTTTTATGCTGCAAGTCGTACTCCAGCTTTTCTTTTTCCAATTGCATAATCTGTTTCTCTCGCCGGGATTTTTCAGCCTCAAACTCCTTCTCCATTTCATGCAATTCTTTATCTTTCTCCACAACTGCCTGTTGCTTCTTCCGTTTCACACGTACATCATCCCAGCGGTAAATATACCAGACGCCCAACAACATAAGGACGAAATAGAAGACATAGGCGGGCACACTGCGATACCAAGGCGGAAGAATACGGAAAGAAAGTTCATCCAATGAAGTAGTACCGTCCGGATAAATGGCTTTTACTTCAAAAGTATAATCACCTTCGGACAGATTACTATATTCCTTGGTATGCACAGTGGTATAGTCCGACCATGCTCCTTCATTCAAACGATACTGAAAACGAATATCATCTCCTCCAAAAGCCAAGAAAGAAAGACTATAATCGAACCGAACCGAATTGGATGTATAGTTAATAGCGAGGGACGGCTTCTTTCCTAGAAAATTAGCTGTATATATCAAAGAATCTTTAGGATAGGTAATATACATATTCCGGATATATACGGAATGAGCAAGATCTTGCCGGTGCTTCACCGCCGGAATCGTGAACAAGGCAAATCCCTCTTCATTCGGAATCACCATAAGCGAATCCGATAAAGGAACAATGGCATACGTCGGCACCAACTCAAGCAAAGATTGGGGAATGGAATTGATACTGGTATTGGCTCCCCTCTTATAAGTCCCCAGATTAGCTATACAAATTTCATAAGGGCTCAGACTGATGAGCCGGTCATGATATTCCAATAGACGCGTATAGGGAGCAGTGCCATTCAACAAATTATTCATATCGCTGCAAGGCTCCATCATATCTTTGTGAATATTATATTTATAGATACCGTGGGAAGTGGCAAAATAAACACGGCCTTCTATTTTAGCTACATAAATATCACGCTCAACCGGAAAGCCTTCTGCCACACCATAGGATTTTACACTGATCTGACGAGTTAAATCCTCACTCAACTCCACACGGGTGATAATGCCGGAATTATGAACCCATAGAATCCTGGCAGACTCCTGCTCAAACAAACGGCTTGAGTCAACAAATCCTTCGATCTTACAAAGCATATGCCATTCGCCCGCTTTCTTCTCCAAAAGATAAATGCCATTATACACCCCTACAAACATACGATCGGGTCGCCCCATAACCTCTTGACAGCACCAGGCACCCGTAATATCCGTGATTCTATGTATACTTGTACCTTTAATCTGAAAAATTCCACGATCATGAAGACAAAACAGATCATCACCAATTTTACAAAGGTTCCACACCTGACCACTGGATTGAGGAACGGGATGAATATCCGGTAAACTACCGTTCAGCTTCACCGGATAAGAAGTATAATAAAGCCCCCTATTGGTACCCAGATACAAATAGCCATTCTCAACAGCAGCCGCATAGCCCGTACCGTAAGAATAAGGATATGAATACAAATTGGTAAAAGGAGAACTCAGACAAACATGATCAATACCACTATCCAAACCCGCCCACAAGTTTCCCTGGCCGTCGAAGGCTACGGAAAGCACCGTATTATTACGCAGTCCGTTATTCTCGTTGAAGTATTTCACATCCATGGTAGCGCAATCTATCAGTAATAAGCCTTTATGAATAGTTCCCAAAGCTATCTTATCATCTTGAGCAGCCACACAAAAAACTTCGTTCTCACGCATAAAGTCCTCTGCACCGGTAATAAAAGGAGCAATGGTACGGCCATTATAATAAAACAGACCGTCATACGCCGTCACGATGATGATTCCCCCACCCTTATGTGGAATGATTCCACGGATGCGATTGGAAGCCAGGGAATCCGCACCCTGCAATGGAAAGAAAGTATTTCCGACCAGTACCCACACACCACGATCGGTACCTATATAGAGGATACCGTTCACCATATTGGAACAGTCGATCTTGGCATTCATTTCGATAGCGGTATATTTTCCATTCAGATATTTCACTACACGGTCATCGCCTTGTATATAAAGGATATTATCCGCCTCATGGATTCCCCACACATTGCCAAGCATACGAACAGAGTTGTCAAGCGTATCGGACATGCAGTGGTAAATCAGTTCGCCGTCTTCTGCCGGTTCGTAATAGCCAAATTCATTAATACCACCGGCATAAATTCTTTTCTGAATAGTGGATGCCAATACGGAACGCACATCCGAGAAGTTATTTAACGGAAATACTTTCCACACATTACCATCAAATTGCACCATGCCGTTTTTATTGGCAAAATACACCCAATGGTCATCATAAGGAGCTATTTGCCAAGTCTGGGGACCTTTCCCATAAAGGCTTTTATCAAAGTTTACAATGAAGTTGTTCCAACCGGCAAACGCCTTACCAAAAGGGATCAGAAAGAGAAAAACGAAGAGTACATAGAAGGTATAAGGTTGTTTTCGTATCATAATATTAGGTTTTACAGAGCAAAGCTATTACTTTTTTCGTAAAAAACAAATAAAAAAGAGATACATTCTTGTTAGAACATATCTCCTTTTCTTTGAGCCTCTTGTCGGATTCGAACCAACGACCCCGAGATTACAAATCACGTGCTCTGGCCAACTGAGCTAAAGAGGCGGGTGGGTAAGCTATCTATATCGCGCCGCTACAACCAACTACCTTTGCTGCGATCAAGCCCTGGAGGATTCGAAGGGAGCTGGCCGTATAGGACTTACCCGTATTTTCGTTTGCGGGTGCAAAGGTATGCATTTTTATTAAACCTGCAATACTTTGCCCAAACTTTTTTCAACTTTAACAAGAATACGGGGGTTACAAACAATATTATTTATACCTTTGCGCCATTATTCCTAATGAAAGATGACAGAGAACAAAGGTTACTTACAACGATATGCCATGTTATTCGGCACTTACCTGGGAGGATTTTGGATTTTGAAGTTCATTTTATTTCCTTTAGGGTTAACTACACCGTTCCTATTTTTCCTCTTTGCAGGACTAACTCTATGCGTGCCTTTTATGGCGTATTATTATGTACGAATGTACCGTAACCAAGTTTGCGGTGGTGCCATCAGTTTTCTTCACGCGTGGATTTTCACTGTATTTATGTATATGTTTGCCGCATTGCTTACAGCGGTAGCTCATTATGTATATTTCCGTTTTATTGATCAAGGGTTTGTGCTAAACACATACGAAAGCTTACTGAACAGCCTGACCAGTCATACCATACCGGGGATGGATGCCTATGTAGAGCAGTTTAAAGAAATTATAAGTGCGATGCGTTCGCTATCTCCAACAGATATCACCATGCAACTGATGTCTCAGAATGTATTCTACGGATCATTACTTGCTATCCCCACCGCCTTGTTTGTCATGAAGCGCCCACCGGCAGAGCATATAGGCGGAAGATAAAGATGAATCATTAAAATGAGTGATAAAGTAAAAAAGCAGATGTGATTTCAACCCTAATTCATAATTCATAAATCATAAATCACAAGATGGATATTTCAGTTGTCGTTCCTTTATATAATGAAGAAGAATCACTTCCGGAACTGTACGCATGGATTGAACGGGTAATGAAAGCCAATGGTTTTTCATACGAAGTAATTTTCGTAAATGACGGAAGTACCGACCGTTCCTGGCAAATTATCGAAGAACTAAGCCGAAAATCAGATACCGTGCATGGCATCAAGTTCCGCCGTAACTATGGCAAATCGCCGGCATTGTACTGTGGCTTTGAGAAGGCACAGGGAGATGTAGTCATCACCATGGATGCAGATTTGCAGGATAGCCCGGACGAAATACCCGAACTGTACCGCATGATTACGGAAGACGGCTATGATCTGGTATCCGGATGGAAAAAGAAACGCTACGACCCACTTTCAAAAACCATTCCTACAAAAATATTCAATGCAACAGCTCGTAAAGTGTCGGGCATCAAGAACCTGCACGACTTTAACTGTGGATTGAAAGCCTACAAAATGGATGTGGTGAAGAACATCGAAGTGTACGGAGAAATGCACCGCTATATCCCCTACCTCGCCAAAAATGCCGGTTTCAAAAAGATCGGAGAAAAAGTAGTTCAGCACCAGGCACGTAAATTCGGAAAGACAAAGTTCGGTGGTTTAAACCGTTTCTTCAATGGATATCTGGATTTGATTTCACTCTGGTTCTTGTCAGCCTTCGGAGTAAAACCCATGCATTTTTTCGGGTTGCTCGGTTCACTGATGTTCATCTTCGGCTTTATCTCAGTGATTATTGTAGGAATCACGAAACTGTATAATATGTATAACGGAATGCCTTACCGCCTGGTTACAGACTCTCCCTACTTCTACTTGTCGCTGACCGCCATGATCATCGGAACTCAACTGTTCCTTGCAGGCTTCCTTGGCGAACTGATTTCGCGTAACGCTCCTGAACGAAATAAATATCAAATAGAAAAAACAATATAGGCTATGAAAAAATTAGTAAAACTGATATTGCTTTGTCTGATTGCTTATCCCATCATCAGTATCGTTTCTTCTTGTTCAGAAGAAGAAGATTGCTCCATGAATGCATGCAGGCGCAGACGGAGGGCAGCGGCCAGCCTGCCGTGCAGAGCGGCTATTCGGC
>OGWS01002509.1_pt1 | contig 11395 bp, 8 predicted proteins | sample 1576111 | NCBI WGS metagenome assembly OGWS01 (sample SAMEA3541534, study PRJEB24748) | human gut metagenome | biome: human gut; feature: human-associated habitat; material: faeces | place: China | collected 2012
CCAGCGGCTCCGGGTCATGCGCGAGGCTGGCCTTGCACAGGCGGCGGACGCTTCCGGGCTTGAGCGCATCGCGCACCGCCTCCGGCTCCACAAGGTTGGCGAATTCGAGATCGTGTTCCACGTCGAACCCTTGCCGGGCCAGTACAACGGCAACCGGCGAGGACAGCACGAGCATGTCCTTGTGAAAACGAAGCGCGATATCGGGCATGGGGAGTTCCTTTCGTCAGGTGATCCATGATACCGAAAAGAGCCCCGACATGCGACCGTCGAAATGCGCCGATGCGCTCGCGCACACCGAGACGGAAGTATCTCGCGCGAACGGCGCAGTTCGAGCGGCGGAAGGAAGGAGGATGGACGCTCGCCGACGCTTCGCGGCATTTCACAGGACGAACATGAGTCGATCACGTGTTCTTCAAGGCTTACTTTTATACTTGGTCTCGCAAACGAAAGAATCCCCTCCTTTCAGTTTGTACTGCTTTTCCCCTTACAAAGCAGTGGCGGCACCTCGGTGCCGCACATCCCCCTCCTTGTGGCCCGGTGGAGCTCCCCTCTCCCCGGGCCGATCTGTTTCTCGTACCCGCACACACCCGCTTCCGCATCATCGACCAACACATATCATCGTAGAACATGTTACTTCAGGTCGATGCCGCTTTGAGGCAATGTCGTTCGCCAACCTTTCGCTCGCCAGATTTCTGCGGCGCGGCGCCCATCGGAAAACTTCTTTTCCTGACTCTTTTGATCCTTGTTAACGAACCGTTACTCTGCGACCCATCGTTTCACAAAACGCGCACGCCCGCATCATACGATGTGCGCGAACGACCCGTATACTAGCAGCTGTAAACGAAAGGCTCCCCTCCTTTCAGTTTGCCTCTGCTTTACCCCCTTAGAAGCAGAGCGATGCGCAAGCGTCGCATCATCCCCCTCCTTGTGGCCCGGTGGAGCTCCCCTCTCCCCGGGCCGATCTGTTTTCATGCCCCTCGCTTCGTCGAACCCGCCGAGACAATGCATGGAGCCCGCGCCCACGCAGCGGCCGCACGCCGAACGGCAGAGCGGCAGAACCTCCGCCTGAGCCGTCACCCGGTCACGTCCCTCGCTGCGAACGCGCGATTTCGCCAACCTACGCTGCTAAACCAGGATTGACATGCACCGCCACATGCCGCTTCCTCTGTCGGACAGCTAGCGATCAGGCGAGACGAGCGTCCGGCCGATGGCCGAAGAGGGCTTCCGAGCCGCCGGCGAGTTTTCGCGGGGCGGGTCGACCTGAGCTATGTCAATCCCGGTTTAACAGAGAACGCCAACCTATGTGCTGCAAAAACTCCGGTTTGGCAGTCCCGGCCCGATCTGGCGGTGCGTTCCGAGGCGGCGACAAAGCGCGAACTGGGATTACGCCTCGCCGATCCTCGGGAAGGAGCGTCGGGCGCGATCGAAGGCCGCCGAAGACTGCCAAACCGACGTTTTTGCAGCACATCGTATGGCGAAGCCGTGCGGCAGGGCATTGCCGAGCCGTCGGAAGGGCGGCTTGGACGCGAATCGACTCCCATGACAATCTCAAAGCGGCTCCAGCGCGCCGCGCGGCCTCGCCAACCAGCATAATCGCAGGTGGCGAAAACCGCCTACCGCCGCCGACGCCCAACCGGGCCGCCGATTTTGTCATGGGAGCCATTTTGCGGCCAACCCGGCCTCGGCCCGCAGAACCCGCGAGCCGCGAAACCACCGCCGAGGGCCGCGCTGCAGCAAGCTTGTCAGCGAACGGCATTCCCACGGCCTCGCTCGACGCGCACAAGCATTTCACGTGAAACGCTTGAGGCAGACTGCGCGAACCAAACGGAATGCCAGCCATAGGCGCGAACGAGCGCAGATGACAGGCGGAGCATGGGGCGAACCCCGGCGGCCGAACAAGCATGCGCGTACAAACGTTTCACATGAAACACTAAGAGGGACTCCACGGTTTGGGGCGGGATCCCGGCTGCAGCTCCACGTGGAACCGCACGGCTTCGGACGATCCCCGACCACGGACCCGACAGGCCCGCGACGTCCTCGGTTCGACGGCAAGACCCCCGCTTCTTGGCAGCAATCGACCGGTTTGGTAATCCCGCCGAGTGCTTCACTTGACGTTTCGAGAACCCGAGCTGGGGAAACGCCTTCGATCGCGCTCGGCAAGCCCGAAGCACCGCAGCCGGGCCCTCGCCAGAATTGCCAAACCGGTTGATTCCTACCGCTTGACGTCGTTTTCTCCGTCAAACCCCCGGCGCTCCGTTGGACAATCAGCTCGAGCTTCCGCGTCAGGGTTTTCCCTAGGGTTTTGCGTCATGTTTACCTATCTGTTACTTTCGAGGCCTCCAATTCACAAAACATGCACTCGTGCATCATATGATATTCAATGTCAACTTTTATAATAGCTTCAGCAAACGAAAGGCTCCCCTCCTTTTCAGTTTGCATCTGCTTACCCCTTAAAGCAGAGCGGCACCCAATAGGTGCCGCATCATCCCCTCCTTGTGGCCCGGTGGAGCTCCCCTCTCCCCGGGCCGATCCTTTTCTCGGGAAGGAACGCCTATGAACATCGTGGTCCTCGAAGGACAGGTGAACAACCCCGGCGACTTAAGCTGGGACGCGCTCGACCGGTTCGGCACCGTCACCGTGTACGACCGCATGTCGCGCGACCAGCTGAAAACTCGGGTAGCCGAAGCCGACATCGTCGTGTCGAGCAAGACGGAATGGAACGCCGAGGCGCTCGGCTGGGCTCCTCGCCTCAAGATGATCGCGCTCACCTCCACCGGCTACAACGTGGTGGATCTCGACGCGGCGCGCGATGCGGGCGTGATCGTATCGAACGTGCCCGCCTACTCCACGCCCGACGTGGCGCAGATGACGTTCGCGTTGCTGCTGGAGCTGTGCTTGCATGTAGGAGAGCATTCCAATCTGGTCATGGAAGGCGACTGGACGCGCGCCAAGGACTTCTCGTTCTGGAACACGCCGCTCGTGGAGCTGGCAGGCAAGACGATGGGCATCGTCGGCATGGGAAGCATCGGGCAGGCAGTATGTCGCATCGCGCGTGCTTTCGGCATGCCCGTCGTGTTCGAGAATCGATCGGCAAAACCCCAATTGGAAAGCGATGGCGTGCGTCAAGTGAGCCTCGACGAGCTGCTGGCCGTTTCGGATGTGGTGACCCTGCACGCACCGGCCACGCCCGAAACCGACCGCATGATGAACGCCCAGACCATCGGCCGCATGAAGGACGGAGCGTACCTCCTGAACACTGCGCGCGGCACGCTGGTGGACGAGCAGGCCGTGGTGGACGCACTGCGATCCGGCAAGCTGGCGGGTTTCGCAGCCGATGTCGTGTCGGTGGAGCCCATGCAACCCGACAACCCCTTGCTGCAAGCGAAAGGCCAGAACATCATCGTAACGCCCCATATCGCCTGGGCTACCCACGAAGCCCGCGAACGCTTGCTGGCTACCGTGACCGCTAACGTCGGCGCGTTCGTGGAGGGTGCACCGCAGAACGTAGTGAATTAGACGGCTGCGTACGACTGCGTCCCGGAACCCGGCCGCTTCCGCGACATCCCGGCTTCACCTCACTCTGCCGCCCGTCGCACGACGGGCGGCAGTGCGTCAACGCGCGGCCTTGCAAGCAGTGAACGCGGGGACGGGCTTCACGTCCGACACCGCCGCATCGGTCAAGCGGGACGTTTCGACCGCCCCGTCGAAATACGTCACCGTGAATACGTCTTCGTCGGCGACTTCAACGCCGTTCACTTTGAGCGATCGCACTTTGCGGTCTGCATCATAGTCCACCTCGGCTCCCGACACCTCGTAGCGGAACGGAGCAAGGGCCTCCCTCGACGCGTCCTTCCGCTCGAACGTGCGCCCGCTCTCTAGCACCGCGCGCAGGTCTTCGCCCGAAATGCGCGCAGTGGCCAGCGTGGGCACCGGCTTCCCCGCATTGGGCAAGAGCACGGTCAGCTCATTGGCGTGCAGCTCCCCTTCGTACAGCTTGCCGGAAATCCCATAAGGATGCATTTGCCCGTCTGCCATGCCGCCAGGCAGCATAAGGCACAGGTCGGTGCCCCCGTACTCCCTGAACGCGTCGGCGAAGTATCGGACGGTCTCCTCCCGGCTCAGGTCGCGTTCGATATGTGCCACTACGTCGCCGATCTGGGTTTCCGACTTGTTGGACTTCATAGCCTCGTCGCAGGCCTGCAACGCTTCCTCGGCGCTGACGGTGCCAGCGATGTACCCGCCCAGCGCCTCTCCTCCCAGCAAGAGCGGCGCAGTGTAAGCCGCCAACTCCACAAGGTTATTGCGGTCGACCACGTTGCGGTAATCGCTCAAAAGCGGCGCGTGGAGCTCGCCGTCCGCCTTTCTCGTGGCCGGATATCGCCCTTCCGCGCCATCCGTGAACATGCTCTGGCCCTCGGGGGTGCTCATCAGGTCGAACATCTCCAGCGCTATGGCCAGCTTCTCCTCGTTGCCCGGCTCTTCCAGCTTCTTGTTAATACCGTAGTACGAGCTGACCGCATACAGGTACCAGCCGCTATCTTCGCCCTCGCCTCTCGCAAGGAACGGAGCTTGGCCCAAATCGAAGTCGAAATCAGTGGTCTTCACGTTGTTGGCAACGCCGTAGATCATGGCCACGTCACCGTTCGCGAACATCTCCGCGGCGTCCGAATTCGACAGGGAAAGGTCGTCAGCCGAAATCAATCCGCTGTCGAGCCAAAGCCGATACTCGTCCATGAAAGGCTCGAACGTGCCCACCATGCTTGCTTCGCCCGCAAGATAATCCTGTTCCCAAGACGACCCCTGCGGCGTGTGCAGAAACTGCGCCGAAGCGATATTGGTCAGCTGCAGGAAGCGTTGACCCGTCAGCTCCATCGAGTACGCCATGAGCCGGATGCCCTCCGCCTTCGCCTGCTCGTTGAGGGCAATGAGTTCCTCGAGCGACTGAGGCGCCTCCCAGCCGTGCTCGGCGAAAAGGTCCTTGTTGTAGAAGAACCCTGCAAGCGTCAGGTAACCCGGCAGATAGTAGAGGCTGCCGTCGATGGTCATGCGATCGAGAACGCTGGGAAGGTACTCGCTGGAAAAATCGTACGCCGCGAGATCCACCAGATTATGCTCCAAATCCTCGGTCAGATCCTGATTGCGCGTGTTGATCAGGATATCGGGGATATCGCGCTGCTCGAGCTCGGTGACGATCTGCGCGGAATAGTTGCTGTTCGAATACGTATCGAACTCGAAGCGCAGGTTGGGGTGGCGATTGGTCATCTCGTCCAACAGCTCCTGCGGCAGCTCCTTGGTCTGGCATTTCGATACCGTCAGCACTATCTCATCGTCGCGTCCGGACGCATTGCCCATAGCCTCGCCGGAACAGCCGACCAGTCCGATGCCGACCAGCGACCCCGCTAGCACGATCGACGCGAACGTCTTCGCCGCCTTACCGGCTCTCTTCAACGCTTTCACCGCGATCTCCGTTTCGCCTCATCGTATCGTCTAGTTTGAAATCCTGGAACTCATCGGCAGGCATTGGTTTTCCGAACACGTACCCCTGCACCACATTGCAGCCGACGCTCTCGAGGAAATCCACCTGTCCCATATCCTCGATCCCTTCGGCAACCGTTTCGATACGCATGTCGCGCGCTATGCCCACGATGCCGTTGACGATGCTCCTTGCCTTGTCCATGTCGGTATCTCCGCGGAAGAACCCCTGGTCAAGTTTGATGATATCCACTTCGAGACTACGCAACATGTTGAGGCTGGAGTAACTGCTCCCGAAATCGTCCATGGAGCAACGTGCGCCTAACGCGTGGATACGCCGAATAACTTGGTTGATCTCGCCGGTGCGATCGAACACGACGGACTCGGTGAACTCGAATTCCAGGTAGCGAGCCGGAACCTGGTTCTCGGCGATATGGCGCTCGTAGCGCGCGAAGAAATCCGAAACGTCGAAGTTCGAGCGCGAGACGTTGACGGAAACGCAGAAAAGCGGCCTCCCCTCCCGCTCCCATCGCTTCAACAAAGCGCACACCTGGCAAAACATGTAGAAATCCAGCTCGGCGATAACGCCGTCGCGCTCGAAGAGCGGAACGAACTCGTTCGGGCAGAGCATACCTTCCGGAGAGATCCAGCGCACGAGCGCCTCGGCACCGACGATGCAGCGCTCGGGCAGCGCAACCTTCGGCTGCAAATACATATGAAACTCGCCGTTCGCAAGCGCATGGGGAAAGCGATCCTCGAGCTCCTTCTCTCGAAGGAAGCGCCGACGGAGGCGATCATCATAGAAGCCAACGCGTGCGCCGCTTGGAAGCATCCGCTTCTCCGCGCTCGCACGCGCCAAGTTAGCCGCATCGGTCACGAGCGTGAACTCTTGTTCGAGCGCATCGTCGTCCAGTATGTAAGCGCCGAAGTCCATCGACACGAGCACTTGCTCGCCGACGCTCTCGGACGTGAGCCTGAACTCGTTTAGACGCTCCTTTGTCGACGCCTCGTCAGGCTCGCGCAACAGAATGACGAAATGGTCTGCGGAGACGCGCGCCGCGAACTCGCCTTCGCGCAGCTGCCGCTCTATCATGTCGTACGCCGACCTGAGCAGACGGTCTCCGCCCTCCTTGCCCTCGCGATCGTTGTACGACTTGAATTTGGCTATGTTGGCGTACACGAGCACCAAGTTGCGCGGATCCGTTCGGACGACGTCGTAATAGCGCTCGCGAAACCGGCCGGCCGTGTCTCCGCCGGTAACAGGATCCACGTAGGCGATGGCCTCCAACCGTCGACGATTGCGATGCTGCACGATCACGATGAACAGCATGATCACGCCGAACACCAACGCCACCGTAACGCCCACCGCCACGGTCAGCAGATACAGGCTGTTCGTCCTCTGATCGACGTAATCGCTGGGAACGATGGACAGCAGATGCCAATCGCTCACGCCCACAGGCGTATAGCAGAAATACGAACTGACGCCGTTGTACTTCGCAAGTACGACGCCTTGCTCCCCTTTTTTGAGCCCCGCCCGCAGAACGTGGACCGGCTCTTCGTCATCGGCGTTCTGGCTCTCCAAAGCCGACACGATATTGTACTCGCCGCTGATGGCCGTTTGATCCTCGGGACGCACCGCCACCGAACCGTCGTCCTTGACGATGCAGGCGTATCCTCTCCCTTCGAACGAATCGATGGACAGGAGCTGCAGCATCTCGTCCACCCCGTACACGCCCGCAAGCGCCTTCATGTGATGCCCATCGATGACCGCGTTCACGGGAATTGAAAACACGAGCACATCCTGGCCGTCCATGGTCTCGATACCCGAGATGGAACGTTTGCCTTCAAGCAACGTCTTGTTGAGATAGTCCTGCGACCTGGTGTAGCGCTGCGTGGTGTCGGCGAAGTACCACACGCCGTCCTCGTCCACATAAGCAAGGCGGGACAGATTCCACCGATCCCTATCCTCGGCCATTTCTCCGTTCAGCTCGTCGAGCGTGGCGCCGTTCTCCACCAACGTCATCTGACCGCGTTCGATGGTTTCCATCGCCGAGAATATCTGAGAGGTGACCGTGCGCACGTTCTCGGTGATCTGGCTGGATATATCAGCCAAGTATCCGATGCTGTCCTTGCGGGTAAGATTGCGAACCGTGTCCGAGTACGCGTGGACCAGCAGCGCTCCTCCTATAACGGCGACGATGACCACGGAGGCAACGGCAGCCGCAAGCCCGATCATGCCTCTTTCGCCGCGCGCGTGCCTCATGACACCTCCAGCTGCCGGATACGCTTTTTCGAGGACATTATACTATTCGAAGGCCTGCCAGATGACGGCAGGCTTTCGCAATCGCTCCGTTACGCTCGGCGACGGTTGTTCTCGCTATTCGGCTGCGCGCTTGAACAGCACGTTGTTGGTTTCCAGCCAGCTTTCCACCGTGCCGGTGTCGAAGCCGTCGGCGGGGTCGATGATCAGCGCGTACATCTCCTCCTCGCGCAGCACGGCGTCAAGCGCATCGGTCAGCTGGATCTCGCCGCCCACGCCGGGCTCGACGTCCGCCAAAAGCTCCATCACGCGAGCGCTGAGGAGGTAGCGGCCGAACACGGCCAGGTTCGACGGCGCGTCCTCCAACGCCGGCTTCTCCACCAGCGCGTCGATCTTCCACACGTCGTCGGCCACGGCCGCGCCCGCGATGACGCCGAAGCGGCTGACCTGGTCGTCCGGCACCGGCATGACCGCGATGACGCTGGCGCCGCCGTGCGCGTCGGACACTTCCTGCATGCGCGGCAGCATCTTGTTGTCGGGCACCAGCACGTCGCCCAACAGCACGTAGAACGGCTCGTCGCCCGTCTTCTCGTGCGCACAGCGCACCGCATGCCCCAGGCCCAGCGCCTCGTCCTGGTACACGTAGCTCACGTTGTAGTTGCCCACGCGCTCCACTGCGTCGGCATACGCATCCTTCCCGCGGGCGCGCAACAGCTCCACAAGCTCCGGGTTCGGCGAGAAGTGCTCCTCGATGGCCTTCTTCTCGCGGCTGTTGATGATGACCACCTCGTCGGCGTCCGACGCGAGGCCCTCCTCCACCACGTACTGGATGGCCGGTCGGTCGACTACCAGCAGCATTTCCTTCGGCTGCGCCTTCGTGGCGGGCAGGAAGCGCGTGCCGAGGCCGGCAGCGGGGATGAGAGCCTTCATGGGCATACCTTTCTCTGTAACGTGCGCGAAGCGCCGCAGAAGCGGCGCTTCGTCCATGGTGTTCGGTTATTGTAGCACGACGGGAAAACCCGTCGCCATCCTGCTACTTTGCCTGCAGTTCCGCGACGGCCTCTTCCAAAACCGCCATCTGCTTCTCGGCCTTCTTGTAGCTCAGCGTGATGACCAGCATGTACACCAGAATAGCCAGCCACATGAGCACGTACGCTCCGATGATGAACGGCATCGACGGAACGATGGTGCTGTATATCTCTACGAGAACCGGATTCATAAGTTTCTCCTTTTATCAACAACGAACATCCCACAGGTCCAGCAAGGTCAGCGAGGGCTTCCGCAGTGCCCGAGATCGCCCCGTTTCGCCGTTCGCAGAACGGCGAACCCTCAGTCTTCCAACTGCTCCTTCAACGCTTCGACGCGTTCGGTCAGGCGAACCTGGCGGAAGCGGAAGCGGTACAGGGCGAACCCGATCAGCATGATGCCGACGAGGCAGAACATGAGCGTGATGCCCATATCGGCCGACATGCCGCCCTCGCGCACGACCACCGGGTGGATGCTGGAGGGAATCAGGCGCGTTACCATGAAGCAGATCGGCACGTCGATGAGGGCGATGATGCTGAGCACCGCCCCGTACGTCGCGCGACGCTCGGGCTCGTCGATGGCGTTGCGCAGGATGAAGTACGCGATGATGATGAGCATGAGGATGAGGTACGTCGTCAGGCGCGGATCCCACGTCCACCACACGCCCCACTCGAACCTCGTCCACAAGTCTCCCGTGATCATCGTGCACGCCACGAACAAAAGCGCGACCTCCATCGCTATCTTCGAGCAGGTGTCGAAGCGGCGGTTCTTCGTCATGAGGAAGCGCACCGCGTAGTAGCCTGCGAACGCCAGCGCCACGAACGACGTGATGGCCACCGGCATGTGGAAGTAAAAGATCTTCTGCGACAACAGCAGCACGTTGGTGACCATCTGGCCGCCGATCATCTCGACGCCGTTCACCGCGGCGCCGTTCACGGGCGAGGCCCAGAAAAACGCCAGCAGCAAGCCCACCGTCGACAGCACGATGCCCGCCACGAGCACCGCCGGCGCTATCCGGTCGGGCCATTGCCCCGCTTCCGGCAGCTTGAGCGCCTTTTTCGTTTTCTCAGTCATTACTCTCCTTCTGTCACGGGTCCAACCAAAGTCAGCGAGAAGGGTCCTGGTGCTGAAAATCGCCGTGTTGCGCGGCCGCGCGTGCTTTCGCACGCAAGGGCAAGCGCAAAAGCGGCGAGTTTCGGCGCCAGGGCGCCTCGCAGCATCGAGCAGTTCCGTCGGCCGGCAGGCCGACGGAACATCAAGCGCTAATCACGAAATCGTACAGAACCCACGATGCGAGGATCATGATCACATCGTAGCCGCCCGCAAGCGCCAACGACGTCAGCATGATGTCCGCGTATCCTTCCGCGCCTACGATGACCGCCGTCGTCGCGGACACGCATGCGTACAGAAGCGGGAAGATCAGCGGGATGAACAGCACGGCCAGCATCACGTCCTTGCCGCGCGTGTTGATGGTGATGGTGGACAGCAGCGTGCCGATGCCCGCCACGCCGACGGTGCCCACGAGCAGCGGCACCACGAGCAGCCAGAAGCTCTCGGACGGCGTGGTGGTGGTCAGGAAGAAGAAGTAGAACAACGGCACGGCGATCACTTCCACCACCAGCAAGAACAGCAGGTTCGACGTCGATTTCGCCAGGAACACCACCGAACGGTCCATCGGCACCAGCAGGATGCCCTCCATGCAGCCCTGCTCCTTCTCGTGCGCGAACGAGCGGTTCAGGCCCAAAAGCGACGTGAACACGATGAGCGCCCACAGAAGGCCGCCGCTCATCTGCAGCACGTCGGTGGTCTGCGAGGTCTGCGCCAGCGCCGCCCCGTACACGATGATCACCAAAAGCGCGTAGATGCCCATGGACGTGAGCATCTCCTTCGTGCGGAACTCCTGCTCCAAGTCCTTGCGCAGCAGCGTCTTGTACTGCTGGAACGTCGAGGGCTTCTTCAGCTCGACCGCCATCTACGCCACCCCCATGCCAACCGTCAAGCGATACAGCGTCGAGAACTCGTCGAAATCGAACGCATCCTTCTCGTCGAACGCCACCACCTTGCCCTTCGCCAGCACCAGCGCATGCGTGCACATGGCGAAGCCCTTCTGCAAGTCATGGCTGACCATGACGAACGTGCGGCCCTCGCGCTGCTGGTCGATCAGGTCGTCGAATATCTCCACCGCGTGCGGGTCGAGCCCCGAGTACGGCTCGTCCAGAAACACCACGTCGGGATCATGGATGAGCGCGCGGGCGATGGACAGGCGCTGCGTCATGCCGCGCGAGAACGTGCGCACTACGTCGAGGCGGCGGTGTTTCAGCTCCACCGCCTCCAGCAGCTCGAGGACGCGCGCCTCGGGGTCGACCACCCCGTAGAGGCGCGCGTAGATCATCAGATTCTGCTCGGCCGTCAAATCGGGGTAGAGCATCGAGTTGTGCGAGATGAGGCCTATGTGGTCGCGCGCCTTGTCCGGATCTTCCTTCAAGTCCACGCCCATGAGCGTGGCCGTGCCGGACGTGGCGCGGGACAGCGTCGACAGCACGCGCAGAAGCGTCGTCTTCCCCGCCCCGTTCGGACCGAAGATGGACAGGAACGCCCCTTGCGGCACCTCGATGGTCACGTTGTCGACCGCCTTGC
>OGWS01002519.1_pt1 | contig 11354 bp, 8 predicted proteins | sample 1576111 | NCBI WGS metagenome assembly OGWS01 (sample SAMEA3541534, study PRJEB24748) | human gut metagenome | biome: human gut; feature: human-associated habitat; material: faeces | place: China | collected 2012
GAGCAGAGCTTAAGCAACCCGGCAGAGGTTGTAGAGGGAGCCGTAAAAGAACTGGCTGATAAGTATCAGACCGAGGTTTTGATCATGACTGGTTTCTTAGACGGTATTAACGAGAGCTTAAAGGGTTACGAGAACCCGATCGAGACCATGGATGAGAACACCCAGGTTAAGATTGAGATCGATCCGGAGAAGCTTTATTACAACATGGTAGAGGCAAAAGCAGAATGGCTGTATACTCTGCCGCAGTGGAACTCCATCTTAAGCGAAGAGAAGAGAAAAGAGCTCTATAAGCAGCAGAAGGCTTCCGGAACCATCCGCAAGGAGAAGAAAATTTTCCCGAACGATCCGTGTCCATGTGGAAGCGGCAAGAAGTACAAAAAGTGCTGCGGTAAGAACGCATAAGGAAACGATGAACGGTAAGCAGGAGTGTCTTTGGGACGTTCCTGCTTTTCTTTGCATTGGATATCAGGAAAGGAGGCACAGGAATGGAAGCATATACAGGTTTTGCGTCCGTGTATGATCTTTTCATGGACAATATTCCTTACGAAGACTGGTGTACTTACGTGACCGGGCTTCTGAAAGAGTATGGAGTAGAAGATGGTCTGCTTCTGGATCTTGGCTGTGGTACCGGAAAGCTGACGCGGCTTCTTGCTGAGGAAGGCTATGATATGATTGGTGTGGATCTTTCGGAGGAAATGCTGGAAGTGGCGCTCGAACATGAGATGGAAGATCCAAAGCAGATCTTATATCTGCAGCAGGATATGCGGGAATTTGAACTTTATGGTACGGTGCGTGCCATCGTCAGCATTTGTGATTCCATGAATTATCTTATGGAATATGAGGATCTGGTGCAGGTCTTGAAGCTTGCCAATAATTATCTGGATCCCAAGGGTGTATTTATTTTCGATATGAATACGGTTTACAAGTACCGGACACAGCTTGGCGAGCAGACCATTGCAGAAAACCGGGAAGAGAGCAGCTTTATCTGGGAAAACTATTTCGATGAAGAAGAAATGGTGAATGAATACGATCTGACCCTCTTTATCCGCGATGAGGACGGGCGTTACTCCAGGTATGAAGAGACGCATTATCAGAAAGCATTTGAAATCGAAGAAGTGCTGCAGGCCGTAAAAGAAGCCGGTATGGAACTGGTGGCTGTTTACGATGCTTTTACCAGAAAGCCGCCAAGAAAAGACAGTGACCGTGTGTATTTTGTTGTGCGGGAATGCGGGAAATAGAAACCGGGATGATATCAAACAGCTACACAGCAGAAGATAGAAGGAGAATTTGAATCATGTCAGATTATATGATCAGAGCAACTGCAGCAGAAGGACAAATCCGTGCCTTTGCTGCAACAACAAGAGAGTTGACAGAATTTGCGCGTCAGGCGCACAATACCAGTCCGGTAGCAACTGCAGCATTGGGACGTCTTCTGACTGCAGGCGCTATGATGGGCGTTATGATGAAAGGTGCAGACGATATTCTTACCATTAAGATCGAAGGAGATGGTCCGATCGGCGGACTGACCGTAACAGCGGATTCCAAAGGCGATGTAAAAGGATATGCGTACAACCCGGAGGTTATGCTGCCGCCAAACGAAAAAGGTAAGCTGGATGTGGGCGGTGCATTGGGGATCGGCGTTTTGAGCGTGATCAAAGATATCGGTTTAAAGGAGCCATATGTCGGACAGACCATTCTGGTGACAAGCGAGATTGCAGAGGACCTGACTTATTATTTTGCAACCTCCGAGCAGACGCCTTCCAGTGTGGCACTTGGTGTGCTGATGAATAAAGACAATACGGTGCGTCAGGCGGGCGGATTTATTCTGCAGCTGCTCCCGGGTGCTTCCGAGGAAGTGATTTCGACTCTGGAAAACCGTTTAAAAGAGATTACCTCTATCACATCCCTGCTGGATGCCGGCAATACGCCGGAGATGATCTTAGAGCATATTTTGGGAGATTTTGGACTGGAAATTCTCGATAAGATCCCAACCCAGTTTGCCTGCAACTGTTCCAGGGAACGCATCGAAAAGGCACTGATCAGCATCGGAAAAAAAGAACTTCAGGAAATGATCGATGAGGGAAAAACCATTGAGATGAACTGTCATTTCTGCAATAAGCATTATCCGGTAACGGTAGACGAACTGAAGGGATTGCTGGAAAAGGCAGTACGGTAAGCACAACGATTGTGTGGAGATAAAAAGGGTTACAGAGTTAGGAGGCAACGCGAAATGAAGCATAAAGCCTGGCATCATTTTCTTACGATCACCCGGCATAAGCTGCTGGTCATGGAGAATTGTTTTAAAGTAGGTCTTTTTAAGCAGGGGCTGCTTCACGACCTTTCGAAGTACAGTCCGGCGGAATTTCTCACAGGTGTTCATTATTACCAGGGAGACCGCAGTCCCAATGCCGCAGAGCGCGATGAAAAGGGATATTCTTCTGCCTGGCTTCATCATAAAGGCCGCAACAAACATCATTTTGAATACTGGATTGATTTTTCCAAAACCAGCCAGGGAATTGCCGGGGCTAAAATGCCGGTAAATTATCTGGTGGAGATGGTTATGGACCGCATTGCGGCATGCAAGGTATACCGTGGAAAAGATTACACCGATGCGTCTGCATGGGAATATTATCAGAGAGAACGCCCTTATCTGGACAGTGCGATGCACTCCCAGACAAAGGCAGAACTGGAAAAAATCCTTATGATCCTGAAACTGCGCGGAGAAAAAGCTGCGTTTTCCTATTTGAGAAAGTTATTGAAAAAAGGCTCCTATTAACCGTGAAATGCATCTGCCGGATAATGGTACACTTCCGCATAGGATTCGAGAACATCCTGGGAATCGGTTCCTGCCGGAATCAGGCCGGTGCAGTCTGTGACGGATGCAGCGCGGACATCGAAAACATCCGGGTCATCGGTCCCGTAAGGATCCTGTACCGGATGTTTGTCAGGGCGGTCAGTGCCCTGTTCCCGGATTCGCACGATTTCAAGATTTTGTAATACGTCATCTTTCATGAACATCATCTCCTTTGCGGACAGTATGCGTTGTTTGGGGGAAATTATGCGGTTTTATGTGAAAAGAAATGTGACTGGGAACAATTGGATTTGGACAGCCAGCGGTATGACAGATCAGAAAACAAATCAAAAAAAGCACTGAATTTTGGATGAAAATCGGAAATTCAGTGCTTTTTTCTGTTCGCATTGCATATCGCGGAGATGCCAGTGGCGACTCTGATGATTTTGTTATAATATAGAAAAAACGACAGATAAATTTTAAAACTTAGTTTCTGGAAGAACCAGCTACAATTACGTTCTGTTTGCCATTTTCTGCATCTGCATTGCTTTCCTGGGAAGCCTGCTGGTTCTGCTGGGAATTGCTGCTGCTCTCAGTTCCAGTGGTATGGGACGGAATACCGGACAGAGTAGTGGTGCAGGTTCCGTCTGCGTTAAAGGTATAGCTTACACCGCTGATGGTCTTTGTGGTACCTGCTACCATAACGCCGTTAGCCGGATCAAAGTAGTAGGTTGCACCATTTACATTGTGGAAGCCGGTCTGCATTTTACCGTCTTCACCAAACAGGAACCAGTTGCCATCGATCGGCATAGCGATATTCAGTGCGCATTTTCCGGAAGTCGGATCAAAGTAATATTTGGATCCGCTGATGGTTTTCCAACCGGTGCCAAGGGAACCATCGTCTTCCATATGATAATAGCTTCCGTCTAAGTTAAGCCAGCCGATGACAAGCGTACCATCGGACTGACCATAATAGTATTTGTCAGATGCCGCATCATGGATCAGACCAGTCTGCATGATGCCGTTGGAGCCGAAATAGTATAATTTATCGTTGATCTTTTTTAAACCGGTAGTCATTACACCAGTGGAAAGATCCATATAGTAGTAACCGTCGTTGGTCTGAACCCAGCCTTTGTGTAAGGTGCCGTTCTCATCATAATATACATAGGAATTTCCGTTCTGCACCCAGCCAGTGGCAGCCAGAGCAGTGATGCCGGTAGCAAGACTTACGGTACTTAATACACCTGCAGCCATAGCTGCAGCTACATAGCGCTTTATTTTCATAATCAACAAGTCCTTTCTTTGGTTATTGTGTAATTTTATTCTTTTTCATAAGCCAGTATAACCTTGGGAAAACATGGATTCAAGTGTTTTCCCGTATTTTTCAGAAAAATGTAAGATACCGTGGAGCTGTGTATCGATTCCTGTAATCAAAACAATGCCGCAGGGATCCGATCTGACCTCTGCGGCATAAGATTTAGTTCTGTGTTTCCTGATACTTTAAGGAAGCTTCGATGAAGCCCTTGAACAGCGGATGCGGGCGGTTCGGTCTGGATTTTAACTCCGGGTGTGCCTGGGTAGCTACAAACCATGGGTGATCCGGAAGTTCGATCATCTCGACAATACGGCCGTCCGGGGAAATACCGGAGAGCATCATGCCATGTTCCTGGAGCACGTTGCGGTAATCGTTGTTGACTTCATAACGATGCCGGTGACGTTCGTGAATGGTTTCCGTGCCATAGAGTGCATAGGCTTTGGAGTCTTTGTTCAGAACACACGGATAGGAACCGAGACGTAAGGTACCGCCGATGTCTTCGATGCCATCCTGATCCGGCATCAGGTGGATGACCGGATGAACGGTAGAAGGATCCAGTTCTGCACTGTGCGCATCGGTGTAGCCGATCACGTCACGGGCAAATTCCACGATGGAAAGCTGCATGCCAAGGCAGAGACCAAGGAATGGGACCTGATGCTCGCGTGCGTATTTGATGGCAAGGATTTTTCCTTCGATACCGCGGGAGCCAAAGCCGCCCGGTACCAGGATGCCGCTGACATCACCAAGAAGTTCGTCTACATTTTCCGGTGTGACGGTCTCCGAGTCGATCCATTTGATGTTGACACTGGTACGATTTGCCACGCCGCCGTGTTTTAAGGATTCCACAACGGAAATGTAGGCATCGTGAAGCTGGATATATTTGCCGACCAGGGCAACCGTAACTTCCTTTTCCGGGTGCTTCCAGGCATCGATCATGGCACGCCACTCAGCCAGATCCGGTTCTGGACATGGCAGATTTAAGCACTGGCAGGCAACTTCAGCCAGATGTTCTTCTTCCATGGCAAGAGGTGCTTCGTAGAGCACTTCCACGTCGAGGTTCTGGAGCACATGAGTTTTCGGTACATTGCAGAAGAGGGCAATTTTGCTGCGCAGACTGTCGTCAAGCGGATGCTCGCTGCGGCATACCAGAATGTCCGGCCAGATTCCCATGGCCTGCAGATCTTTGACACTGGCCTGGGTCGGCTTGGTTTTTAATTCACCGGAAGCTTTTAAATAAGGAATGAGGGTAACGTGGATCAGAATGGCATTTTCATGACCAACCTCATGCTGGAACTGACGGATTGCTTCCAAAAACGGTTGGCTTTCAATGTCTCCGACGGTACCGCCGACCTCGATGATGGCAATTTCTGTTTCTGTGGTTGAGAAGTTGCGGTGGAAGCGGCTTTTGATCTCGTTGGTAATGTGGGGAATTACCTGAACCGTGCCTCCTCCGAAATCACCGCGGCGCTCTTTCTGAAGAACACTCCAGTATACTTTACCGGTGGTGACGTTCGAGTTTTTGGTGAGGCTTTCATCGATGAAACGCTCATAATGACCTAAGTCCAGGTCTGTTTCAGCACCGTCATCGGTGACAAATACTTCACCGTGCTGGACCGGGTTCATGGTACCCGGATCAATGTTGATGTAAGGATCGAATTTCTGCATGGTTACTTTGTAACCACGTGCTTTCAGCAGGCGTCCTAAGGATGCTGCGGTGATACCTTTACCGAGGCCGGAAACAACGCCGCCGGTAACGAAGACATACTTTACTGGCATGGTAAAACCTCCTTATATATGTGGGATTATGAGGAATGTGTAACGCTTTCTCGAAAAAATAACTTCATCATTATACAACGTCAATATCTTAAAATCTAGGTGTTTTTGTAAAACTTTATTTTTTTAAGTGGAGTTTTCTTGATTTATGTGAAAACTACCTTTATAATGGTTCGTAAATGCAAAATGGCATTTTATTGCTTAAATAAAGAAACAGGAGAATGACCGTTTATGGATAATCAGCAGAATAAACAGCCGCAAAACGGCGACAACGGAAATAATGGCGGTAATGGCAAATTTCCAAAAAACCAGCTTCTCATTGTCCTGATCGCGGCTTTTATTACGTTTGCGATCGCAGGTTTTATGAGAGGGTATATGGCAGACAAGAGCCAGAAAGAAATCACGTACGACGAATTCATATCAGAAGTGGAGCATGGAGACGTCAAAGCCGTCACGATCAAAAACACCCAGATTGACATTCAGTATAAGGAAGATTCCAAGCAGTTCAATCCGATTTTAAAAACTTATACCGTGCCAGTTGAGCGGGATTACAGACTGGCAGACCGGTTGCTTGAAAGTGGGGTAGAAATCCGCAGGGAACGTCAGGACAGCATGGCGATGATGGAATCTCTGCTTAGTTTTGTGCTTCCATTTGTGCTGATCGTCATCATGATGAATTTCATGATGAAGCGTATGGGCGGTGTCGGAAAGAGTACCGCGAAAATGTATATGCAGAAAGAAACAGGTGTCACTTTTGCGGATGTAGCCGGAGAAGATGAGGCGAAAGAGTCCCTGGTGGAACTGGTCGACTTTCTTCACAATCCGGGCAAGTATACGCATATCGGTGCGAAACTGCCAAAGGGTGCGTTGCTTGTGGGACCTCCCGGAACCGGTAAAACCTTATTGGCGAAAGCTGTGGCGGGCGAGGCAGAAGTTCCGTTCTTCTTCCTTTCTGGTTCTGACTTTATGGAGATGTATGTTGGTGTCGGAGCGTCCCGTGTCCGCAGCCTGTTCAAACAGGCTCAGCAGAACTCCCCGTGCATTATCTTTATCGATGAGATTGATTCTATCGGCCGGAGCCGAAGCGGCGGAAGCGGCGGCGGAGAGTCGGAGCAGCAGCAGACTTTAAACCAGCTTCTTTCCGAGATGGATGGTATGGATACCTCGAAGGGACTTCTGATTCTGGCGGCAACCAACCGTCCGGAGGTTCTGGATCCGGCGCTTTTAAGACCGGGACGTTTTGACCGCCGTGTCATTGTGGACCGCCCGGATTTGAAAGGCCGTGTGGAGATTTTAAAGGTGCATGCCAAGAATGTGGCGCTGGATGAAACAGTAGATCTGCATGCGATTGCACTGGCAACTGCGGGTGCGGTAGGTTCTGATCTGGCGAACATGATCAATGAGGCAGCAATTCTGGCAGTCAAGAATGGCAGGTCAGCGGTATGCCAGAAAGATTTGTTTGAGGCAGTGGAAGTTGTCCTTGTGGGAAAAGAAAAGAAAGACCGGGTACTCAGCAAAGAGGAACGGAGTATTGTTTCCTATCATGAAGTTGGTCATGCTCTGGTCAGTGCTTTGCAGAAAGACGCAGAGCCGGTACAGAAGATCACTATTGTGCCGAGGACCATGGGAGCACTTGGCTATGTGCTGAATGTTCCGGAGGAAGAGAAGTATTTAAACAGCAAGAAAGAACTGCAGGCGCAGATCGTAGTATTTCTGGCAGGCCGTGCTGCAGAGGAAATCGTATTCCAGTCCGTGACAACCGGTGCCGCGAATGATATTGAGAAAGCAACCAGTATCGCGCGTGCCATGGTGACCCAGTACGGAATGTCCGAGAAATTTGGATTAATGGGAATCGCAAAACAGCAGGACCGTTATCTTTCCGGCCGTGCGGTTATGGACTGCGGCGAGGCAACCGCTGCAGCAGTTGATGATGAGGTAATGCGGATCTTAAAAGATTCTTATGAAGAAGCCAAGCGGCTGCTTCTGGAAAACCGTGAAGTACTGGATCAGATCGCAGCATTCCTGATCGAGAAAGAAACCATTACTGGAAAAGAGTTTATGCAGATTTTCCGTAAGTGCAAGGGAATTCCGGAGCCGGAAGAAAGCGCGGCAGAAGGAAGTATGGCAGAAACTTCGGAAGCGCATGCAGAAAGCAAAACGGAAGAAAGCGCGGCAGAAGCTTGCGAAGTGAATGCAGAAAGCAAAACGGAAGAAAGTACGGCAGAAGCTTGCGAAGTGAATGCGGAAAGCAAGACAGAAGAAAGTACAGCAGAAGTTTCGGAAGCGAATGCGGAAAACGAAGCAGAAGAAAATACGGACGCGAAAAACGAATAAAAGTCCGGTAAAGAAAACAGCGGACGTGTCATTGGCGTTTTCTGAAAGGGTATAAAAGCTGAGTACAGAGAGACCAGGTTCCTGGTCAGTCTCTGCACTCAGCTTTTTTCAGCGCCTTTTTTATGGTATTTAAAAGAACCTGGGAGGTGTAGCGGTTTTCTTCCGGGTAAGACAGGTTTTCCAAAGACTGGGATTCCAGAATCTGGCCGGTCAGATTGCTTAAGGACGGCTGCATCAGCGGATACATGGTTGTGACAGCCTCACTTAATGGTATCATGGTGATGGATGTGATCTGGTCTTTGTCGACAGCTACTTCGACATTGATTTCCTGTGATCCGAGTATAAGGGCAGAAGTGTAAACACCAGGTATGTACGGTGCACTTGCAGATGCCGGTGCAGTTTCTTTTTTCGGGCGGAACATGACGAGGAGCAGCAGGATCAGAAGGATCCCGAGGCCAATGAAAATCGCAGTGTAGATGATTTCCTTCATTCTCAGGACAACGATTTTGGTTTTGGAACTCATGGGAGACCTCCGGGAGTGTTTGGTATAATCTATTCTCATAGATTCGCTTTTATGATAGAATGGAGGAAACGTTATGGTATATGGCAGGAAATTTCTGAACGGAACTTCTGCACAATACAGTTGTTATAACAGGAAAGGATACACAACATGGCATTGCAGTTGATTTTGGGCGGTTCCGGATCCGGAAAAACCACCTATTTATATGATGAAATAATCCGTATGTCTATGGAGCATCCCGGGCAGCAGTTCTTTCTGATCGTGCCGGAGCAGTTCACCATGCAGACACAGAAGGATATTGTGACCAGACATCCAAACCATGGCACCATGAATATAGATATTGTCAGTTTTGCAAGACTGGCTTACCGGATTTTTGAAGAACTGGCAGTCGAAAATCTTTCTGTGCTGGATGACATGGGAAAATCCATGGTGCTTCGGAAAGTTGCGGCGGCGCAGAAACGGCAGCTGATCCTGTTTGGCGGGCAGTTAAACAAATCTGGTTTTGTGGGACAGTTAAAGTCCATGCTGTCGGAGTTTTACCAGTATGGAATTGCGCCGGATGCTTTGCGTGAGATGGCACCATCTGCAAAATCTCCGCTTTTAAGACAGAAGCTGGAAGACCTCGCACTGGTAGAGCAGAGCTTTCAGGAATATATTGAGGGGCATTACATTACCACGGAACAGGTTCTGGATGTGCTTTGCCGACTGTTACCGGAATCAAAACTGATCCGAAACAGTGTGATCGCGCTGGATGGTTATACCGGTTTTACCCCGGTCCAGTACCGTATCATGGAATTATTCCTGGTGTATGCAAAGCAGGTATTTGTAACGGTGACTGCAGATGAGCACGCAGCGGTTTATGGAAATGTTGGAATTCAGAATCTGTTTTATATGAGCCGCCAGATGGCGGTACGCTTATCGGAACTTGCGGAAAAAAATCAGATTTCCAAGCTGCCGGATATCGTGTTAAAAGAGCAAAAAAAAAGGCGTTTTGCAAAAAGTCCGGAGCTTGGTTGGATGGAAGAGCATCTGTTCCGGTATGGGAAAGAAAAACGGTATGAACCTTCTGTATGCAGACCGGAGAAAGAAGACAAAACCCCTTCTGGACAGACTGCCGGGAGCCTTTCGTTTTTTCAGGCATCCAATCCATCGGGAGAAGTCAGCCGGATCGTGCATCAGATCCAGAAACTGGTGCAGGAAGGCAGGGCACGTTACCGTGAGATAGCCGTGATCACGGGCGACCTTGCCGGATATGGAAAAGAGATTGCCCACCAGTTTACGCAAAACCAGATTCCACATTTCCTGGATGATAAAAAGAACGTTCTCGATAACAGTCTGGTTGAGCTGATCCGCGCGTCACTGGAAGCAGTACGGCAGGATTTTTCTTATGAGAGTGTCATGCGCTTTCTTCGCACGGGTCTGGTGAGCCAGGACCGCACGCGGATGGACCGGCTGGAAAACTATATTCTTGCGATGGGGATCCGGGGAGGAAAACGGTACCGGGAAACCTGGGAACAGACGTACCGTGGTTCCGGGGAATTGAATATTGTGGATTTAAATGCATATAAAGAGCAGGTACTCCTGCCGCTTTTTTCGATGCAGGATACATTCCGTCAGGAAAAGCTCAGTATTGCCGGCATGACGGAAGCGGTGCTTCAGCTTCTTGAAGACTGTCATGCAGAAGAAAAGTTAAAACGTTATCAGGAGTATTTTACGAAGATTGGAGAAGACCGGCTGGCGAAAGAATACAGTCAGGTTTATGGACTGGTAACCGATATGCTCAGGCGACTTTCGGATCTGCTTGGAGAAGAAATCGTGAGCCGGAAGGACTATCTGGAGATTCTGGATGCAGGATTTGCAGAACTGAAGGTGGGCGTGATCCCGGCAGTCGCAGACCGGGTTGTGGTAGGTGACATTACCAGAACACGTCTGGCCCATATTAAGGTATTGTTTTTTGCCGGTGTGAATGACGGAATTGTTCCATCCAGAAAAGAAAGCGGAAGCCTGCTTTCGGACCGGGACCGCGAATTTTTGGGGGCGCACCATATGGAACTGGCGCCGACTGCAAGAGAAGAGAGTTTTCAGCAGAGATTTTATCTGTATCTGATGATGACAAAGCCGTCGGACCAGCTGGTTGTGTCCTGGTCGCGGACGGGTGCGGATGGAAAGAGCCGACGCCCTTCATTTCTGGTAGGAGAACTGAGAAACATGTTCCCGGATGCGCTATGGGAAGATCAGGAGACGGCCAAAGACCAGGAAATTTATTCGGTTGCGGAGGCAAAACGAAAACTGGCAGATGGTCTGGCAGCGTACCGCGACAGGAGGTTTTGCGGGACGGGTCAGAACGAAGAAGCACAGAATTCGGAAGAGCAGCGACTGGAAAAGCAGCGACTGGAAAAGCAGAATGTGGAAGCACAGGATCAGGATGGAACAGCATCGTTTTCTGAATTTCTGGAGTTGTACCGCTGGTTTGCGGGTTCCGAAATTTATAAAGAAACTTTGCAGCATCTCATGGATGCGGCATTTTTCGTATATGAGAAACAGGGAGCAACACATAAAAAAGTAGAGTGCCCTGGTAGACGCGCACGCGGGCAACGGAATCCTTACGACGACCAGTGCCG
>OGWS01002523.1_pt1 | contig 11348 bp, 11 predicted proteins | sample 1576111 | NCBI WGS metagenome assembly OGWS01 (sample SAMEA3541534, study PRJEB24748) | human gut metagenome | biome: human gut; feature: human-associated habitat; material: faeces | place: China | collected 2012
AGATACATAAGGGTTTTATTAATAGGGGATATGTGTACATATGAAAAAAAGGAATTTAACACCAAAGATCAAACTACGGCACAAGAAAAAGGTGGAACGGACAATAATAATCTGCAGTATTTTCGCTATACTGATCGCGCTCTACTGTCTTGCATGCTTTCAGCTTGACAATAAAGTAATCTGGAAAAATGTGTCCGCTAACGGTATTTCCTTAAAAGGAATGACGAAAAAAGAAGCCGGGGATGCTCTTGCCGAAAACTTGGAAAAGAAATATAAGGACACAACTTTAACCGTTCAATATAATAATGAAACTTACAAAGTCAATATCACCCCGGTTCTTGACTATAACGTTTCAAAAGATGTGGATAAGGTCTACAAGCTTGGACATCGCGGTTTTCTGCTCCGGGGAGTGGACTGGATGTTGTCTAAGACGCTTTATGGCAAGGAAAAAGAAATCACGGTATATCCTGTTGCAAAGTCAGCCAAAACGCTGAACGATTCCATCGCCGAATCCGGGCTTCCACAGAGAGATCCGGCTTCGGAGACCACATGGGAAGTAACCGATACTGCACTTGTAATTCATAAGGGTATCAACAAAGAGGGTGCCGACTGGGAGTCCTTGGAGAAACAGATTATAAAAGCAGTCGATAAACACGATTATTCCAGCACCATCACCTGTCCAATGACAGAAAAAGGTCCACAGGATGTGGATTTCCAGAAGGTCTATGACGAGATTCACAAAGAAAAGAAAAACGCTACTTTGGATAAGGCAAATAATTATGCGGTTGTCCCTTCGCAAAACACCATTTCTTTTGATGTCAAAGAAGCACAAAGTCAATATGATGCTTGTGATTTAGGTGGAGAGATTGAAATTCCGCTTTCTATCGAAGAGCCGGAAGTTACTACAGCAAAGTTGGAAAGTAATCTGTTTACTACAGAGCTTGCAAGTTATTCTACAACCGGAGGCGGAAGTGAAGGACGAAGAACAAATATCTCCCTTGCCGTTCAGTCTTGTAACGGAGTGATCCTGCTGCCCGGAGAAACCTTCTCCTACAATGACGTACTGGGTGAACGTACCGCAGATAAAGGTTATCAGCCAGCCGGCGCTTACTCCGACGGAGAAGTGGTAGAGCAATTAGGCGGCGGTATTTGTCAGGTCTCTTCTACTTTATTCGCAGCAGTCCTTCACACAGACCTTGAAATCATCACCCGCGCTAACCACTCCATGCCTGTCTCTTATCTTCCGATGGGAATGGATGCAACTGTATCATGGGGCGGTCCGGAATTTAAGTTTAAAAATAACTTTGCTTATCCAATTAAGATTTCTGCCTCCTACAGTGGCGGAACCATTACTTTCAAAATCCTGGGTGCTGCTTCCGATAAGAAAAAAATCGAAGTAGAGATTAAAAAGACCGGTGAAATGAGCGCAGAAACTTACCGCAAATATTATGATGAAAACGGCAATGTCACTTCAACAAAGCGCGTAGCAAGAAGCAATTACAAACCACATTCATAAAATAGAATCGGTTTTATCAAGACCATGTGAAAAATCACTTAAAAAACGGCGATCACGTTACCATGATCACCGTTTTTTATTTTGTTATAACAACTTTATTTCACAATTCCCACCATGTCCGAAACATGTGCGAAACCATTTTTCTTCATATACGCCTCGATACCGTCAATGACTTTCAGCGTTGTTGCCGGGTCATGGAAATTCGCAGTTCCCACAGACACCGCACTTGCCCCTGCCAACAGGAATTCAATCGCATCTTCGGCACAGGAGATGCCGCCCATTCCGATGATTGGAATGTTGACTGCCTGCGCTACCTGATATACCATGCGAACAGCAATTGGCTTCACGATCGGTCCTGATACGCCTCCGGTCTTATTTGCCAGCGCAAATGTCTTACGGTTAATATCAATCTTCATTCCGGTTAACGTATTGATCAAAGACACCGCATCTGCTCCGCCTGCCTCTGCAGCCCTTGCAATTTCCGTCACATCTGTCACATTAGGCGTCAGTTTCATAATCACAGGCTGTTTTGCAAGTTTTTTAATCTGCCCTGTCAGCTCTTCCACGTGGCGGGCATTCTGACCGAACGCAAGAAAACCTGCATTGACATTTGGACAGGAAATATTGATTTCCATCATATCAATCGGCTCATCTGCAAGTCTTTCTACCACTGCCAGATATTCTTCCGGCGCATGACCGCACACATTTACAATAATCTTCGTATCATACTTCTTCAGGAAAGGAATATCTCTTTCACAAAAGAGATCAATTCCCGGATTCTGCAAACCAATGGCGTTCATCATTCCACCGTATACCTCTGCGACTCTCGGTGTCGGATTTCCTGCCCATGGGACATTTGCCACGCCTTTTGTCGTCACCGCTCCCAATTTATTTAAATCTACAAATTCGGAAAATTCTTCACCGGAGCCAAAGGTTCCCGAAGCAACTGTCACCGGATTCTTCCACTCAACTCCTGCGATGTTTACACTCATATCTACGGAACTATGTTTCTCTGTATTCATTAGATTTCCACCTCCGTTGATAAGAATACCGGTCCATCCTTACAGACCCGTTTGTTGTGTACATTGCTGTGACCATCTTTTTCTTTGCTCTTACATACACAGGCAAGACATGCTCCGATTCCACATGCCATTCTCTCTTCCAATGAAATGTAACACTCAATCTCATTTTCCTCGGCGTAAGCTTTGATAGCGCGAAGCATAGGAGTCGGACCACAGGCATAGATCATATCCGCTTCTAAGCCTTGCTCTTTGATAGCATCCATGACATTTCCTTTTGTACCAACACTTCCGTCTTCTGTGGAAATATACAGTTCTCCGTTTTCTTCAAACTCTTCCTTCAGAAATGTCTGAGCATCCCGATAGCCAACCACGATCTGCTTTTTCTCACATTCCATTGCCTTTGCAAGCTCCAGAATCGGTGGAACACCGATACCACCACCCATGAGGAAAACTTTCTTTCCTTTCGCTTTTTCTACAGGAAAACCATTTCCAAGAGGGCCGATCACCGGAACCGTATCTCCTGCCTCCATCTTGGAAAACTGCTCCGTTCCTGTATTTTCACCCGTCACACGGTACACTACTCTTAACATTCCCTCTTCTCTGTCAATCTCACAGATACTAATCGGGCGCGGAAGCAGCTTGCACCCGTCATTTGTATACATCGAAATAAACTGCCCCGGCTTCGCAGTCTCTGCCGCCTCTGTTTTCAGCCACATACTGAAAATACCCGCTGCAAGCATCTTCTGAGAGACAACAAGCGCCTGCTCTTTCTTCTTTTCTGCCATGATAATCTCCTTTTGGGACGTAGCATTTTTAAACTTTGCTACGTCCCCAGTTAATTTTTTAACATTCTATTTACTGTTTTCCAACGCGCCGCGGATGTCTGCGATCATGTCTTCTACGGCTGCTCTTGATGCGTCTCCGAAGTTTTCTGCCCCCATTGCTGCATATTTTTCTTGTTTGTATGCCGCGATGATTCCTCTTGATGAGTTTACGATCGCTCCTAATCCGTCTTCGTTGAAGAAGTGCACAAGGTCTTTTCCTTTTCCGCCCTGCGCGCCGTATCCCGGTACGAGGATATAGGCTTTTGGCATGACTTTACGAAGCACTTTTCCCATTTCCGGGTAAGTTGCTCCTACAACTGCTCCCACATAGCTGTAATCGGTTCCCATGTGCTGTTCGCCCCATGCTGCTACTTTCTCTCCCACCAGCTCATACAGTGGTCTTCCGTCAATGAGCTGATCCTGAAACTCTCCGCTGGATGGATTGGATGTTTTTACAAGTACGAAGATTCCTTTTTTCTCTTCTTTACATACATCAAGAAAAGGATTCACTCCATCGGAACCAAGATATGGATTCACTGTCACGAAATCTTCATCGAATGGCACATAAGTCTTGCTTCCCACCTGAACTTTACCAAGGTGTCCGACTGCATATGCGGCAGATGTAGAACCGATATCTCCTCGCTTGATATCTCCGATCACAACGAGCCCCTTTTCTTTACAGTAATCCACTGTCTTCTTAAATGCTTCTAATCCAGGAAGTCCAAACTGTTCGTACATCGCAATCTGTGGCTTTACTGCCGGAATAAGATCATAAGTCTTGTCCACGATTTCTTTATTGAACTGCCAGATTGCCTCTGCAGCGCCTTCCAGTGTCTCTCCGTACTCTGAAAATGCTTTCTTCTGCACCTGCTCTGGAATATAATTCAGCATCGGGTCTAATCCTACGACAATAGGAGCACCTGTTCTCTTAATATTTTCTACTAATTTGTTGATCATTGTATTCTTCCTCCCTAACCTTTCTCACTCTTCTTTTTACTTTTCACGATCATATACGACTCTTCCGTCTACCAGTGTATACGCAACTTCTCCGCACACCTCGTATCCGTCAAATGGTGTATTCTTTCCTTTGGATGCAAACGTGTTCTTATCAATCTTATATTGTTTGTCCGGGTCAAAGTTCTGCAGTCATACCTTCTGACACCGATCCCTTATCTTCCAGTCCCAATACTTTCGCCGGATTATAACTCATCTTCTCTGCCATATCCATTACACTTAAATATCCCGTCTTCACAAGCTCCGTGTAAGTCAATGCCGCAGAAGTCTCCAAACCTACAATTCCGAATGCCGCCTGTGAAATAGAACGATTTTTCTCTTCTTTCGCATGTGGGGCGTGGTCTGTAGAAATCACATCCATGGTTCCGTTTTTTAACCCTTCCTTCAAAGCTTCTACATCTGCTTTGCTCCGAAGGGGCGGATTCATTTTATAATTACCGTCATCTTCCTTGATATCATCTGATGTCAAAATAAAATGATGCGGACACACTTCTCCGGTCACCGGAAGCCCTGCCTCTTTGGCAAGCGCGATCATTTTCACACTGTCCGCTGTAGAACAATGACATAAATGCAGCTTTACACCTGTTTCTTTGGCAAGCAAAATGTCTCTTGCAACAATCACATCTTCCACAGAATTTGTGATTCCCTTCAAGCCCAGTCTCTTGGCATTTTCATCCGCATTCATAACGCCGCCTTCTACCATGGAAATGTCTTCACAGTGTGCAAACACGCTGATTCCTGCTTCTTTGGCAAGCTTCATTCCCTTTCGGTAAAGAGATGCGTTCATCACTGATTTTCCATCTTCACTGATTGCATGACATCCGGCTTCTGCCATTCCCTTAATGTCTGCAAGCTCTTCCCCTCGCTGTCCGATCGTCACTGCACCAAGCTGGATGACATGTGTCAATGATTCCTTAGCTGCTCTCTTATGAACATCCGCAACCTTCTGTCCCTGATCGATCACCGGCTTTGTATTCGGCATTGCACATACGGTTGTCACGCCGCCTCTTACTGCTGCCTTTCCCCCGGTTTCAAGTGTCTCTTTATATTCCAGTCCCGGATCTCTTAAATGTACGTGAAGATCGATAAATCCCGGCATTACATAACAGCCCTTTGCATCAATCACTGTATCCGCAGGCTTTTCAATATGCTCTGCAACTTCTTTAATTTTCTCATTTTCAACGAGAACGTCAAAACAACCGTCCCGCTTCGTATGCGGATCAACTACATGTCCGTGTTTGATCAATATCGTCATATTTTAATCCTTTCCGCCTCATAAAATATTCGGCACAAAATTCCATACTACGTTTATTTTATCACAAGGCAATACAAAAAGGAATGTCAAACCGACATTCCTTTTTAAATTATTTTCAATTTTTACAGACAAAACTGTTTCTTACATTTTCTGTTTCAACACTTCAACCGCACGTTCCAGTTGATTATCTGCTTCCGGCTCTTCCTCGTTGTATTCGTACTCTACTTCAACATCCGGCGTGATTCCTTTGCCGTTGATGCTTCTTCCCTTCGGTGTGAAATATTCTGCCACCGTAAGCTTCACACAAGTTCCATCTTTCAAGGCATAAACAGATTGTACAACACCTTTTCCATAGCTTGTCGTTCCCACGATATCTGCCTTCCCATAATCTTGCACAGCACCGGCAAAAATTTCCGAAGCACTTGCACTATTTCCATTGATCAGAACAGTCATAGGCACATCATAATCATAGTCTGCATCAGATGTATACTCCTGTTTCTCTCCGTCTTTATCTTCGGTATAGACGATAAGTCCTTTCGGAAGAATCAGATCCAGCATCTCGCACACAATATCAAGATTGCCGCCCGGATTATTGCGAAGATCTATCACAAGCCCCTTCATCCCCTGTGCTTCCAGATCTTTAAGCGCTGTCTGATACTGCTCATATGTGACGGAGTCAAATTCTGATACAGCCAGATATCCGATCCGATCTTCCATCATCTCATATTCGACCGTCTGGACTTCAATCGTGTCACGAATGACGGAAGTGGTAACTTTTTCTCGTTCTTCTCCACGCAGTACCGTAAGCTTTACTTCTGTACCCTTTTCGCCCTTGATCTCTGTCACAATCTCATCCAGCTTCTTGCCGGATACATCTTTTCCGTCAACTTGAAAGAGAATATCGCCTTTCTTCAAACCTGCTTTCGCTGCCGGTGATTCTTTATAAATCTGCACCATAGTCACAAGACCGCTCTTCTGATCCTGACTCATGACTACGCCGATCCCGCTGAACTCACCACTCATATTTTCATTGAACTTCGCAGTCTCCTCAGCATCATAATATTCCGAATATGGATCTCCAAGTGCTTCCAGATAGCCTTTATATAATCCTTCTGTAAGCGCATCCTCATCCACATCGCCAAGATAATCACTCTCTATAAGACGGTCAAGTTCCGACAGTTTCCGCTCTTCTTCTCTCGATACAACATTTTTATACCCAAGTACCCCGCAGGACACAAGGCTGATTCCCAATAATGTTACAAGGGCGCCTGTCAGCGCCCCTTGTAAAAACCCTTTTTTATTTTTCACGATTTTAAGTCCTATTCTACAAATACTTTAATGGATTTACCGGTGTTCCATTTGAGTTCACCTGGAAATGCAGGTGATTTCCTGTAGAGTTACCGGTCGTTCCAACTGCCGCAATGTTCTGTCCCTTGCTTACCTTTGTTCCTGCACTCACATATAATGTGTGGCAGTGCATATAGATGGTCACAAGACCGTTCCCGTGGTTGATCACGATTCTCTTTCCTGCCTTGCCGCTATAGCCCGAAGAAGTAACTGTTCCGGCTGCAGCCGCATAGATCGGCGTTCCCTGTGGCGCCGCAAAGTCAATTCCTTTGTGGTTCGTGCTTGCCCCTGCAAGTGGCTGCTCACGATATCCAAAATAACTGGAAATTCTGCTGTAGCCCGGACACGGATGAGTAAACGTTCCGTTTCCTGACACCACAGAAGCACCCGCATTCGGAGAAATACTCGAATTTTTCTCCTGCTGTTTTCTCGCCGCATCTGCCGCTGCCGCTTCCAGCTTGGCAATCTCATCTTTGTTTGCCGCAATCTCACTATCCAAGTCACTAATCTCATCACTCTTCGTATCAATCAGTTCCTGTACAGTGTTCTGCTTTTCCATGAGTTCATTCTGCATCGTTTCCATCTCATCATACTCGTCTTGAAGCACCTGTTCCTGCTCCTCTACTGATTTAACGATTTCCCGAAACTCCACCAACATATCTCTATCATATTCAGAAATTGTTGAAATATACTCTGCGTTATTTAAGAAGTCACTCAATGTTTTCGACTGGAATAAAATTTCCAGAAATTCAGCGTTTCCATTCTCGTACATGTACTTAATCCGCTTCTTCATATCCTCATATTGATTATTCTCATCAATCTGAGCCTCGATCAATTCATCTTCTTTTTGAGCCAGTTCTTCTTCTTTATCCGCAATCTTCTTCTCTAACTCTGCTGTCTCCGTTAAAATCCCTTCAAGCTGTGCAGAAAGTGAATCTTTTTCGGATTGGGCAGCCTCTTTTTTCGATTCCAGCTCTTCTGCTTTTTTCTTTGCATCACTTAAATTCGCGGCTTGCACCTGAAAAGTCATTCCCAAGCACAGCACCATAACAAGCAATAAGCTGACTGCTCTTTTCTTTCGCATGCTTCATCCCCCCTGAAAATATCATTTATACTTCCCTAATACGTTTTTCCTCTTATACGTTTACACTCTCAAGTGCTTGCGGATTGTAAAGAAACTTCCTACAAAACCAATTCCGACACCAAGTGCGATTCCAACCGGAAGCAATGTCCTATATACCTGCACAACCGGAAGGAAATCAATAATATTATTCAGAAGGCTGAATCTTGTCATAATATAAGCCACTGCTTTGTCATACATAAAGTACAACATTACAAGTGGAATGATCGCTCCCACAAGTCCTATGAGAAGACCCTCGAATACGAATGGCGCCCGTACGAACCCATCCTTCGCACCGATGTACTTCATGATCGCAATCTCTTCACGTCTTACCGTAATACCCATAGTAACTGTATTACTGATCAGGAAGATTGATACAGCAAGCAGAATGATAATGATTGCCACAGATACATAACCAACCAGCTTATTCACACTGGTAAGTGTCTTGGCTACAACATCCGACTTGTTCACCTTACGCACGCCGTCCAGACTTTCCGCATAGCTTACAACATCTTTCTGCTTGGATACGTCAGACATATACACTTCGTAGTTGTCAGAATTTGCAAGTGGATTATCATTTTTGAATCCCTCTGCCGCTTCTTCTGAACCTTTAAAATATTCTTCCTGGAAGCTCTCCCATGCTTCTTCTGCACTTACGTAGTTAATCTTCAAAACTCCATCCGCTTTTTCAAGCTTCTCTCCGATGGCTTCTTTCTCCTCCTTGGTAGTGTCCTCATCGAATAATACGGTGATAGCAACACCTTCCTCGGCTTTTTCTACAATATAGTTAAAGTTCACAATAATAGAGTAAAAGAGTCCAAAAAGGAAAATACATGCCGCCATTGTCGCCACAGACGCAATAGAAAACATTTTATTTCTTCTGATATTCTTTACCCCTTGTTTCATCGAATATCCAAATGTACTAATTCTCATTATTATACCCACCTTTTTTCTCATCGCTGACAATGACTCCCTTTTTCATTGTCACAACGCGCTTTTTCATCTCGTTTACAATCTCCTGGTTATGTGTAACAACTAATACGGTTGTACCTCTGTCATTAGCTTCTTCCAAAAGCTTCATAATCTCCCATGAGTTTGTCGGGTCGAGGTTACCGGTAGGCTCATCCGCCAAAAGAATCGCCGGTTCATTTACAATGGCTCTTGCAATCGCAACTCTCTGCTGCTCACCACCGGACAATTCCTTCGGATATGCTTTGCGCAAGACCGACCAGCGAAAGCGCCGCAGGCACTTTTTTCTTGATCACTCTCGTAGGCGTCTCTGTTACCCGCTGTGCGAATGCAATATTTTCATAAATATTTCTGTCCTTTAACAGGCGGAAATCTTGAAATACAACACCCAAATTTCTACGGTACATGGCAATCTTTTTATGCTTCATACGATTCAGATTATTGCCATTTACAATGATTGTTCCTGATGTCGGATCTAATTCTTTCATGATCAGACGGATCAGTGTTGATTTTCCTGAACCACTGTCACCTACAATAAATACAAATTCGCCCTGCTCAATCTTGAGATTGATTCCATTCAGAGCTGCAACCCCTTTTGAGTACTCTTTCGTTACTTCTTTTAATTCAATCATACGCTCCTCCTACGTTACTAATATTCCAGCGACTCCATATACTTCATGTACTTCACGACCATAAGTGCAATCTTAAATGTAATAGCATCCTCGAACACACGAAGGTCAAGCCCTGTACTTTTCTGAAGTTTATCCAGACGGTACACCAGCGTGTTGCGGTGGATATAGAGCTGTCTGGAAGTCTCCGAAACATTCAGGTTGTTCTCGAAGAATTTGTTAATCGTTGTTAACGTCTCTTCGTCAAAATCATCCGGTGATTTCCCCTCAAAAATCTCACGGATAAACATTTTACAGAGTGGAATCGGAAGCTGATAGATCAAACGACCTATCCCCAATGTGCTGTACGCAATGATACTCTTCTCACTAAAGAAGATCTTGCCGACATCAAGCGCAAGTTTTGCCTCTTTGTATGATTTCGACACCTCTTTGATATCATTTACCACTGTTCCGTAAGCAATCAAAATGTCTTCCTCTCCGTCATTCTTGAGAATCTCGTAAATGTTATCTGCAATCTTCTCAAGCTCGGCGTGTCCGTCAGACACTTCCAACTCTTTCACTACTATAATATTCTTTTCATCTACTGCTGTCACAAAATCTCTGGATCTCCCACCGAGAAGTGACCGGACATTGTCAAGGGCACTGCTGTCCTTTTCGTGTTTTGTCTCAATAATAAAGATAACACGTCTGACTTCTGTGTCAATATGTAATTTTTTGGCACGATTATAAATATCTACTAACAACAAGTTGTCGAGCAGAAGATTTTTAATAAAATTATCTTTATCAAAGCGTTCTTTATATGCCACCAGCAGGTTCTGTATCTGGAAGACCGCAATTTTTCCCAACATATAAACATCTTCTCTGTCCCCATCAGCCAAAAGGATATATTCCAACTGATGCTCATCATAAATCTTAAAAAACTGATATCCCTTTATAACCTGACTGTCCGCCGGTGATTCTACAAACGAACGAACCTCTTCCCCCTGATTTGCCTGCTCTGCAAATGTGCCTGCAAGTACCTTTCCTTCTGTGTCCATAACACAAAAGTCAATCTTAGTTATTCCTTTCAATCCTTCAATTGTATTTTGAAGTATTTGATTAGATATCATATTCCATCTCCTCCACTCATTGCAATATACATTTTCCACAACAAAATTATAGCACTTTTTAGAAAAATGTAAACGCTTAACTGTATAATATTTCAAAACTTAGGACATAATCATGATTTTTGACTGGATACAAAAAAGCAGTGCCTACTGCTTTTTTGTGATGATGGATCATTAGCCCTGCTGTGACCTCCTCTTACTTAAATCCCACTGACCATGAGGGATACGAGGGTAAGGAAGCTATTCCAAGAGGCATGCTGAAGGATAGACCAGTAAATCGATTTGGTATAACGCAAGACCGCACAAAATAGCAGGCCCGGTACCAAGTAGACGATAAAGCTCGGCAAATCCCAGCCATGCTGCCAGACATGCGAGAGGCTGAACAAGGAGGCCGAAACAAGCATATCCAGCTTATACTTCTGATAAGGTGCCAAAGCCGTCATGACCAAATCACGAAAAACTAGCTCTTCCACAATGGGAGCCAGCAAGCAGGCATAGACATAACGTATCAATACCAAGGCCCAGCCTGACAAACCACTAGATACT
>OGWS01002531.1_pt1 | contig 11317 bp, 9 predicted proteins | sample 1576111 | NCBI WGS metagenome assembly OGWS01 (sample SAMEA3541534, study PRJEB24748) | human gut metagenome | biome: human gut; feature: human-associated habitat; material: faeces | place: China | collected 2012
CCCCGATCCCGTTTTTGATCAACACCGCACTCCCGAGTGCTACCTCTGCCACTCCTCCCGTCACATCACCGATCCACGGGATCGCTTCTACTGTCCGGTTTACCGCACTTCGCTTCACAGTATCAATGGCAGGTGCAAGAAGTCCCTGAAGCACATTGATCCCGACCACACCTGCCAGCAATGTCTTCAGACACCAGGCAATTCCTTTTCTGATCAGATCCGCAAATTCTGACAGCAGATCCTCTCCCGTCAGATTGGAAAGAACCTGTATCATAACAAATACATGCACAATCGGCATCAGAAGTTCCAGGATCACCAGCTCTACTAAATAGATGATCCATAGTACAATATTATAAAATACCAGAGCCGAGGAACTGCCTGCAGCAAATGCAACTGCAAGAAAGTAACTGGGACATAACAGCTTCATAAATTCGGTCAGATAAGAAAGCAGTTGTTCTGTATCCTGCAACGTATGCTGAAAAGTTACAAGTGACAGGGTCATAAGCAGCATATAAAGAATATAGAAGCTGACTTCCGATACCTGCCGGTTCTGAAAGACGCTTGTAAAATTGTTGAACAGGGCAGCAGCTACTGCGATCAGGATCATATACACCAGTATTTTTTTATTCGTGCCGAACTGGTAAAAAACTGTTTCTTTTATAAACTGCACCACTGTACCAGCTGTGGATCCTCCGTTTTCCGAGATCAGTTGCATAAGTATTTCCCGAAAAGAAAGCTTTTCATCCGGAAAAAGAGTTTTCATTTCCTGATCCAGTTTTGAAAAATCAAATTCTTCAAATAATGCCTCCTGCACCCGGTCTGCCTCTTTTTCTGTATTTTCCGCAGCATAAATGACCTTGCTCCCGAACAGAAAAATCAAAATGGCAAGGAATACAGGAAAAAGCATCCTGATCCCCCGCCTCATCCCAAGAACCCCGTCATGACTTCCAGCAGAGTCTGAAGGATCGGAAGTCCCATCGCCAGAATCGTCAGCTTACTGAATATCTCAATCTGGGATGCGATGCTCTGATATCCTGCATCTTTGCAGATGCCTGAAGAAAATTCTGCAAGATAAGTGATCCCGATCATTTTCATCATAGTTCCGAAAAAACGCTGATCCACCTTAATATAATTCCCGATCCTGCCAAGTGAATCCACCGCATCTCTGAGCCTTTCCAGCATACAGCCAAATAAGAGCAGGCTCACAGCAACACTGATATAGACGGCATATTCTGATTTTCCACTTTTAAACTGCACTGCAAAAAGGACTCCCAGTACTCCGATCACTCCCACCTGCAACATACTCATTTTCTCCCCTCTCACAACATGAACAACTGCCGGATCGACTGAAACAGATCGTAAATATATGGAAGCACCCACGATAAGACCAGGATCAGTCCTGCAAGACTGGTCAGAAATGCCTGTTCATCTCTCCCGCTGTGCTTTAAGACCTGGCTCAGGATCGACACAAGGATTCCCACTGCCGCTATCTTAAAAATCAGATTGATATTCATATCCCCTCCCCTGTTCTACCACAGCAGAATAATCAGGAACAGCCCGCTCATTACGCCCAGCCAGTTGCCGATCTTTCTTTTTCCTGCCAGTTCTTCTCTCTGCTGCCTGATCATCAGATCCATCTGCTTCATGGAAAGTTCGATGGACCTTCCCATGGTCTCACGATCTCCCTGTCCTAAAAATGCTCCAAAATCTCTGATCCACTCCCGGTGCTCTTTCTTCAGTCCGGTAGCTCCAAGATCCTTTTCCACGCATCCTTTCCATATTTCTGTGAAATCAGCGTCTGTTCTTTTCGCAGCCCGTCGTGCGGTATGTTCCAGCCAGCTTTTATATGGCTCTTTTATTTTCACTGATACATCCATCAGAAGTTCCTGCAACGGTGCCCCGGTATATTCCAGTTGTCCCCGAATCATCCCGGCAATATATCGCAGATATTCCATCTGCCTGAGATAATCTTTCAGTCCTTCCCCATAAAGATAGCCTGCTCCTGCAGTTGCCGTCAGCACTAAAATGCTCCCTATAAGTTTCTGCACAACACGCTCCCCCGTTCATCATAAATTCCCAGGATCTCACCCGGTCCTTTTTCATTTCCAAGCACCACGTATCTCTGGAACATCCTCCTGCGGATCAGGTCTCCCAGTACCGGCTTGTTGGATGCTTCATCCATGTTCAGTCCATGGACGCTTGCGATCATCCGGCAGCCACACTGCATGGCATATTCAATGGCATGGATATCCTCTACCGTTCCGATCTCATCCACTGCGATCACCTGCGGTGACATGGAACGGATCAGCATAATCATCCCTTCGGCCTTCGGGCAGCAGTCCAGCACATCCGTTCTTGTTCCCAGGTGATTCTGTGCAATCCCGAGATAACATCCTCCCAGCTCTGACCGTTCATCCACAACCCCCACCGAACAGCCTTTCACATATTCATTTCCGTCAGAAATCTGTCGAATCAGATCCCGGATCAACGTCGTTTTGCCGCAGCATGGCGGTGAAATGATCAGTGTATGACACACCTGCTTATTCGCCACGATATAAGGGATCAGCCGATCCGCACATCCAAGTACTTCATGCGAAACCCTGATATTTAATGATGATATGTATTGTATATTTTTCACCCTTTCTTTTTCCATAATTACTTTTCCTGCCACGCCCACCCGATGACCTCCTTCCACTGTAACAAATCCCTGTCTCAATTCATTTTCATATGCATAGAGAGAATAATGGCTGATATAGTCCATTGTCTCTCTTAATTCCTCTTTTGTTACAATGTACGGTTCTGTTCCTGATCTTAATACTATCTCTTCTTTTCCCCGTACAACCCGCAGCGGCTGTCCAAGTCTCATCCGTATTTCCTGCAATTCTTCCGGCTTTGGGACTTTATTTAAAAGTACTTTTCTGATCCCGGCTGCAAGAATATTCAGTATTTGTTCTCTTCTTTCCTGTCGTTCCATCTTGTCCACCCCTTTAAACAATATATGTGCAGGTTGTGGAAATATGCAGCAACGTACTGGCTCTTTTAAGAAAAATCTTCTTAAAAATAAAAAAGCTACCAGATTTTTCTCTGATAGCTTTCTATTTATTTCAATACCAATTCTTCATTCAGTACTCTTTATTCTGCCACATCTTTCATACTGAAGCTGAATCTTCCCATTTTATCTTTTCCAAGGCATACGACTTTCACAACATCGCCAAGGCTTACAACATCCTCAACCTTTTCAACTCTGTTCTTGGAAAGCTTTGAAATATGGACCATGCCTTCCTTACCCGGTGCAAATTCCACGAATGCTCCAAATTCTTTAATGCTGACAACCTTTCCCTCAAAAAGCTGTCCTGCCTCGTAATCTGTTACGATCGTATGGATATATTTTGCAGCCTTCTCCATATTTTCTTTCTCTGTACCACAGATGGATACATTTCCGTCATCATCAATATCAATCTTTACACCGGTCTCTTCGATGATTGCATTGATCGTCTTTCCACGCTGTCCTACAACATCTCCGATCTTCTGCGGATCGATCTGCATCTGGATGATCTTCGGAGCAAACTCTCCAACTTCTGCCCTAGGCTCTGCGATTGCTTTGCTCATCACTTCATCCATGATATAAGTTCTTGCTTTCTTCGTCGCTGCGATTGCTTCTTCAATGATCGGTCTTGTCAGTCCGTGGATCTTGATATCCATCTGGATCGCAGTAATACCCTTATGAGTACCTGCAACCTTAAAGTCCATATCGCCAAAGAAATCTTCCAGTCCCTGAATATCTGTCAGAACCAGATAATCATCATCCGTCTCGCCTGTTACGAGTCCTGCAGAAATACCCGCTACAGCAGACTTGATCGGCACACCTGCTGACATCAGTGACATACTGGATGCACATACACTGGCCTGGGAAGTAGAACCATTGGATTCAAACGTCTCAGATACAGTACGAATCGCATACGGGAATTCAGCCTCACTCGGAAGTACCGGGAGCAATGCTCTCTCAGCCAACGCTCCATGTCCGATCTCACGACGTCCCGGTCCTCTGGAAGGTCTTGTCTCGCCAACAGAGTAAGACGGGAAATTATAATGATGCATATATCTCTTTGTTGTCTCTGTCTCATCCAGTCCGTCCAGTCTCTGTGCCTCAGAAAGCGGTGCAAGCGTTGTAACAGTACAGATCTGTGTCTGTCCTCTCGTAAACATTGCTGAACCATGAACTCTCGGAATCAGGTCAACCTCTGCTGCCAGCGGTCTGATCTGATCGATGGCACGTCCATCCGGACGCTTATGGTCTTTCAGGATCATTTTTCTTACGGTCTTTTTCTGGTACTGATATACAGCTTCACCCAGCTTTGCAAGCCATTCTTCATTGTCGGCAAATGCCTCTTCCAGCTTCTCAGTAATGACACGGATATTTTCTTCTCTTGTCTGCTTGTCATCTGTAAATACAGCTTCTTCCATCTCTGCCGGAGTAACGATTTCCTGGATGGCATCAAATAATTCCTGCGGAACTGCGAAACTCTGATACTCGTGCTTTTTCTTTCCACACTCTGCAACGATCGTATCAAAGAAAGCAATCACCTTCTGGTTCAGTTCATGTGCTGCAAAGATTGCCTCGATCATCTTATCTTCAGGAACTTCCTTTGCTCCTGCTTCGATCATGATTACTTTCTCTTTTGTAGATGCAACGGTCAGTGCAAGATCCGATACAATCTTCTGTGCGGCTGTCGGGTTAAATACAAACTCTCCATCTACCAGTCCTACCTGTGTCGTAGAGATCGGACCGTCAAATGGAATATCGGAAATACTTGTTGCCAGTGCGGCTCCGAGCATTGCTGTCAGTTCCGGGCTGCAATCCTGATCAACTGCCATAACGAGATTTTCCAGTGTTACATCATTTCTGTAATCCTTCGGGAACAGCGGACGCATCGGACGGTCAATAACACGGTCTGTCAGGATCGCATTCTCTGATGCCTTTCCCTCACGCTTATTGAAGCCTCCCGGGATCTTTCCTACAGAATACATTCTCTCATTGTATTCTACACTGAGCGGGAAGAAATCAATTCCGTCTCTCGGTTTATCAGAAGCTGTCGCTGTACATAATACAGTTGTATCACCATAGTGCATCAGAACTGCACCGTTCGCCTGCTTTGCCACGCGGTCAACATCCACACGCAGTGTTCTGCCGGCAAGTTCCATTTCAAACTTTTTAAACATATACCTTCTCCTTTGATCTTATTTCATTTCACTTTCTCTGTGGTCAGTCTCTCCTCCGAAACTACTGAAAAACCCATCATCCACTTCCGGATCATACGCTTTTCAGTGGTCTCGGTCAGTATCCCTGTCCACAATCTTTTTTATTATATCATACCGTTGTTCCATTAGCAAATTATTTCTTTTACAATCAATCTATTGAAAAATCTGCAATAAAACTGCAGAAACTTTACCGGGAAATCTATGGGAAACTTTACCGAATGACAATGAAAAAGTTAAAAAAATACCGTCTGCACATTCATGCTGTACAGACGGTATTTTTATGTGGGCAATATGCCAAAGTCTGTGCCTTACAGCAAATCCCGTGTGACCGATGCTTATCGGATCACGCGGACTCCGAGTACTCCTGAAACTCCTTCAATCTTTGCTGCCACTTCATCTGAGACTGTTCCATCTACATCGATTACTGTATAAGCATACTCCTTGCGGCTCTTATTCGTCATAAGAGCGATGTTCAGATCCTCCTGAGCAAGAAGCGTTGTAAACTGTCCGATCATATTCGGGATGTTCTTATGTAAGATCGTAATTCTTTCTGCGTCTCCTCTGACTCCTACATTGCAGTCCGGGTAGTTCACAGAATGTGTGATATTTCCATTCTCCAGGAAATCCCGGATCTCTGCTACAGCCATCTTTGCACAGTTATCTTCCGATTCTTCTGTGGAAGCTCCAAGATGCGGGATCACGATTGCTCCGTCTACACCTTTGATCTCCTGTGTTGCGAAATCTGTGACATAACGATGTACTTTTCCTGATTCAAGTGCCTCAACGATGTCCTTCTGATCTACAAGGACATCTCTTGCAAAGTTCAGGATCACGACGCCATCTTTCATCAGACTCATGGCTTCTTTATTGATCATACCCTTTGTATCTTCCAGTGCCGGAACATGAATCGTGATATAATCACACTCTTTATAAATCTCATCGGCAGTCTTCGCATGATGGATATTTCTTGAAAGTCTCCATGCAGAATCTACAGAAACATACGGATCATATCCGTAAACTTCCATTCCGAGATGAGTTGCCGCATTCGCTACAAGGACTCCGATTGCTCCAAGTCCGATCACTCCGAGCTTTTTGCCTTTCAGTTCCGTACCTGCAAATGCTTTTTTCTTTTTCTCGGCAACCTTCGCAATATCGCCGTCTTCGTCATATCCTTTTACCCAGTTGATTCCACCGACAATATCTCTGGCTGCAAGCAGCATACCTGCGATCACCAGTTCCTTTACTCCATTTGCATTCGCTCCCGGGGTATTAAATACAACGATTCCTTCCTCCGCACAACGATCCAGCGGGATATTGTTCACACCTGCACCTGCACGTGCGATCGCTTTTAAGTTCTCTCCGAACTCCATCTCATGCATCTTGGCACTGCGGACCAGGATCACGTCTGCATCTGCAGCATTTTCTGTATTTTCATAATTTGCATCCAACTGACCCATTCCGACAGGAGAGATTGGATTCAGGCAATGATATTTATACATCTTACAGATTCTCCTCTTCAAACTTCTTCATAAACTCAACCAGTGCAACCACACCTTCGTACGGCATTGCATTATAGATGCTTGCACGCATACCGCCTACTGTTCTGTGTCCTTTCAGGTTCTCAAATCCGGCTTCTTTCGCTTCTTTTACAAATTTCGCATCCAGATCCTTATCTCCTGTGACAAACGGTACATTCATCAGAGAACGGTCTTTCGGTACAACTGTCCCTTTGAACAGCTTACTCTGATCCAGATAATCATAAAGCACTTTTGCTTTCTTTTCATTACGCTCTTTCATCACTTCCAGACCGCCCATCTTCTTCAGCCATTTGAAAACTTTACCGCAGATATAAATGCCATATGCCGGTGGTGTATTATAAAGAGAACCTGCATCTGCATGTGTCTTATACTGAAGCATCGTCGGAGTTCCCGGAAGAACATCTTCTGTGATCAGATCTTCACGGATGATCACGATCACCACGCCTGCTGGTCCGATATTTTTCTGTACTCCACCATAGATCACACCATACTTTGTCACATCTACCGGCTCAGACAGAAAACAGGAGGATACATCTGCCACAAGTGTCTTTCCTTTTGTATTCGGAAGTTCTTTAAATTTTGTTCCGTAAATCGTATTGTTCTCACAGATATATACATAATCAGCATTTTCAGAGATCGGAAGATCAGAACAATCCGGAATATAAGAGAACGTCTTATCTTCAGATGAAGCAACTACATTCACCTTTCCATATTTTGCAGCTTCTTTTGCTGCTTTCTTTGCCCACTGACCTGTCACGATATAGTCAGCTTCTTTCTTCTTCATCAGGTTCATCGGAATCATTGCAAACTGCTGGGATGCTCCGCCCTGAAGGAATAACACCTTATAGTTATCCGGAATATTCATCAGATCTCTTAAATCCTGCTCTGCTGCTGTAATGATTTCTTCAAATGCCTTGGAACGGTGACTCATCTCCATAACAGACATTCCTGTTCCATTATAATCCAGCATTTCTGCTGCGGCTTCTTTGAGTACTTCCTCAGGCAGGACAGCCGGTCCAGCCGAAAAATTATACACTCTGCTCATTTTTTCTACCTCCTGTTATTCGTGTATATGCAAAAAGAGGACAAAGCCTCTTTCTGTCTCATAAATTAACGATTCTTTTCTTTCAGATCCTGCTCATCAAACGCTTCGCTGATCGCAGCCCCCGGTGCTACCATCGGCCATACTTTATCATCACAGTCGATCATACAGTCGATCAGAACCGGACGTCCCGATGCCAGTGCCTTTGCGAATGCTTCTCTGAACTCTTCCTGCGTTGTGGCACGCATTCCTTCTGCTCCCATCGCTTCTGCCAGTTTAACATAATCTACAGCATCTCTCAAGACTGTTGCGGAATATCTTTCATCGTAGAACAGATCCTGCCACTGGCGTACCATACCAAGTACATGGTTATTGATCACTACTTCAATGACCGGAACTTCATGACGTACCGCTGTCGCAAGCTCATTCATATTCATGCGGAAACAGCCGTCTCCCGCCACATTGATCACCGTCTTATCCGGGCATCCTGTCTTTGCACCGATGGCTGCTCCCAGTCCATATCCCATCGTTCCAAGTCCGCCGGATGTCAGAAGTGTTCTCGGCTTTGTATATTTGAAATACTGTGCCGCCCACATCTGATGCTGTCCGACCTCTGTTGTGATAATGGCATCTCCTTTGGTCTGACGGTAGATTTCTTCTACAACAAATGGTCCCGTCAGGACACCTTCATGATATTTCAGTGGATACTTTTCCTTATAATCCTGTATCTTTTTCATCCATTCTGCATGATCCTGCTGAGGCAGAACTTCATTTAATTTCCTGAGAACTGCCTTGATATCACCGACAACACCCTGGTCAATGATAATATTTTTATTCATCTCCGCAGGATCGATATCAATCTGAAGAATTTTTGCATTCTTTGCAAATGTCGCCGTATTTCCGGTGACACGATCACTGAATCTTGCACCTACTACCACTAACAGGTCGCACTCGCTGACTCCATAATTGGATGCCTTCGTTCCGTGCATTCCCAGCATTCCTGTATATCTTGGATCGGTTCCCGGAAATGCTCCTTTTCCCATCAGTGAATCCGTAACCGGTGCATCCGTCTTCTCAACAAACTCTTTCAGTTCTTTACTTGCTCCGGAGAGAATCGCTCCGCCACCCACAAAAATAAATGGCTTTTCAGATGCCTGGATCATTTCTGCTGCCGCAGCAACCTCTTTTTCATCTATATGCGTAAATTCACGATTATAAACTCCCGGATTTTCTTTTTCATATTCTGCCTTCTTCGCAGTTACATCCTTCGGAATATCGATCAGAACCGGACCCGGTCTTCCCATCTTCGCAATACGGAATGCCTTACGGATCGTATCTGCAAGCTGGTTTACATCTTTAACGATAAAGCTGTACTTCGTGATCGGCATTGTCACTCCGGCGATATCAATCTCCTGAAAGCTGTCCTTTCCAAGAAGCGGCACTCCTACATTACAGGTGATTGCGACAACCGGAATCGAATCCATATAAGCTGTGGCAATTCCCGTCACAAGGTTAGTTGCTCCCGGGCCGCTGGTTGCCAGACATACGCCTACTTTTCCTGTTGCTCTCGCATATCCGTCTGCTGCATGGGCTGCTCCCTGTTCATGGGAGGTCAGGATATGTCTGATCTCATCACGATGCTTGTATAATTCATCATATACATTCAGGATTGCTCCGCCCGGGTATCCAAATACAGTATCCACGCCCTGTTCTTTCAGGCATTCTATTACTATCTCTGCTCCATTTAACTGCATGGTGCTTTCCTCCTGGTACTTTCTTTATTTTGCTTTCGGTACTTCCAAAATTGCACCACGGTTTCCTGAAGTAACCATAGAAGCATATCTTGCAAGATATCCGGTCTTTACTTTTGGTTCTCTCGGCTGCCATTTTGCTTTTCTTGCTGCCAACTCTTCATCTGATACATCCAGTTCCAGCTTCAGTTCCGGAATATTGATTTTGATGATATCCCCTTCTTCTACCAATGCGATCGGACCGCCCACAGCTGCCTCCGGTGATACATGACCAATAGATGCACCTCTGGAAGCCCCACTGAAACGTCCGTCTGTGATCAGGGCAACTGTTGATCCCAGTCCATATCCTGCAATGGCTGAAGTAGGGTTGAGCATTTCTCTCATTCCCGGTCCACCCTTTGGTCCCTCATAACGGATCACGATGACATCTCCCGGATTGATTTTTCCGGACTTGATCGCCTCTGTGGCTTCTTCATCACTCTCAAAGATTCTTGCAGGTCCCTCATGAACCAGCATTTCATCGCAGACTGCGGAACGCTTTACAACACTTCCGTCCGGTGCAAGATTTCCTTTGAGAACTGCAAGCCCGCCAGTCTGAGAATATGGATTGTCGATCGGTCTGATAACTTCAGGATTCTTGTTCACGCACCCTTCAATATTCTCACCCACTGTCTTTCCTGTTACAGTCAGGCAGTCTGTATGAAGGAGACCTTTCTTGTTCAACTCATTCATAACTGCGTAAACTCCACCTGCCTCGTTCAGGTCTTCCATATAAGTGTGTCCTGCCGGAGCAAGGTGACACAGATTTGGTGTCTTCTCACTGATTCCATTTGCAAAATCAATCTCAAAGTCCATTCCGATCTCATGAGCGATCGCCGGAAGGTGGAGTAAGCAGTTTGTACTTCCGGAGATGGCCGCATGTACAAGGATCGCGTTTTCGAAGCTGTCCATCGTCACGATATCACTCGGACGCATGTTGTCCATCTTCGCAAGCTTAACTGCCTGTTTTCCGGCCTCTCTCGCGTAGTTTAAGAGATCCGGGCTTGTCGCAGGCATCAACGCACTTCCTGGGAGGGCAAGACCAAGAGCCTCGGCCATGATCTGCATGGTGGATGCAGTTCCGATAAAGGAACAGGCGCCGCAGCTCGGACATGCGTTATGTTTTGCCCAGTTTAAGCGGTTCTCGTCGATCTCACCGCGCTCATACTGGGCGCTGTACATGCCAAGCTGTTCCAGGGTCAACATCTCCGGACCCGCATTCATGGTTCCGCCCGGAACAACAACAGCCGGAATATTCACGCGGAATAAGCCCATGAGGTTTGCCGGCATTCCCTTATCACAGCTTGCGAGATATACCCCTGCATCGAAGGGAGTCGCATTTGCGTGGATCTCGATCATGTTCGCGATCATCTCACGGCTTGCAAGGCTGTAGTTGATTCCATCGGTTCCCTGGCTCTCGCCGTCACAGATATCGGTGCAAAAATATTTCGCGCCATGGCCGCCTGCCTCAGCGATTCCTTTTTTTACTTCATCTACAAGGATATGGAGATGTCCGCTTCCCGGATGGCTGTCACCTGCCGTGCTTTCGATGATGACCTGCGGCATCGCAAGTTCTTCCGGTTTCCAGCCTGTTCCGATCCTTAACGGATCAAGCTCCGGTGCAAGTTTTCTCATTTCCTGACTCTTCAGACATTTCATGATATTTCCTTCTTTCTTTGTGGGGTGTT
>OGWS01002536.1_pt1 | contig 11293 bp, 8 predicted proteins | sample 1576111 | NCBI WGS metagenome assembly OGWS01 (sample SAMEA3541534, study PRJEB24748) | human gut metagenome | biome: human gut; feature: human-associated habitat; material: faeces | place: China | collected 2012
CTGAAATCAAGCACTTCTTCGAGCAGTACAAGGCTCTGGAGCCGGGCAAGGAAGTCCTGCCGGGCGACTACTGGACTGGTGCTGACGCCGCCGAAAAGGAAATCATTGCCGCGCGTCAGCGTCTCGCCGATTCCGAGAAGTGATTCGATTCTGAATCGTTGACAGGAGGCCCCTTCGGGGGCCTTTTGTTGTATTTGTGGCAAAGCCGCTCTACTCTCCCTCAGTCGCAGTTTCACTGCGCCAGCTCCCCAACAGAGGGAGCTTGTATTTTGTGATACAGTAATGTTTTGTCTTTTCAACTAGGCGTAGGCGGCGTGTAGGAACGCTGGTCGAGGCCCATCGCACGGTAATCCGGCGATGAACCTTCTGTCACACCATGATTTCGATAATCATTCAAATCCTGCTTATTTCTGTTTCCGTAGCTATGGATGCATTCGCCGTATCCATTGGCAAAGGCCTGACCGTATCCCGCGTACGAGTACAAGACGCCGTGAAAAGCACCCTCTGGTTCGGCGGATTCCAGATGCTGTTCCCTATTCTCGGCTATTTCGCGGCATCTACATTCAGCAAATACGTAACCCAATTCGACCATTGGATCATCTTCGCCCTGTTGGTGTTCATCGGCGGCAACATGGTTCACGAAGCCTTCGAAGAAGATGAGGAAAACTCCAAGGAGACCGCCCAGTTCGATTGGAAGCATATGCTTCCCCTGGCCGTGGCCTGCAGCATCGATGCGTTCGCCGTGGGCGTGAGCCTGGCCTTCATGTTCACCAAAGCCCATATGGCATTCGCCATCCTCAGCATCGGTGTGGTCACCGGACTGTTCTCCGCTGCGGGCCTGCACATTGGCCGCGCGTTCGGTTCCCGCTGGCAGAAGCCGGCGCAGATCGCCGGCGGCGTGGTGCTGATTCTACTCGGCATCAAAGTGCTATTGGAGCATTTGGGCGTTATCGCGTTCTGATTTAGTGCCATAAGCCCCTTCACCAGAAGGGGCTATTTTGTTTGATTTCACCGTTCCAATGCCCGACGTAGGATTGGGATAGAAATTCGATTATCTGAGAGGCGTATCATGACCGAGATCACCCAGGAGGGTTGGAAGAACAAAGCTCTGAGCATGTTGCTGGCCCAACTGACGTCCTATGTACTGTTCATCGCAGCCACGGCCATTCCCTCCCCTGGCACCGTCCCCATCATCCCTTTGATTATCGCCGCTCTGACGCTGGCCGCATTTGTCGTATTCTGGCCGTTCCGCGGCAGCATGCTGGATCGTATCGTCACTTTGGTGTTTGGCGCGATTTCTCTGATTTTCGTCATCGTACCTTTCCCGACCGGCGAGGTTCCGCCGGATCAGACCGCTGCGGATGGCTCGGTACTTCCTTGGTATTCATGGGCACTGGCCATGGGCCTGCTGCTGGTGGTGCTGGTGGTCTTCTCCTTCGGACGTCAGATGGCTCGTGAGAAGCGCGAACATCTTATCCGCGCACTCTCTCACGCCGTGACTTCCGGTGTGGCGGCTCTCGCCGTGGCCGGCTGGTGCTTCCTGCCTGATTTGGGCGCGATGCTCGCCAAGGGCACCGTTGCGGGAACCGTTGCCCTGATCATCCTCATCGTTTTGGGACTGGCTTTGGCCGTGGCTTCCACGTTGTGGGTGCGCGACGCCGATCCGGACCCGGATATCCGTTATCCGTGGATCGGTACCGGCCTGATGCCGGTAATGCTGATGGGCGTGACCATCGCCGCAACCGCACTGGTGCTCGGCCGTATCATCGGTTGATGGACGTCCGCCGTTCCATATTCCGCAAACTTGTAACCTATGTGTCCACTACAAGCGCGTAGAATAATGAAAACCGTGCGAAAGCGGCATAACGCCGCTGACGACTCGTACAGCCACACCGAGCAATTGCGTAACACATTGCAGGATAAGGGGGATTAGCGTGACGGATCTTACGTTGATGACTTTCGCCAGCGACCCCGCCACCGTTTTGCCATCACTCGCCCTGCTTTCTCATCGCGTCCGCGTACTGCCGATGGATGCAGCCAGCTTGGTGAAGATGCCGGAGAACACCATTCTGTTTCTGGATGCACGCGATGATCTGGCGACCGCCAAAACCTTGTGCCGCCTCATCCACGCTTCCGGCCTGTCCACGCCAATCGTGCTGGTGCTGACCGAAGGCGGCTTCACCGTGGTCAACTCCCAGTGGGGCATTGCGGATGTGGTGGTCGCCACCGCTTCCCCGGCCGAAGTCGAGGGCCGATTGCGATTGGTCTCCGAGCGCGGCAACGCTCCCGCAGCCGCAGCAGCCGGTTCTCCCGCCGAATCCACCACCACGGTGGAAGATGGCCAGATTCGCTCCGGCGACCTCATTGTGGACACCAACGGCTATACCGCCTCCCTGCATGGACGCCCCATCGATCTGGCATACAAGGAGTTCGAACTCCTCAAGTACTTGGTCCAGCACCCCGGCCGCGTGTTCACGCGCGCCCAGTTGCTGCAGGAAGTATGGGGCTACGACTACTACGGTGGCACTCGTACGGTCGACGTGCATATCCGTCGTCTGCGCGCCAAGCTCGGCGGCGAATACGAACACCTCATCGGCACCGTGCGCAACGTGGGCTACCGATTCGACCCGCCGGAGACGGATAAGGAAACTGCCGCCGCACAGCAGGCCGCCAAAGCATCCTCTGCCGCCATCGACACCGATGACGATACTCCCGATCTCAACACCGTCGCCTGACAGACCAGCGGCGCTGCAAACTATCAATCATCGATATTACGCCGCTTAGGTCCATACGATGAGAGAAACCAAATCCGCGCGTCTCACGCGCATGCATGACGAATACGACATTCTGCGCCAGGTGATTCCGGCACCCGCTTGCGCACTGCATTTCTCGAATCCGCTCGAATTGCTGATCGCCACCGTGCTCAGCGCCCAGACCACCGACAAGCGTGTCAACACGGTCACCCCGGAACTGTTCGCCACCTACCCCACCGCCCGTGACTTGGCGGCCGCAAACCCGGCCCAAGTCGAAGACATCATTCATCCGCTGGGGTTCTATCGTTCGAAAACCCAGCATCTCATCGGACTGGCCACGGCACTGGACGAACGATTCGGCGGCGTGGTGCCGCGCACGATGGATGAACTGACCAGCTTGCCGGGGGTCGGCCGCAAAACCGCGAACGTCGTGCTCGGCAACGCGTTCGATATCCCCGGATTCCCGGTCGATACGCATGTGATGCGCGTAACCGGACGACTGCGTTGGCGGTCGGATTGGCGGTCCGCACACCCCGATCCCGTGAAAATCGAGAAGGAAATCACCTCCTGTTTTCCGCCCGAAGAGTGGACGAATCTCAGCCACCGACTGATTCTGTTCGGCCGGGCCACCTGCCACGCACGTACCCCTGACTGCGCCAACTGCCCGCTGTCCGACACCTGCCCTAGCTATGCGCCGCCCGCCGGCAAGAGCACGTCCAAGCGCTAACTCATACCTCATCATGGTGAATTGCGGATTCTAGGCTGAATCCACCGCTAGACTGAAAACCATGCAGCACAGCAAGCGGGACAATACATGGTCCAAGTGGGGGATTTTTCTCGGAGTCGCCGTGGCACTCGGCGCACTCGTGGTTGTGGGATGGACGTTCATGCAAAACCGGTTCCAGCCGGGATCATCCCTCGATGCCGATGTGACCATTGGCATCGACGATATGCCGCAATCCTTGGATATTCGGTCCGATTCCTCTGCGGCAGCCGAACGCCTGCTCGTCGACAATGTGTATGAGACATTAGTGACCGTCGATCAAGACAACAAGCTTCAGCCGGGACTGGCGACAAGCTGGAAGACTTCCGATGACGGACTGACCGTCACCCTGACACTGCAATCGGGCGTCACCTTCTCGAACGGCCATACGTTGGACGCCTCGGACGCCGTGTGGTCGTTGCAACAGAACGTGACCAACAAGGTGGCGGACGTCGACGAATTGGGCGATCTGGCGTCGGTCGCCAATCCGAACGCCACCACGGTGGTCATTACGCTTGCCAAGCCCAATCCGACGCTGCTGCGAGCGTTGTCCGGCAGACTCGGCATTGTCTACGATTCCGAGTCGTCCAGTGCCGATTATCAACGCAAGGCCATAGGTTCCGGACCATTCACCGTGGCCGATTTCCAGCCTGGCCATTCCCTGAAGCTGGCGCGCAGCGATACCTACCATGGCACCAAAGCGGCCAGCAATGTCGTTGAATTTATGCAATACTCCGACGCCGATGCGCTCAGCAAGGCCCTGACCGACGGCAGTCTCGATATGGCGGCACCGGTTTCGGCTTCGACGGCCACCGGTTTGAACGGCAAGGATGGCCTGACCGTCAAGGAGGGGGCCACTACGGATAAGGTGCTGCTGGCCTACAACAACGGCACCGATTCGCTGCTCTCCGACGAACAGGCGCGTAAAGCCTTCCGCTATCAAATCGACGCAGCCGGCATCGCCTCCGCCCAACCCGACGCAGCCGGAGCATTGGGCGGCCCCATCAGCCTGCTGGAACCCGGATACGAAGATTTGACCGGACTGTACCCGCATGACGAAAACCAAGCTGGGCAGATGTTCTCCTACTTTGGTGCGCAATACCTGACTACGGTGAATCTGGTGGTTCCCGAAGAATACCGGTCGTTGGCCGAAACCATCAAGCAGCAGATCGAGCGGCAGCCGCGCCCCACGGTGAACCTTGAAGTGCTCTCCGATGAGGATTATGCCAAACGAATCAAGGACGGCAAATGGGAACTGACCGTGATGAGCATGGACGGCACGGATGATGCCGGCATATTCGCCGACCCCGATTCCATGTTCCATTACGACCATACCGAAGCGCAACAGGCCTATGCGGATGCTCGCGCCGCCACTAATGACGCCGATTATGAGGCACGAATGAAGGCGTACGCCCGGCTGATCAGCGAGGATGCGGCCAGTGATTGGCTGTATACCCGCAAATGCTTCACTGTGGCGTCCACCAAGGTCTCCGGCTACCCGACCTCGATGATCAATCGCCGCATGCCGCTGGCCGGGTTGACGGTGAAGTAGGCAACCTTCAGTCACGGACGGGCTACGCCCGATAGTCCTTGGCTCACTATCGTTCGATCGTTCGTACCTCGCCTGCGAACAGCCTACTGGGCTGTTTACTGTACAGTTCGGCTTGTCATGCAACGTGCATAAACTTTGGCCTTATGACTGAAGGCAAATCCATCATCAACGCCAACCTCACCCCGCTGCCCGACAAGGTCGGCGTGGACGGACTTGAGGACAAGTGGCGCACCGTCTGGGATGAAGACGGCACCTACAAATTCCGCAACACCCGCGACCGCAAGGCCGTCTACTCCATCGACACCCCGCCGCCCACCGTCTCCGGTTCGCTGCACGTGGGTCACGTGTTCTCTTACACGCACACCGATGTGATTGCGCGCTACAAGCGCATGCGCGGCTACGACGTGTTCTACCCGATGGGCTGGGATGACAACGGCCTGCCTACCGAGCGCCGCGTGCAGAACTACTATGGCGTGCGCGTGGACGTGTCTCTGCCTTACGACCCGGACTTCAAGCCGCCGTTTGAAGGCACTGATGGCAAGAAGATTGACGCCAAGGATCAGGTGCCGATTTCCCGCAAGAACTTCATCGAGCTGTGCGAGCGTCTGACTGCTCAGGATGAGAAGCTGTTTGAGGCCCTGTGGCGCAAGCTGGGTCTGTCCATCGACTGGTCGCAGACCTACCACACCATCGGTCAGCACCCGCAGCGTGTGGCCCAGAAGGCCTTCCTGCGCAACCTCGCCCGTGGCGAGGCCTACCAGCAGGACGCCCCCGGCCTGTGGGATGTGACCTTCCAGACCGCCGTGGCCCAGGCCGAGCTCGAATCGCGCGAATACCCCGGCTTCTACCACAAGGTGGCCTTCCGCTTTGAGGACGGCACCCCGATCTACATCGAGACCACCCGCCCCGAACTGCTGGCGGCCTGCACCTCGCTGATCGCCAACCCGAACGACGAACGCTACAAGCAGTACTTCGGCCAGTACGTCTACTCCCCTCTGTTCAAGGTCAAGGTGCCGATTCTGGCGCACCCGGCCGCCGAAATGGACAAGGGTGCCGGTATCGCCATGTGCTGTACGTTCGGTGATGTAACCGACGTCGAGTGGTGGCGCGACCTGAAGCTGCCCACCCGCCCGATCATCCAGCGCAACGGCCGTATCGTGATGGATACCCCGGACTGGATCGAGGACCCGGCCGGCCGCGAGGTCTTTGCCGAAACCGCTGGCAAGACCACGTTCTCCGCCCGCAAGATCATCGTCGACAAGCTGCGCGAGTCCGGCGATCTGGACGGCGAGCCGACCCCGACCAAGCGTATGACGAACTTCTACGAGAAGGGCGACAAGCCGCTCGAGATCGTCACCTCCCGCCAGTGGTATTTGAAGAACGGCGGTACCGACGCCAAGCTGAACGCCGAGCTTATCGAGCGTGGCAAGGAACTCGAGTTCCACCCCGACTTCATGCGCGTGCGTTATGAGAACTGGGTGCACGGCCTGAACGGCGACTGGCTGATCTCCCGTCAGCGCTTCTTCGGCGTCCCGTTCCCGCTGTGGTACCCGGTGAACGCTTCCGGCGAGCCGGATTACGATCACCCGATCACTCCGTCCGAGGATCGTCTGCCGATCGACCCGACCATCGACGTGCCGGAGGGCTACGACGAGTCCCAGCGTGATGTGCCCGGTGGTTTCACCGCCGAAAAGGACATCATGGACACCTGGGCCACCTCTTCGCTGACCCCGCAGATCGTGACCCACTGGGCCGAGCCGGACGAGGCCTCCAAGGCCCTGTTCGCTTCCACCTTCCCGATGGACCTGCGCCCGCAGGGTCAGGACATCATCCGCACCTGGCTGTTCTCGACTGTGGACCGCGCGCACTTGGAGAACAAGTGCCTGCCGTGGGCCCATGCCACGCTGTCCGGCTGGATTCTGGACCCTGACCACAAGAAGATGTCGAAGTCCAAGGGCAACGTCGTGGTGCCGAACGAGCCGATCGAGAAGTTCGGCGCGGACGCCGTGCGTTACTGGGCCGCCGCCGCTCGCCTGGGCCTCGATGCCACGTACGACATCGGCCAGATGAAGATTGGCCGTCGACTGGCCATCAAGCTGCTGAACGCCACCAAGTTCGCGCTGGCCATCGGCCGTGAGGACGAGAACCATCACGTGGGCGCTGCCGCCGAGGCCGCGTGGAACCCGGCCGATGTGACCGAACCGCTGGATCGCGCCGCTATGGCCAAGCTGGCTTTGGTGGTGCGTCAGGCCACCGAGGCGCTGGAATCCTACGAGCATTCCAAGGCGCTGGAAGTCATCGAGTCCTACTTCTGGCAGTTCTGCGACGACTACATCGAGCTGGTCAAGAACCGCGCCTATGGCACTCCGGACGAGCACGGCAATGTGCCGTCCGAGAAGGCTGTGAAGTCCGCCCGCACCGCTCTGGGTCTGGGCCTGGACGCCTTCGCACGTCTGCTGGCCCCGTACCTGCCGTACGCCACCGAGGAAGTGTGGAGCTGGATGCACGCCGGTTCCGGTTCCGTGCATCGCGCCGCCTGGCCGGTCGTGGACCCGTATGTCGAGGCCGCCACCGGTGCTTCCCCCGAACTGCTGACTTGGGCCGGCAAGGCCGTGGAGCAGCTGCGTAAGATCAAGTCCGAGGCCAAGGTCTCCATGAAGACCCCAATCCTGTCTGTGGCACTGTCCGCTGCTTCGGAAGGTGTGGAAGCGATTCACGCCGCCTTGGGCGATATCGCGCAGGCCGGTCGCGTGGTCGGCAAGTTCGACTTGGTGGCCAAGCACGCCGAGGAATCCGCCGCCGAAGACGCGTCCGAAACCGAGGTCGCCGTCGAAGCCAGCGAGCTCGGTGAGCCGCCAGCCAAGAAGCCAAAGCACTGAACGTTGCGCACAACAACAGAAGAGGGGAACCTCCTATTGAGGTTCCCCTCTTTTGTTTTTTGACGTTCGGATGACACGACTGTGGGACGGCACGCAAATATCCCGCATACACCATCACACCGTCGGAATCACGATGAGATATCGGGTTTCGGCGGTTTTTTGTTGCGTATTGGGGCTGTCGAGCTGCGCGACGGCCTGCGCCAAGAGCGTGCCAGCATCACTGATTTTCACGGTCTCATTAATCAGCGCGTTCATATCGTGCTTGAGCAGCGTGCCGCCAGTGCCAAAGCCGAACAGTACTGGAGCGGTGTCAAGATTGTTGCCGGAATCGCTGGCGTTGGAGGCCTTGCCGTTGCCGGAATCGCCAGTGTCGCTCGACTTGGCTGAGTCGTTCGTTCCCGAACCAGCGCTCTTAGACGAGTCGGACTTATCACCACCACCGATGGCCGAAGTAAGACCACCCGCATAGTTCATCACATCGCCAGCAGACATGGACATGGTGTCATCGACCAGTGAGGCCTTGGAATGCTGCGACTGCTGCTGTTGCGCGGCTTTGGCCTGCTTACGGGCGGCATCGGCCTTACGCTTGGCTTGGGCGACCCGGGTCTTGCCGTAGAACGATTGCGATTGCGAATCGACCAGGCCGGTCAGTGCCTGAGCCTCGGTCACCGGATCGGAAGAGACATCACCGGACGAACCATCACCATCACTGCCGGAAGCCGAGGACGCGCCGCCTTCGAACTGATCGGAGAATCGCAATACAATCTGGCGCAAGGCCGTGGCTTTGCCCGTATGCTCGGAGGCGGTGGCAAGCGTGCTCATCGCGGCATCGACCTTGGATTGAGCGTCGGCGAGTTCATCGCTACCGTTGGTTTCGGCGATGGCTTGGCTCTCGTAAGCGGTGGCGCCCGAGGACGTGCCGCCGGTCAGGGCGCTCAAATTGGCCGTGTAAACGTCCGTGTATTTCATCGAATACGGAATCATTGCGGCGGAGAGCTGGCTCTGGCCATCGGCGTATTGCTTGGAGCCTTGAGTGGCTTCCTCCGAAGCCTCGGCGATCAGATCATCCACCAGTCCGGTGGTGCCTTGCTGCTGGATGCGGCGAATCACCTCGTCCAACGCATCGACTGCACCGGCATGCTGATGTGCGGCACTGACGTTGTTCACCGCGTTGGCCAAGTCGAGTACGGCTTGAGCCAAAGGCGTGTCCCCGGACAGTTCGCCGGCCGTGCCCATCAACGCCGGCAACTGGGTGGAGGTGCCAATCGATCCAGACAGGTGCGTGGTATATGAGCCCACATACGCGGCCATATAGTCTTCAAACGTCCGCTTATGGGCGGTTTCGCGTTCGGCCACTACAGACTTGTTCAGCGCACGTTCGTTATCGCGCAGGGTTTGAAGCTGCTCGATGAGCTGTTGCTGTTCGCCAGAACCGGCGTCGGTCAGTGAATCGACCAGTGTGGCGGCAGAGGCGGTGAGTTGGGCGACATCCGTATCGGCAGCAGGCTGTGCGGCAGCATTCGCAGCATTCGCAGCATTCGCGGCATCGGGATTAGCACCAACTGCCGGACTGCTGGAATTGGAAGGCAATACGGCGAGCGCCACGGAACTCATGGAGAAGTCTTTGGCGTTCATATAGCAGCTGAATTCCAAGCCGGTTGCGGCTTTTCCAGCTGCGGCGACTACGGTATTGGAACCTTGCGTGGTCACCGTAATGGAGTTGTCAGCGGAAACATCATCGGCTACCTGCGTAGGCACGGTAAAGGCGACAACCGGGATCGTACGGTTGGCTTCCTTGGTTTGCGGCTTAATATCGATATACACGCCGATCAGTCCAGACGCGCCGGCAACCTCGTTTGCCTCGACGTTCGGACCGTCAAGCGAGTAGGTGACGCTGACTTTCCATGGCAGGGTGGCGGCGGAAGCGGGGATACGAGAAACCTTGGACGTGCCGGAATTACTATTGGCGGAATCGGTATCAGTGGAACCGCTATTGCCGGAATCGGCACTGGCGCCATTGCCGGCGCCGCCCTTCCCTACCACATACCAACGGACCGGCTCCCCTTCGGCATCGGTGACGGCGTACATATCACTTGCCGTAGCGAGCACCGGACCGTAATCAACCGGAGTCGGACGAGACATCCAAGCACCGCCGAGAATCGAAGCCACGCACAATGCGCAACTGACCAGTGCGGCACCACATCTCATCTACGTATCCCATTCATACAGTCGACCACTACGGGCATTCCATTCCCGTATTAATGTAGTCGCTGCAGGCAACTTGCCCTATAGACGAATATCCGAAAGGTGCCCATTCGCTGCGGGCGAATCAGGCGAATACGTCGAGTACGCCCGGGTCACCACCGGCATCGGCTATGCGCTGGTGGCGCTTCTTGGCTTCGGTAACCACGAATTCACGGTACATTTCGGCAATTTCCGGATCAAGCCCGGCATCGATGGCGATGCGGTGGAGGCGTTCGATCTGATAGTCCTCACGCTTGGTGTCTTCGGGCGCGAATCCGGCGTTGGCTTTGAGCACGCCGACCTGCGAGGTGGCCTTGAACCGCTCGGCCAGTAATGCGATGACCGCCGAATCGATGTTATCGATGGTTTGGCGCAGCGCTTTGATGCGCGCCACCGCTTGTGCGGTTTCCGGGTGGGCCGCCGCCTGGGCGGAGTCGATGGTGGTCCTTTGCCAGTCGCTGCTCGTTTCGCTCATAGATTCGAGGATACTCCCGATTACGGCTTTGCACGATGCGCAAAGTCAGATATCTCAGATGTCATAGTCGCCGGTGAGGATATGGCTGGCATCCGCATCGCCGAACATGGCCGCACCACTGCCCACTCCCAAAACAATCGAACCCAGTGATGCCTCTTTCATCTCATATATCGTCAGCGTGCATGTGAACGTTGACGGCAATACTACAACTGCAATGTGATGGTTGATGTATTTGCATCAGATACGACAAGGGCTGCACCCCGTATCAATCAGGGTGCAGCCCTTACACTATTGTTCAGCGGTCTGATCAGTTGCCGTTGACCGCGTTGCCGGTGTTGGCCTGCTGCACGATGGCGGCGAGGAAGTCGCGGTTGGTGGCGGTCTTCTTGAGGCGCGGCACCAGCGTCTGGTAGGCCTGCTCGGGCTCCATGCCGCCCAGCAGTCGACGCAGACGGTAGATAATCGGCAGTTCCTGCGGGTTGGTGATGAGCTCCTCGCGGCGGGTGCCGGAAGCGTTGATGTCGATGGCCGGGAACAGTCGCTTGTCCGCCAGCTCGCGGGACAGGCGCAGTTCCATGTTGCCGGTGCCCTTGAACTCCTCGAAAATCACCTCGTCCATCTTGGAGC
>OGWS01002541.1_pt1 | contig 11272 bp, 11 predicted proteins | sample 1576111 | NCBI WGS metagenome assembly OGWS01 (sample SAMEA3541534, study PRJEB24748) | human gut metagenome | biome: human gut; feature: human-associated habitat; material: faeces | place: China | collected 2012
GCTTCTTCCGGCAGCGCTGCATCCTCCGGCGCGTTATCCACAGCGGGCGGCGCTTCCTCCGCGCCCGCGTCTTCCAGCTCGTCCCCGAGCAGCGAATCCCCCTCTGTGGATACCTCCGGCTGGACGCGCCGCTTCATATCCCTGCCTGTCATGCATCCGGACGGCGGCGCCGGTGAAAAAGCCCTCGTCATCCTCAGCGCGCCCACGGACTGGGAGTACGACAATTACACAACCTTTACGCGGGACGGTATCAAGGTTGCCGAAGTTCTGAACCTGTGGCCCGCCGCCTCCGGTGCGTCTCCGTTCACAGACGCCATGACGGAGCCGTATGCGGACAACAGCTTTTACCCCGAGGGATACGGCCTGCTTTCCACCGAAGACACGGAGCTGAACGGCAATGCGCTGCGCATCCTGCATATGAAGACCTGGCCCGATGACGCGGACAAGCCCTGGTATCCCCAGTATATGTTTTATGAACTGGACGGCTATGTGGTGGAGCTGCATTTCCTTACGGATGAAGAGAACGGCCGCAGCGCGGACATTTTCCGCGCCGTACTGGGCACGATGGAATTGCATTTCAGCGAAAAAGAGGCCGGCGGCAGTTCTTCTTCAGGCGGCGCCTGACCGGCTTTCTTCTTCATCCTCTTTTCTCATCCTTTGCGGGGCGGCTTCGGCCGCCCCGCTTTTTGCAGCTTTGCAAAGCCAGACCAGCGGAGTGTTCCGGCCCACGGCCCTAAAATTACGGTGTGGGACGCAAAGTGGACGGATGCATATAAAAATATGCCGGATCGGCCGCGGCCATTTTTATAAAAATCCTGTTTTTCCTATTGACAGCGTGTGTATACAGGTATATATTGTATATACAGTATATATACAATATTTCCGAGGTGCCTCATGGATATCATCATCAGCAATGCCAGTGGTAAGCCCATTTACGAGCAGATCACAGTGCAGATCAAAAGCCAGATCCTTTCCGGCGCGCTCACGGCGGGGGACGCCCTGCCCAGTATGCGCACGCTGGCCAAGGAACTGCGCATCAGTGTGATCACCACGAAACGCGCCTACGAAGACCTGGAGCGCGACGGCTTTATCGAAACCGTTGCGGGAAAGGGGAGCTTCGTGGCCTCAAAGAACGCAGAATTCCTGCGCGAAGAAGCGCTGCGGCGGGTGGAGGCTGCCTTACAGCAGGCTGTGGACACCGCGTCGCGCAGCGGCGTATCGCCGCAGGAGCTGCGCCAGATGCTGGAACTTTTATTGGAGGGAAATTAGAATATGAACAGCGCGATCGAAGTGCGCGGGCTTTGCAAGCATTACAGGGATTTCTCCCTGCGGGACGTCTCGTTTACCGTACCGGGCGGCTCTATCATGGGCTTTATCGGCGAGAACGGCGCGGGCAAAACCACTACAATCAAATCCATTCTGGGCCTGCTGCACACGGATGGAGGCTCCATCTCGGTACTGGGGCGCGACCCTGTCACGGACCGCCGCGCCATCGGGCAGGATATCGGCGTTGTGCTGGACGGCAGCTTTTTCTACGAGGGCATGCGCGCGAAGGATATCTCGGCCGTGATGAGCCGCCTGCACAGCCGATGGGACAAAGAGTCGTTCGCGTCGTACTGCAAGCGGTTCGCTCTGCCCATGGAAAAACCGTTTAAGGAATTCTCAAAGGGCATGCGCGCCAAGCTGGCGCTCACCACGGCGCTGGCGCACCATCCCAAACTGCTGGTGCTGGACGAGGCCACCAGCGGGCTGGACCCCGTAGTGCGCAGCGAAATGCTGGATCTGTTTCTGGAATTCATTCAGGATGAGGAGCACAGCATCCTGCTCTCCAGCCACATCACCAGCGACCTGGAAAAAGTGGCGGACTATATCACGTTCATCCACGCGGGAAAGATCGTGTTCAGCAAAACAAAGGACGATATCCTGGAGCAGTACGGCGTGGTGAAATGCGAAAAAGCGCGCGCCGCGGCCCTGGACGGCGCGCATATATTGGGCCGGCGCGACAGCAAATTCGACGCCGAGCTGCTGGTGGACAACCGGCCCGAAGTGGCCCGCCTGTACCCCGGCATACTGACGGAACAGGCCACCATTGACGATATCATGACTTTTTTTGCCAAAGGAGCGTACGACGCATGACCGGACTGATGCTGAAAGATATGTATTCTCTTCGCACTTATTTTCTCAAGCAGCTCGCGCTGATGACTGTGCTGTATTTGGCCATCTCCGTGGGCCTGATGAAAAACTTCTCTTTTCTTTCCCCGATGCTGACAATGAGCGTGGTGATGATGCTCATTTCCAGCTTCAGCGTGGACGAAGCATCCAGCTGGGATTCCTACGCGCTGACACTGCCCGTCACGCCCCGGGCCATCGTGGGCGCGAAATATCTGCTTTTTTACGGCGCCCTGCTGGGTACGGGCGTTATCGCATCTGTCCTGTGCGGCGTGCTGGACAGTTTTACCTACCGCAACGGCTTTCTTGAGATTGCGGCCAGCACCGGCGGCGTCATCGTCGTATACATGCTTGTCACCGTGTTCATGCTGCCGTTGTTTTTTAAGCTGGGTGCAGAAAAGGCCCGCGTTGCCATGACACTGTGCTTTATCCTCCCCTTTCTGCTCATCGTCTGGGGCTTCAGCTGGCTCGGTGACGGAGCCGCAGCTTTTGTTGAGAGCCTTCCCTGGCCGATGATCGCCACGGTGGGCGGCCTTATTCTGGTGCTGCTGTGCGCCGCCTCCTTTTTCGTGTCTGTGAAATTTTACGAGAGCAAGGAGTATTGAGATGAAAAACAGCCGTCGCTGCTCCAAATGCGGCGGTTCGGACATCGTCCGTATACCGGACCGCCGCGGCCGCTGCGCCAGCGGGAACAATATTTATACTTCCAACTTTGAAAACTTCGGCAAGATACCGGTCATCCGCTATGTGTGCTGCAGCTGCGGCTATGTGGAAAACTGGGTGGAAGATCCTGCCTCCCTGCAGGCCATCCGCACGCGCTTCGGTTGACTTGCAAATGGAAAACCGCTCCCGCCGCACGCCCATTGAATGGGCTGCAGGGAGCGGTTTTGTTTTATGGTTCAGCGGCGGCGCTCTGCGCGGGCCGTGCGGCTCTATCCGCGGGCCTGCCCGTAATATGCGCCCGGGCCGTGCTTTCGCAGGAAGTGCTTGTCCTGCACATATTGGGGCGCAGGAGCCGCGCCCGGGTCGATCTGAACCGTCAGAAGCGCCATTTTCGCCACTTCCTCCAGCACCGCGGCATGATATACAGCCTGAGCCGCGTCTTTGCCCCATGCGAAAGGCCCATGGCTGCGGCAGATGACACCGGGCACATGGACCGGATCAATGTCCCTCGCACGGAATGTCTCAACGATGACCGTTCCGGTATTTTTCTCGTAATCTTCTTCCACCTCCGCGCCCGTGAGAGAGCGCGCGCAGGGCACCGGCCCGTAGAAATAGTCCGCATGTGTTGTGCCGTAGCACGGGATATCCCGTCCGGCCTGTGCCCAGGCCACCGCATGGACGCTGTGAGTATGCACCACGCCTCCGATCTCAGGGAATGCCCGATACAGCTCCAGATGCGTTTTTGCGTCCGATGACGGATGGAGCGCCCCTTCCACGCTGTTTCCATTCATATCCAGCACCACGAGGTCTTCCGGGCGCAGCGCAGAATATTCCACCCCCGACGGCTTGATGACCATCAGGCCCTTGCTCCGGTCAATACCAGACACATTCCCCCATGTGTATGTGACAAGGCCCCGGCGAGGCAGCTCCAGATTGGCCTCATATACCACTTTGCGCAGTTCTTCCAGCATATGGCCTCCCCTCCCTTAGCGCAGCGCGGCCGCGGCGGCTTTTTCCACCGCCAGCCCGCTTTTGTAATCCGTCAGAAAGCGCGCGAAACCCGCCGTATCGGCAGCGTCCGGCTGCTGCACGCTGCCCTGCGCTCCCCGGAACACCGTGTCAGCCAGATATTCTTCCAGCGTTTGGCCTTCGGCCCGGCGCACGCAGTAAGCCGCCAGAAGCGCCATCCCCCAAGGGCCGCCCTCTCCCGCTGTTTCCATCACGGCCACAGGCACGCCCAGCGCGCCCGCCAGCAGCTTCTGCCCCGCCACCGGAGTCTTGAACAGCCCGCCGTGGCCCAGCAGCGTATCCAGCCGCACACCTTCCTCCACCACCAGGATATCCATGCCCAGCTTCAGCGTTGCCATTGCCGCGTAAAGCTGCACACGGGCAAAATTGGCCAGTGTGAAGCGTGCATCCGGACGGCGCATAAACAGCGGCCGTCCGCTCTCCACACCTGTCACCGGTTCGCCGGAGTAATAGTTGTAGCTCACAAGGCCGCCGCAATCCGCTTCGCCTTCCAGCGCCTTTTGATAGAACAGGTCGTAAAGACGCGGCTTTTCCAGCTTCGCACCGGCGGCTCCGGCCATTTCGCCCAGCACGCGCACCCATGCGTCCAGATCAGATGTGCAGGTGTTACAGTGTACCATCGCCACCGGTCGCCCCGTGGGGGTGGTGACCATATCGATCTCCGGATACACCCTGGCGAGCGGGCGTTCCAGCACCGCCATGGCAAACACGCTGGTGCCCGCCGAAACATTGCCCGTGCGCACGCCCACGCTGTTGGTGGCGGCCATGCCCGTGCCCGCGTCCCCCTCCGGAGGGCACAGCGGCACACCGGGGCGCAGCACGCCGGTAGGATCCAGCAGACACGCGCCCTCCGCCGTCAGCGTGCCCGCGGCCGCGCCGGCGCAAAGCACCCGGGGCAGAATATCTGCAAGGCGGTAAGGCATACCTTCCTGCGCCAGAAGCGCGTCAAATGTTTTTTCCATTCCCGCGTCGTAACCGCATGCCACGCTGTCAATGGGGAACATGCCCGACGCTTCGCCCACGCCCAGCACCCTTTCCCCCGTCAGCCGCCAGTGCACATAGCCCGCCAGCGTGGTCAAGTATGCAATGTCCCGCACATGGGGCTCGCCGTCCAATATAGCTTGGTACAGATGCGCAACGCTCCACCGTTGTGGAACGTTGAACGCAAACCGCTCCGTCAGCAACGCCGCGGCGCGTTCTGTTGTCGTGTTGCGCCAGGTGCGGAAGGCTGCAAGCTGCGCGCCGTCCCGCGCAAAGGGCAGGTATCCGTGCATCATACCGGAAACACCCATTGCGCCCACGGTATGCAGCGGCGTGCCGTACCGCTCCTGAACCTGCCGGGCCAGCCGGGCAAATGCATCCTGCACGCCCGCCCATACGTCATCCAGGGCATAGGTCCAGTATCCGTGCTCCAGACGGTTTTCCCAATCGTGCGCACCGCTGGCCAGCACAGCATGCTCCGGCCCAATGAGCACCGCTTTGATGCGCGTAGAGCCAAGCTCCAGCCCCAGCGCTGTTTTTTCAAGCTGTATTTCCGCCATGAATCTACTTCCTCTCATCTCCGACAATTCCAATCGAACGGCCGGGATGCGCGATGGCGCATCCCGGCCGTAGTTTTCCTTTACCGGCATCCGGGCAGTCCAGCCGCAAAACAAACCCGCAAATATTATACAAACGGATTCTCGCCGGGGTACGGCAGGCTCCTGGGCTGATTGTAGGCAATGTCCGTCACGCCCAGATACTTGAACACCTCAAACAGCGCCTTGCCCCAGTGCCCGAACGCCACCGCGCCGTGGTGTGGGTAACGCTTTGCAATCAGTACATGGCGGTAGAAGCGGTCCATCTCCGGAATGGCAAACGCTCCGATGGAGCCGAAGCTCTCGCAGTCCACGTCCAGCACCTGCCCCTGCGCGACGTATGCCTTCAGCTGTGTGTCCGCGGTGGACTGCAGACGGAAGAACGTGATATCGCCGGGCTTGATGTTGCCTTCCATGGTGCCGCGTGTGATGTCCGGCTCCGGCAGCTCCGGCTCCAGATCGCGTTTCATGATGAGCTGATAGCCCATGTGCGGGTCTTTCAGCATCGCACAGCTGGTGTTGCCGCAATGGAAGCCCATGAAGGTCTCGGGCAGGCGCACATCGTATCTGCCCCTGATGGCCTTGTCGTAAATGGATGCGGGCACGGTGTTGTTGATGTCCAGCAGCGTGGTGGGCGCGCCGGAAACGCACACGCCGATGTACTCGGACAGCGCGCCGTAAATATCCACCTCGCAGGAAACGGGAATTCCCATGGCCGCAAGGCGGCTGTTTACATAACAGGGCACAAATTTGAACTCCGTCTGGAACGCGGGCCAGCACTTGTTGGCAAACGCCACATACTGCCGCGCGCCTTTGTGGGCCTCGGCCCAGTCCAGCAGCGTCAGCTCGTACTGGGCCAGACGGGGCAGAACACCCGCATACTTGTTGTTTCCGCCCAGCTCCGCCTGCATCTCGGCCATTTTGGCCGGAATGCGCGGGTCGTCCGCATGCTTGTTGTAGGCGACCAGTAAATCCAGCTCGCTGTTTTCTTCCACCGCCACGCCCAGGTCGTACAACGCTTTGATCGGCCCGTTGCACGCCAGAAAATCATCGGGACGCGGGCCGAAGGTAATCAGCTTCAGCCCTCTCAGGCCCAGGATGGCCCGGGCGATTGGCACAAATTCCGCCACCTTTTCAGCCAGCTCCGGCGCCGTACCCACGGGATATTCGGGAATATACGCTGTTTTTCCCCGCAGGCCCAGATTGTAAGAGCAGTTGAGCATACCGCAGTAGGCGTCGCCGCGCCCGTCGTGCAGGTCTCCGTCGCCCTCGGCCGCGGCCGCATACATAATAGGCCCGCTGAACCATTCGGCAATCAGCGTTTCCGGCGTTTCCGGGCCGAAATTCCCCAGGAACACGACCAGCGCATTCACGCCCGCAGCCTGCACATCCTCCACGGCCCGTCTGGCGTCCAATTCATTTTCCACTGTGACGGGGCACTCGTACAGGCCCTCGCCATAGGCAGCCTTTATCGCTGCGCGGCGCCGCTCGGACAGCGCCATAGGGAAGCACCCGCGGCTCACCGCAATGATGCCCAGCTTTACTTCGGGAATATTTGCAAACATCTCCATCTCTCCTTTTCTGTTGTCCGGCCAGCTCACAGGCTGTCCGAAATATCGATATTTTCTCCTGCAAGGCCCACATAAGCGCCCTGCGCGGCTTCGTCCGACGCAGCGTGTGCCAGCAGCCATTTATTGCGCGCCCACAGAAAAGCATCCTCCCCGCCGCGCTGTACAACGGACGGCTTTTCGGTATTGGTGCCGCGCGGCAGCACAACGGCCGTGCAGAAGCCTTCCGCCGCATTTGTATGGCAGGGCGCATAGTGCAGCGTGGTGGCGTACACCTCCACGGCCATACCCGCCGGCACGCGGAACGCCTTTACTTTTCCGGTGTCCAGCACCCCGTTTTCGATCTCGTCCTGCTTTCCCAGCAGCAGGATAAAATCCCGCGCGCCCACATTCACCTCGCTGTCCCGGTGGTATTCCAGGCAGTTCAGCCTTGTGTTGTAGCCCCAGCACAGGCCCAGCTGTATGGGCATCCCTCCATAGGCGTTATTTTGCAGCGCGCCGTACAGCGCACATTCCTCCAGTACGGGGATGGAAGGTTCGTAGGCCGTGCCCTGCTCCGGCATGGGGATGGACCGCATGGCCGCACACAGAGGCGCGGTGTCGTAACCCTCCAGTATTTTGCCGTACGGGCGGAACGCCGCGTCTGTAACAGAATAAATTTTCATCGCACTTCTCTCCTTCGTCTTTGTAAACGCATACCGGGCCGCCGTTTACAGCAGCTTTGGAAACAACGCCCGGCATACCGGATAGATCTGTCGGAACTGTCGGTAGCGTTCCTCGTACAGCGCCGTCAGGGAAGCGTCCGGCTCCACGGTATCCACTGTGCGCACCAGCGCGGAACATGCCTGCGCCACGGTCTCATATTCTCCGCAGGCAACCATCGCCAGCAATGCCGCTCCGTAGCCCGGGCCTTCGGAGGTTTTCACCACATCCAGCGGAATTCCCAGCACATTGGCCAAAATGCGTTTCCATAGCATGGAGCGCGAACCGCCTCCGCAGATATTGGAGCGCGGAACGGAAAGCCCCAGCCCTTTCGCTACTTCAAAAGAATCCCGTATGGCGAACGCCACGCCCTCCAGCATGGCCTGCGTCATATCCGCACGGGCGGTGTCCATCGTCATTCCCACAAACATTGCGCGGGCGTTGGTGTCGTTGATAGGGCTGCGCTCGCCCATCAGGTATGGCAGGAAATACACATGATTCCTGCCCAGCATTTCGGGTGCGATCTTTGCTTCTTCGCCCTTGTAGTCATTCGTGCCGATGATCGCATCCTGCCACCATTTGTTGCAGCTGGCTGCGCTGAGCATACAGCCCATCAGATGCCAGCCGCCGTCCGCATGGGCAAAAGCGTGCAGGCCGTTGGTGGCGTCCACGCCAAACTTTTCCGAGGAAATAAAAATGGTGCCTGAATGCGAAACACCGCTGCCCTCGCTGCCCAGCACCAGTGCAATGGGGCCGGAAGTGCCCAGAGAGATATTGCACCTGCTGTCCGCATGGGCCGCTCCTGTGCTCACCGTCCCGGTGCCCACGGCCGCCGCCGCGTTGTCCCCCGCACCCGCGCATACCGTCACGCCCTGCGGCAGGCCCAATGCCGCAGCGGTCTCCGGAAGCAGCGTGCCCACGGGTGCAAAGCTTTCGTACAGGCGCGGCATCTGGCTTTCCGAAATGCCGCACAAAGCCAGCATGTCGCGGCTCCAGCACTTGTGCTCTACATCCAGCAGCAGCATACCGGATGCGTCGGAGTAATCCGTAGCATGCACACCAGTCAGGCAGTAGACAAGATAGTCCTTAGGCAGCATGATTTTCCGAATACGCGCGAACAGCTCCGGCTCATGCTTTTTCATCCAGAGCAGCTTGGGCGCTGTAAAGCCGGCAAACGCGATGTTTCCCGTGCGCGCGCTGAGCACCGGGCGCCCCACCGTATCGTTCAGCCAGGCTGTTTCTTCGGCGGTACGGCCGTCGTTCCACAAAATGGCCGGGCGCAGCACCGCGTCCGTTTCATCCAGCGCAACAAGGCCGTGCATCTGGCCGCCCACGCCCATGCCGCGCACCTCCCGCGCGTCAAAGCCGGCCAACAGCTCCGGCATGCCCTCCCGGCACGCCGTCCACCAATCCCCGGGGTCTTGCTCGCTCCAGCCCGGATGTGGGAAGCAGAGCGGATATTCTTTGGAAACGGTATTCCGCACACAGCCTTTTTCATCTACCAGAAGAAGCTTGCAGGCCGAAGTGCCAAGGTCGATACCAATATACAGCATAGACACACCTCCTGTTGTCTCTTTCAGTATACCGCTGCGGCGCCCTGCTCTCTTTGACGATTCCGCATTTTAAATTAGACAAATTAGCTGTTTTTGAACTTTTGCCATTCTGTCCAGACGGAAAGGTGTTTCTTTATTCAAAACAGCAAAACCCGCCGGAGGCAAACGCCCCGGCGGGTATCCGTTTCCGGCCTGATATCTGCCCGCATGCCTTCCGCACCGGTTTGCGCATCGTGCGGCTTATACGCCGGGAGCGTATTTCGCCTCGAAACGGTCCAGCAGTTCCAGGCTTTTTTCACGGGAATAAAACCGCTCCAGTGAATGGAGGCTGTGGTGTACCTGCATTTCATCCAGCACCGGGCTCTGGGGCTGGCGGCTGTACTCCTCCGGCGTCATACCCAGCCGCTTTTGAAACGCCGCTGAAAAATACCTGTAATCGGAAAAACCGGACGCTACGCATACATCCAGCATTCGCCGCTGTCCCGCGGCGATGAGCTTGCACGCGCAGTGAAAGCGTACCGTATTCACATACTCCTGAAAGCTCTGTCCCAGCGCCTCTTTTACAAAATGCGAAAGATAGCTCATGGAACGGCGTTCGGCCCGGGCAAAATCCGACAGGCGTATCTTGTGCATATAGTTCTGGTCCACAAAACGGATGAGCCGCAGCAGGCGCGCGTTCCGCCGCTCGCGTTCGGCATTTTCCTCTGCCGTGAGCAGAACATGCGGCGCCGCAGCCAGCAGGCGGTACATCAGCAGGTGCACGTGTCCGGCACAGCACAGCTCGTAACACGCGGGGCGCTCCAGATATGCGCGCATCACGTTCAGCAGGCCGCGCTGCACCTGCGCAAAAACGTCAGGAGACAAATATATGCCGGGGCACACGCCGCCTGTCCGGATGTTCCGTATGGCGGGAAAGCATCCCGCAAGCATCGTGGGAGCAACCTGCAGGCATAAAAAGGTGCAGCTCTCCTCCACCTTATGGAATTCATGAGTCTGCTGCGGGTCGAACAGCACCATCTCACCGGACTGTGCCACATGCCGGAAGGGCCCCGCCTGCACGGAGAGTCTTCCCTCCATCAACCAGATCAGCTCGAATTCCTCATGAACATGCGGCGTGCGGTAATCCACTGTGTCAAAAAAAATCCGCAGCCCGTCGATCTGCGGGTGTTGAATAATCTCGGTTTCGTTCATGCGCTTCCCCTTCTTTCCACTTTTCGGGCCGCCGCACGCCGGCATTTGAAACAAGCCCGAAGAACAGCGGTCTCTGTCCTTCGGGCTTGTTTTGATTTTCCCATGTGCTTGCTTCATTGCTTCCGGTAAAAAAACTGCTGCCCTATACAGCCTTAAAACCGAAGCAGATTCAGCCCGATCTGTTCGTCGTAGTACCGGTCCACGGTTCCCTCCAGGATATTGACCACCATTTCACAGGTGGCGCTCACCACCGCTCTGTTCAGGTGTCCGCCAAAGACCTCTCCCTTATCATTGCCCGCGCTCATGTGCAAATGGCAATAAAACGCTCCATCCATGGTATTGATCGTTCCGGTCAGAGAAACGATTTCAAAGCTGCCGCTGAAATCATTTGCAAGATACTTCTTATCATCTGTTTTGAACACACCCACAGTAAAACGGTCGACTGCACCAAGCGCCTGAACGCTGGCCAGCTTTATCCGTTCCTTCAAGGCAAGCTCTTTTACCTGCTCCAGTATCTCCTCGCCCTTATCCAGCCGCACTATGATGGTTTTGTCAAATCTTCTGTATTCCAATATCTTCACTCCCACTCGTTGCTGAGTATCATATTCTAACGAATTTTGCTTTGGAAATAATTATTTGATATATCCATATCATCCAGCCTATAGTTATCAATTTGTTATCAGGTGTGATAACGGTAGACAGCGCACATCACCTTTTCTCTGGTAGTTTGCGACTCTATTATACCATGACGCCGCAAAGCGGCCCCAACAAAACCGCACCTGCTGCGGTTTTGCATGGTTCAATGTTCTCAAAGCCCTGT
>OGWS01002543.1_pt1 | contig 11269 bp, 9 predicted proteins | sample 1576111 | NCBI WGS metagenome assembly OGWS01 (sample SAMEA3541534, study PRJEB24748) | human gut metagenome | biome: human gut; feature: human-associated habitat; material: faeces | place: China | collected 2012
CAGATCTGCGGGAAGCATACCAGAATGATGATGAGGTACACCATCTCATTGACATGGCAAAGCGTCTGGAGGGACTTCCGAGACATACTTCCATGCATGCGGCCGGTGTTGTGATCGGTCAGCGTGCGATGGACGAATTTGTACCGCTTTCCCGTGCGTCCGACGGAACCATCACCACGCAGTTTACGATGACGACCCTGGAAGAACTTGGGCTGTTGAAAATGGATTTCCTGGGTCTTCGTACCCTGACTGTCATTCAGAATGCGGTCCGCCAGGCGGAGGAAAACTATGGCGTCCATCTGGAGATGGAAAAGATCGATTACAACGATAAACAGGTCCTGGCTTCCATTGGCACCGGAAAGTGCGATGGCATTTTCCAGCTGGAAAGTTCCGGGATGAAGAGTTTCATGAAGGAACTGCGTCCGGAGAACCTGGAAGATATCATCGCAGGAATTTCCCTGTACCGCCCGGGTCCTATGGACTTTATTCCGCGTTATTTAAAAGGAAAGAACGACAAAGATTCCATCACGTACGATTGTCCGCAGCTGGAGCATATTCTGGGACCGACGTACGGCTGTATCGTTTACCAGGAGCAGGTTATGCAGATCGTCCGGGACCTGGCTGGCTATACCATGGGCCGAAGTGACCTGGTGCGCCGTGCCATGTCCAAAAAGAAGACTGCAGTCATGGAAAAGGAGCGTCAGAACTTTGTTTACGGCAATCCGGAGGAAAATGTAAAGGGGTGTATCGCAAACGGCATCGATGAGAAGACAGCGAACCACATTTACGATGAGATGATCGACTTCGCCAAGTACGCCTTTAACAAGTCGCACGCTGCCTGCTATGCGGTGGTGGCATACCAGACAGCCTATCTGAAATATTACTATCCGAAGGAGTTTTTTGCGGCGCTGATGACCTCGGTCATGGATAATGTCACGAAGGTTTCCGAGTACATCCTGACCTGCCGTCAGCTGGGAATCCGCATTCTGCCGCCGGACATCAATGAGGGACAGAGCGGTTTCTCTGTTTCCGGAGATGCCATCCGCTATGGTCTGTCGGCCATCAAGAGCATTGGACGCAACGTGGTGGATGAGATCATAAAAGAACGCAAAAACAACGGACTGTTCACCTCCATCGATGATTTTGTGGAGCGCATGGGCGGACGCGAGGTAAACAAGAGAACCCTGGAGAACTTTATCAAATCCGGAGCTATGGATTCGCTTCCTGGAAACCGCAGGCAGAAAACCATGATCGCACCGGAACTTCTTGACCAGAAAACCAAAGACCGTAAAAACGTGCTGGAAGGACAGCTGAGTCTCTTCGATTTTGCGGCAGAAGAAGAAAAACAGCAGTATCAGATCACCATGCCGGATGTGCCGGAGTTTCCGAAAGAAGAACTTCTTGCATTTGAGAAGGAAATCCTCGGCATTTACATCAGCGGTCATCCGATGGATGAATATCTGGAAACCTGGAAAAATAGTATTACAGCGAAGACAACCGATTTTATGGTCGATGAAGAGAGTGGAAGAGCTGTGGTGGAAGACGGAGTCCGCGTCACGATTGGCGGCATGATCACCGCAAAGACGGTGAAGCTGACCAAGAATGGTCAGCAGATGGCATTTGTGACACTCGAGGACATGGTCGGTTCTGTGGAGGTGATCGTGTTCCCGCGTGATTACGAGAGTAAGCGGAACCTTCTGAATGAAGACGCGAAGGTCTTCATCAGCGGCAGAACTTCCATTGGAGATGATCCGGTGGGACGGCTGATCTGCGAACAGGTGATTCCATTTGACCAGGTGCCAAAGGATCTGTGGCTGAAATTTACAGATAAGCCCCAGTATGACATGTTGTGGCCGACGATCAGCAAAGTTCTGCGAGGCTCAGATGGAAATGATACCGTGATCATTTATCTGGAAAAAGAGCGGGCGAAAAAAATCCTTCCAGCCAACTGGCATGTGGCTGCATCAGACGCCATTCTTTCGGAACTTGTGAAAAATCTTGGTGAAAAGAATATCAAAGTTGTGGAAAAGGGATTGAAAAGATAGGAAAAATGATTTAGAATACACGTTGTATGAAAAAAAGTGCATTTGAATTCGAGAGAAAATGGAATGGAGAGGTTCTGCTGTCGGGTAAAGCGTAAAAGGCGGCAGTGCTAAAACTGAAGGGTAACAGGAGGAGACAACTATGGCAAAGCAAGTAAAGACAATCGGTGTCCTGACAAGCGGAGGAGATGCTCCGGGTATGAACGCGGCCATCCGTGCGGTGGTACGTACTGCAATCAGCAAGGGCATGAAAGTAAAGGGTATCATGCGAGGCTATGCGGGACTTTTGCAGGAAGAAATCGTCGACATGAGCAGTACCGATGTGTCCAATATCATTTTCCGTGGAGGTACCATCCTGTATACAGCAAGATGCATGGAGTTTGTAACTGCGGAAGGTCAGCAGGCCGGAGCGGAGATCTGCCGCAAGCACGGCATTGACGGAATCGTGGTCATCGGTGGCGACGGTTCTTTCCGCGGAGCAGGAAAGCTGGCAGCACTCGGAGTAAACACCATCGGTGTTCCGGGTACCATCGATCTGGACATTGCCTGCACAGACTACACCATCGGTTTCGATACTGCAGTCAACACCGCGATGGAGGCAATCGATAAGGTACGTGATACCTCGACATCCCATGAGCGCTGCAGTATCATTGAGGTTATGGGACGTAACGCAGGTTATATCGCACTGTGGTGTGGCATTGCAAACGGTGCAGAGGACATTTTGCTGCCGGAGCGTTACGATGGCAACGAGCAGGCGCTCATCGACCGCATCATCGAGAACCGCAAGCGCGGCAAAAAGCACAACATCATCATCAATGCAGAGGGCATCGGACATTCCACGTCCATGGCACGCCGCATCGAGGCAGCTACCGGTATTGAGACCCGTGCAACCATTCTGGGCCACATGCAGCGAGGCGGCACCCCGACCTGTAAGGACCGTGTTTATGCGTCTATTATGGGTGCAAGGGCAGCAGAGCTTCTGTGCGAAGGAAAGAGCAACCGCCTGGTTGCTTACAAGCATGGCGAGTTCGTGGATTTCGATATTCAGGAAGCACTCCAGATGAAGAAAGACATCTCCGAGGAGCAGTTCGAGATCGCGAAGATGCTGGCAAAATAAAAATCCGCTGCGCAGACCGTTATCCGACGAGGAATGGGAAACACCATGAATCGGTTTCAAATGGGAAATGCGCATCAGACAACAAGAATAGACAGTTCCGCCCGGCGGCATCATGCGCCGGGCGTGTTTCATGTTTACGGATATGAAATTTTTTTGACAATCTGCAGCAAAATCGTGTTCACAGACATGCATGCGCAGGGTCAGTGACTGAAACATGCGGCAGCAAAACAGATTCAGGAGGAAAACAGCAGATGACAGGACAGGACGGAAATATCGTTCTTTGTGGTTCTAACAGCTACGAAAAAAAATATTATTTTAATGAAGAATTTGACAGCCTCCCGGAGGCAGTCAAGAAACAGCTTCATGTAATGTGTGTATGGTTTACCGAGGAATGCGGCGGCATTTTAACCATGGAATTCGAGCCGGACGGTACCCTGGAGTTTAAGCATACCATTTCTGAGTACGACGGCTACTGCGACGAGATCGGAGCCGATTTAAAGATCAAGCAGTACCGCCAGGAGGGACAGGAATTTTTAAAGGCTTTGGAGCTTTACTTTAAGGTGTTTTATCTCGGGGAAGATGCAGAGGAAGTGGCGGAAAGCTATGGAATTGATACAGGTGAGGGCCCGGAAACATGAAGCTGCGCATTGGAAATGTAGAACTGGAAAACAACCTGATCCTGGCACCGATGGCCGGCGTGACCGACATGTCATTCCGCCAGCTTTGCAGAGAGCAGGGCTGCGGCCTTCTGGTGACGGAGATGGTCAGTGCAAAAGCCATTCTCTATAAGAATCGGAACACGAAAGACCTGATGGCAATCGGAGAGGGAGAGCGGCCGGTATCCATCCAGCTGTTTGGCTCCGATCCGGAGATCGTCAGCGATATTGCGCATCAGATCGAGGACGGGCCTTACGATATCATCGACTTAAACATGGGCTGCCCGGTGCCGAAGATCGTCGGAAATGGCGAAGGCTCCGCACTCATGAAAAATCCAAAGCTGGTGGAAGAACTGCTGTCTGCTCTGGTGAAAAAGGTACACAAGCCGGTTACCGTCAAGTTCCGCAAGGGCTTTGACGATGACCATGTCAATGCCGTGGAGATTGCGAAGATCGCGGAAAGCTGCGGCGTCTCTGCCGTGGCCGTACACGGAAGAACAAGGGAACAGTACTATTCCGGCAAGGCAGACTGGGACATCATCCGTCAGGTAAAAGAAGCCGTGAAGATCCCGGTCATCGGAAACGGTGATATCTTCGAGCCGCAGGATGCAAAGCGGATGTTAGACGAAACCGGCTGCGACGGCCTTATGGTCGGTCGCGGCGCAAGGGGAAACCCATGGATCTTTCACCGGATCAATCATTACCTCGAAACCGGCGAAGTGCTTCCCGCTCCGGGACCGGTGGAAGTCGGCGAGATGATCCTGCGCCACACCCGCATGCATGTCGCGCTGAAAGGCGAGTACATCGGCATGAAGGAGATGCGCAAGCACATCGCCTGGTACACAGCCGGGCTTCCGCATTCCGCAACAATCCGCCGGGAGTGCAACATGCTGGAAACCGAGGAGCAGCTGGTGGAACTGCTGGGGCGGTACGGAATGCTGGGATAACGATTTCGAGCCGAAATTGTTTTGAACCAGTGGGGCGTTCGTACCATTTTTTTCGATATGCAGCGCAACAAAAATCTGGCAAAATTCCGCGAAATCCGGCGCGATACCGTGCTTGACAAGAAAAGTGCTTTCAAGTATAATATTCAGAATGTATGACTAAAGAAAAATCCTGTTACTGCAGGCGGAAATGGAAAGAAAATCGGCTGCTGTTTGCGCGATGCGTGATCAGTAACGATGGCGAAGATACAAGACCGCGCTGACAGAACGCAGTAATGATTTGAGGGGATTTTATTTTGTTGCCAGTAGGTTACCGGCAACGTAAAAAGGAAGGAAATGAGCAACATGGCAGATGCTAAGAAACACATTTTAACCTATGCAGGTTTAAAAAAGTATGAAGATGAGTTACAGGACTTAAAGATCAACCGCAGACAGGAGATCGCCCAGAAGATCAAAGAGGCAAGAGAGCAGGGTGACTTATCCGAGAACGCTGAGTACGATGCAGCAAAAGACGAGCAGAGAGACATCGAGCTGCGTATCGAAGAGCTGGAGAAGCTGTTAAAGAACGCAGAGGTTGTAGATGAGGACGAGATCGACTTAGACAAAGTAAGCGTTGGATGCAAAGTAAAAGTATACGATGTAGACTTTGATGAGGAGATGGAATTCAAGATCGTAGGTTCCACCGAGGCAAACAGCCTTCAGAACAAGATCTCCAACGAGTCTCCAGTAGGCGCAGCCCTGATCGGCAAGAGCGTTGGTGACGTGGTAGACGTAGAGACCCAGGCTGGCGTACTTCAGTACAAGGTTCTGGAGATCCAGAGAGTATCCTAATCATACCATAGGGGCAAACGCTTTTTTGCCCAACATCATTTATTTATAGAAGAAACAAAGGAGTAAGGGAAAAGATGGCAGAGCAGCAGAACGCAAAGCAGCAGAATGCAAAAGAGCCGGATACCAACCAGCTTTTGAAAGTTCGCCGTGAGAAACTGGCAGACCTTCAGGCAGCAGGCAAGGATCCGTTCCAGATCACAAAGTACAACCAGACGCATCATTCTGTTGAAGTGAAAAAGCTTTACGATGAGCACGAAGCGAAGATCCTGGCTGGAAGAGCACCGTTCAGCGCAGAAGGAATGGACGAAGCACAGGCAAAAGAAGCATTGAATGCAGATTATAATGAAAGAAGAGCAATCATGGACGCACAGCCGATCCATGTATCCATTGCCGGACGTATGATGTTCAAACGTGTCATGGGTAAAGCTTCTTTCTGCAACATCCGCGATTTACAGGGAACCATTCAGGTATACGTGGCAAAAGATGCCATTGGTGAAGAATCCTATGCAGATTTCAAGAAATCCGATATCGGCGATATTTTCGGTGTAGAAGGCTATGCATTCCGCACCAAGACCGGTGAGATTTCCATTCACGCAGAGAAGATGACTCTGTTAAGCAAGAGCCTGCAGATCCTTCCGGAGAAATACCACGGAATCACCGATACCGATATGCGTTACCGCCAGAGATACGTAGACCTGATCATGAACGAGGACGTGAAGAATACCTTCATCAAACGTTCCCAGATCATCAAAGAGATCCGTAACTTCCTTGCAGGAAGAGACTTCATGGAAGTTGAGACCCCGACTCTGGTATCCAATGCCGGTGGTGCAGCAGCACGTCCGTTTGAGACTCATTACAATGCCCTCAACGAGGATGTAAAACTTCGTATTTCCCTGGAACTTTACTTAAAGAGACTGATCGTAGGTGGCCTTGAGAGAGTCTTCGAGATTGGTCGTGTATACCGCAACGAGGGTGTAGACACTCGTCATAATCCGGAATTCACCCTGATGGAGCTGTATCAGGCATATACTGACTATGAAGGCATGATGGAGCTGACCGAGAGCATGTTCCGTTATCTGGCTGAGAAGGTTTGCGGAAGCACCAAGTTCACCTACAACGGAACCGAGATCGATTTCGGCAAGCCATTTGCACGCCTGACCATGAACGATGCGATCAAGAAATATGCAGGCATCGACTTTGACGCAGTTGAGACCGATGAGGAAGCAAAGAGACTGGCAGACGAGCATCACATTGAATACGAGGCACGTCACACCAAGGGCGATATCATCAACTTGTTCTTCGAGGAGTACTGCGAGAAAGAACTGATCCAGCCGACCTTCATCATGGATCACCCGCTGGCAATCTCTCCGCTCACCAAGAAGAAACCGTCTGATCCGAACAAGGTAGAGCGTTTCGAGCTGTTCATCAACACCTGGGAGATGTGTAACGCGTACTCCGAGCTGAACGATCCGATCGACCAGAGAGAGCGTTTTGCACAGCAGGATGCAAATGCGGCAGCAGGCGATGACGAAGCACAGCACACTGATGAAGATTTCCTGAATGCACTGGAGATCGGTATGCCTCCGACAGGTGGTATCGGATATGGTATCGACCGTCTGGTTATGCTTCTGACCGACAGCCCGGCCATCCGTGACGTATTATTATTCCCGACCATGAAGAGCCTGGATGCAGATAAGAAAGCTTCCAAAGCAGATAACAGCACTTCTGAAGCAGCAGAGGGCGAGACCAAGTCTGCAGGTGACAACAACGGCTTCTTCACCCCGAACGAGAAAATCGACTTCTCCAACGTAACGGTAGAGCCGCTGTTCGAGGAGCACGTAGACTTCGAGACCTTCTCCAAGTCCGACTTCCGCGCAGTGAAGGTAAAAGCATGCGAAGCAGTCAAGAAATCCAAAAAGCTTCTGCAGTTCACCCTGGACGATGGAACCGGTACCGACCGCACCATCCTTTCCGGTATTCATGCATACTATGAGCCGGAAGAGCTGGTAGGCAAGACCCTCATCGCCATCACCAACCTCCCGCCGAGAGCTATGATGGGCATCGAGTCCAACGGTATGCTGCTTAGCGCAGTATGCGAGGAGAACGGCGAAGAGAAGCTGAACCTGCTGATGGTAGACAACCACATTCCGGCAGGCGCAAAGCTGTACTAAAATTAAATATAAAATGAAGTAAGAGCACTTCTTAGAGTTGATCTAAGAGGTGCTTTTTTATAGCAAAAAGAAAATGTTGCGTATGAAACAGGCGAGGCCTATTTATAGGACACCTAAGGTGCTAGAATACGAATCAGAAAGAGCAATGAAATAATCGAACGGTTTTATTGACAAGGAGGTTGATTTGTATGAAAAAGAATTTGTTTAACAAGATGTTGGTAGTGCTTTTTGCAGCAGTAGGAATTTCGCTTTTTTCTGCTGTCATTGCAATGGCAGGCGAATCCAGGTGTATTAGAAGCGGGTGCAACAACAGGCAATCAAGTGGAAGCAGCTATTGTTATCTGCATAAACCATACACGGGAAGCAGTTTATCGCAGAAAAATTCTTCCTATAGCAGCAAAAAAACATGGGGAAGTTTTTCTAAAAGTAGCTCAGGCAGCTTAAGCGGCAGCAGTTATCGCAATAAATCGAAGACAACAGCGAAATCAACATATAAATCATCATGCGGCAGCAGTATGAAAAAGAGTACTGCAACAAAGAAAAGTACTTATTCTGCATACGATTCTTATGATGACGGATATGATGATATTTATATGGATGGGGATTACGATTATGACAGATACGACAGAGATAGAGATTATGCAGATGGTGTGGATGATGCGATGGATGAATGCGGTGGGGACTGGTAGTATTGTGATAAAAACTAACACTATCACTAACACTATCACAAAAACCGAATGCAAAAGTAATGGAGAGAATTCAAGTATATCAGAATTTTTGAGGAATGAGCCGAATGGCTTTACAAAGAACACTAGTTTCCTAAAAAATATAAAAAATCAACATACTTGGGAATCCCCATGTAGAGAAATGCGTGAATCATTCCGATAAAAAGGTTTTCCTGCTTTGCATTGGGAAAGAATTCAATGTAGCGTTGACCACAGCAGTGGCAGATTGTAGCTGTTTTTGAAGTTTAGCAAAAGCAGTTCTCATGGATGATATAAAATCGTTTAAATCAGATTTGCTCAATAATAAGGCAAACATTATTGCTATAGCGTAGGCATCGTTTGTTCCATAAGTATAGGAACCATCCGCTGCACGTACAATTTCGAGAACGGAAAAATTTTTGATGCTTTTTGTATGAATTCTTTCTTTGAATTTAATATCAAAGAAACGTTCATCATGAGCACACTTATTACGAGCAAGTGCAAGCATATGCATGAATTTAGCAAGTTCGTCTGGTTGGAGGTTAAATTGTTTAGATAGACGGTAAAATATCAAAAGCGAACAGAAAACTTTTTCGCGAGTGCATTGGCGAGGTAATGATATGAAACTTAAAAACGTTCTGATTGCTGTAAACGATATGGACAGAGCAATCCGGTTTTATAAAGAGATATTTGGTTTGGAGGTGATCCTGGACCAGGATGGCAATGTAATTATGTCAGAGGGACTGGTACTGCAGGATGCGAGAATATGGAAACAGTTTCTGGATAAAAATTTGCTTCCAAAGAATCATATGACAGAGCTTTATTTTGAGGAATCTGATATCGAAGGTTTTGTTAATAGGCTGGAGAGTTCCGATTTTGAGATAGAGTATGTCAATAGATTGATGGAGCACTCGTGGGGACAGAAGGTGGTCAGATTTTATGATCTGGACGGAAATCTGATTGAGGTTGGGACACCTATGTAGACGAAATTTAAGGCTGCTCGACAACAGGTCCCCGGGTTCCTGGTCTCTTGACAGGAGCATCTTTTGTGGTTATATTCAAAAGAAAGGGCCGAAAGAAAATATCAGCCCGGAAAGAGAGAATGGGATCATGTCAGAAACATTAAAAGTACTGGAAACAAGAAGAAGCTGCCGTGCGTTCAAGCCGGAGCTGATCGAAGAAGAAAAACTGCAGGCAATTATCAAAGCCGGAACTTACGCCGCAACCGGTATGGGAAAACAGTCCCCGATTATTATCGCGGTTACGAATAAAGAATTGCGGGATAAGCTTTCTGCCATGAATGCAAAATTTATGGGAAAGGATGAAAGTTTCGATCCGTTTTACGGAGCGCAGGAACTGCTTATTGTGCTGGCCAACAAGGCAATGCCAACCTATCTCTATGATGGAACCCTGGTAATGGGAAATCTCATGAACGCTGCTGCAGATCTTGGTGTGGACAGCTGCTGGATCCATCGTGCAAAAGAGGAATTTGAGACACCGGAAGGAAAAAAACTTTTAGCGAGTCTTGGAATCGAAGGAGATTACGAAGGAATCGGTCATCTGGTACTTGGACATGCTGCGGTTCCGGCTAAAGAAGCAGCGCCGAGAAAAGCCGATTACGTTTACTATATCCGATAATGAGGAAGAGACTATGTTTTTTAAAGAAGACAACTCCTACAACGATATCCGCGAAAAATCCCTGAATCAGTGGCTGGATGAAATGTCACAGCATGAAGATGTGGCAGTACGCGGCGGTGTAAAGCTTGCCAGGGAATATATGCAGTATCTGAATGATCAGATTAAAAAATTAAAAGAAGAGAATCAGCTGAAGAATACATATTTGAAGAAAATGAGTGGGAAATAGAAAATTTATAAAAGTTCCTCCCTTAAAATGATTTCATCAAAATTATTTTAGGGGAGGATTTTTGCAGCTGTTTTTATACCCCACCTGTGCTATACTTGCTTTATATCATACGAAAGGGGACAGGACGCATGCCAAAAGGAAGCAATCAAAAGTTCAAACTTTACCGGCTTGCCCAGATCATGCAGGAGCGGACAGACGAGGATCACTATATTACCATGTCGGAAATTATGTTAGGGCTGGCGGAATATGAGGTGACGGCAGATCGGAAAAGCATTTATAATGATTTGCGGGATTTAAGTGTTTTTGGCATTGAGGTGGAGGGGGAAGCCGTTGGCAACCGTTATCATTATCATGTCGTAAACCGGCCGTTTGAACTTCCGGAATTGAAGCTTCTAGTAGACGCGATCCAGTCTTCCAAATTCATTACAGAAAAGAAATCGAATGCATTGATCAAAAAACTGGAAACGCTGGTCAGCAAGTACGATGCGCAGAAACTGCAGCGTCAGGTATACGTTTCCGGCAGAATAAAGACGATGAATGAAAGTATCTACTATACGGTGGATGCGATTCATCATGCAATTTCTGAAAATAAGAAGATCCGGTTCCAGTATTTTCAGTGGAATGTGAAAAAAGAAATGGAACTTAAGCATAATGGAGCCTGGTATTGCATCAGCCCCTGGGGACTGTCCTGGGACGACGAAAATTATTATATGATCGGATATGACTCGGACGCAGGAATGATCAAGCATTATCGGGTAGACAAGATGCTGCATATCAAAATATCTGAAGAATCCAGAGAAGGAAAAGAACACTTTAAAAAGCTGGATATGGCAGATTATGCGAAGAAGAGTTTCGGAATGTTTGGCGGAAAAGAGCAAACGGTGAAGCTTTTGGTGAATAACAATCTGGCAGGGGTAATCATTGACCGGTTTGGAAAAAA
>OGWS01002551.1_pt1 | contig 11243 bp, 10 predicted proteins | sample 1576111 | NCBI WGS metagenome assembly OGWS01 (sample SAMEA3541534, study PRJEB24748) | human gut metagenome | biome: human gut; feature: human-associated habitat; material: faeces | place: China | collected 2012
CCGCCTGGCATTAAGCAATGGTCGGAGTGATCCGATTACCGAACACCGGCTGATTTGATACCTCGGATAGTATAGCACAGAGATATCTGCTTGTAAAGCACAAATTTAAAATCTTTTATCTTTCATCGAATGGATGATTTTTCAGATATTCCTCTCCGTACCGCATATCTTTCATCACGCGGTCTTTGAGTTCTTCAACCGAATGAAATTTCGTTTCCGGACGTTCGAACTCCAGGATCTGCACTGTGGCAGTCTTCCCATAAGCATCGCCTTCATATCCGTAAACATAAACTTCGAACAACCGTCTTTTCTCTTGCGCAACGGTCGGTTTCACCCCGGCATTTCCCACACCGCCATACCATACACCATCCACAAGGACGCGGCAGGCATAGACACCGTACTTTGGCAGGATTTTCTTTTCCTGCGGTGCAAGATTCATTGTCGGAAATCCAAGTGTTCTTCCAAGCTGCTGTCCATGTTCCACAACACTGGTGATCTCATACGGATACCCCAGAAGCTTATTTGCAAGAGGAACATTTCCATCGAGGAGAAGTTCCCTGATATAAGTGCTGCTGATCTCCCGGTCTTTGTAATATGCTTTCTCGACCACATCAACTGTATAGCCATATTTCGCTGCATATTTCTCCAGCATCTGGTGATTTCCTCTTTTTTCATGACCAAAGTTAAAGTCCGTTCCGACAACAATGTGTGATGCGTGTAGCTTCTTATGCAGGATTTCATCAATAAATTTCTCTGCTTCCATCTCCATCATTTCTCTCGTAAATGGAATCTCGATCAGATAATCTACCTTGTCCTCAAGAAATGCTCTTCGCTCTTCATTTGTCATCAGACAGTCTCTGTCCATATCAAAAGCACAAACGACACTGTCGCAATCTTCCTTCTGCGCATATTTCATTATTCTGTTGAGCAGCTTCTGATGTCCTCTGTGCAATCCATCAAACTTTCCAAGCGTTACCGCTGTGTGATTTCTTCCGTCAAAGGCATCTAATCCTTTTATATATTGCATGTCTGTCTTATTCGTCCTTTATTTCTCAATTTTCTCTGCTTCAGGATCCAGAAACATTTTCTTAATATGGAACAGCTTCTTCGGGGCACGATACTGATAAAGACCGATAAAATTCTTTCTGGAATCATATACTCTGACTTCCTGTCCATCTGTCCACTCTTCTTTTTCTAACAGAAAACGCTCCGGAAGATCATTTCCGTTATAAGACATCCATGCCTTCGCATCCGTCACAGTAACGGCCGGCAGTTCCGCGAAGATCTGATCCAGCGGAGTGAAAAGTTCTGCACCTTCTCCCTGTTCCATCTTCTGTCGCACTTCATCCAGTGTTACCGCATCTTCTTTCAGGAAATGGCCGACTTTCGTACGCTCAAGTTCTTCCATACAGCCGCCTACCTGAAGCTTCTCTCCAATGTCATGGCACAAAGTACGGATATATGTTCCCTTAGAACAGTCCACCTCCATACGCACATGCGGAAGATTCATCTCCAGAATGCGAATTCCATGGATCTGGACTTTTCTGCTCTTACGCTCCACGGTCTTTCCTTCACGGGCAAGCTCATAAAGCTTCTTCCCATTCACTTTCAACGCAGAGTACATCGGCGGAATCTGATCATATTCTCCGATAAATGATTCGATACAGGAACGTACTTCCTCTTCCGTCAGATCGCCCGGATCCCTCTCCTCCAGAACCTCTCCGGAAATGTCCTGCGTATCTGTCGTCTTTCCTAAAAGCAGCAGAGCCTCATATGTCTTATCATGATCTGTCAGAAGCTCACAAACCTTTGTTGCTCTTCCAAGACACACCGGAAGGACTCCCGTTGCATCCGGATCAAGCGTACCTGTATGACCGATCTTCTTCTGTCCAACAACTTTTCGAAGAACTGCAACCACATCATGGGAAGTATATCCTTTTTCTTTGTAAATATTAACTATTCCGTTTATCATTTTTCCTCGTTTTTCTCTTCTGCCGCTCTAAGCTGTCTTTCAATTAAAAGTGTCAGATTGTTGATCACATCATGCGGGGAACCTTTCATTGTAACACCGGCTGCTCTCACATGACCGCCACCACCATAATATTTCGCAACTGCACTTACATCAACGATTTCTTTTGATCGAAGGCTTACTTTAAATGTCTGCGGTTCGAGCTCGTAAAGAAGGATTGCAACCTCCACACCTCTTGTCTGACGCAATACGCTGACAATTCCATCCAGATCAGACGGTTTTGCCTGGAAGAACTCCATTTCTTTCAAACGTATCACTGAGACAACCGCTTTCTTATTCAGGATCATCATACTCTCAAGAAGTGCCTTTCCAAGCATCTGATTCTGAACATAGGATTTTTCAAAATATGTTCCGTCAATGATCGCGCTTCCATTGATCCCTTTTCTTAAAAGTGCAGCACCGACTTCCATTGTCTCCGGTGAAGTACAGGAATACTGGAACACTCCGGTATCATGCACAATCCCCATATAAAGGAAAGATGCGATTTCTTCCGTAATCTTCTCCTCATCCAGCAGACGGAAAACGAGTTCAGAAGTAGAACTTGCATCCGGCACGATATAATTCGTGTCTGCAAAAGACTCATTACTGACGTGGTGATCCACACATAAAGTTTCCTTTGCATTTTGGAACACCGGCTCGGAAAAACCAAGACGTCTTTCGTCCCCGCAATCCAGACTGATGAAAAGGTCATAAACTTTGCCTTCTACAATCTCATGCTTCGGCACATCCCGGTGTCCCATCATCTGAAATGCTTCCGGAATCTCCTCCAGATACAGATCTGTCTCAATCTCCGGATAATAAGTAGTCAGATAAAGATATAATCCAATTGTAGAACCAACGCAGTCCCCATCCGGACGAATGTGTCCGCCAATGGCTACACTGTGTTTCCCTTTTAATACATCGTTTAATACGATCATCTATTCCTCAGCTCCATCCTTTAAATCTCTTGTCACTTCGTCAATTTTCTTGCTGATATTTACTCCATATTCAATAGACTGGTCTACGATAAATGTAATCTGTGGTGTGTTGCGCATATTCACTGTACGTGCAAGTTCTCTGCGGATATATCCCTCTGCACTCTGAAGACCTTTGATCGTATCTTCCTGTGCTTTCTTGTCTCCAAGAACACTGATATATGCCTTGCATGTCTTAAGATCCGGTGCTACTTCAACAGCAACAACAGATGTCAGCGGTGCAACACGTGGATCTTTGATCCCGCCACGCAGGATATTACTCAGCTCACGCTGTACTTCTGCATTGACTCTTGTATTCTTAATACTGTTCTTTCTCATGTTATAACTCCTTTTTTATACAGAAAAGTTACTCCTGCAATGTATGACCCCTGCACGAGTAACAATTCTGTCACCTGCTGACAATTACAACACTCTGCAAATGTCGGCATCTTTTATTCTTACTTGCGTTCTGTCTCTACCATCTTGTAGGCTTCAACCTGATCGCCTTCTTTAATGTCATTGTAGTTCTCGAATACGAGACCACACTCATATCCTGTTCTGACTTCCTTCACGTCATCTTTGAAACGCTTCAGAGATGCCAGCGGTCCGTCGAATACAACGATTCCGTCACGGATCAGACGAACAGAACAGTTTCTCTCGAAGATACCGTCAAGCACATACGCACCGGCAATTGTTCCAACTCCTGATGCCTTGAATGTCTGACGTACTTCCGCATGACCGAGAACTTTCTCCTCAAAGACAGGATCAAGCATACCCTTCATGGCTGCCTCTACATCTTCGATGGCATTGTAGATAACTCTGTAAAGTCTTAAGTCAACACCCTCGCGCTCAGCGATATCTTTCGCTGTTGCATCCGGACGAACGTTAAATCCAATGATGATCGCATTTGATGCAGATGCAAGGATAACGTCAGATTCATTGATTGCACCAACACCGCCATGGATGATCTTAACAACAACTTCATCGTTACTCAGCTTCAGAAGACTCTGCTTGATTGCCTCTACAGATCCCTGAACATCAGCCTTAACAACAATATCAAGTTCTTTGAGGTTACCTTCCTGGATCTGGTTGAACAGATCATCCAGAGACATCTTGGACTTCGTCTCTTCCAGAAGTTTTACCTTGTTCTGGGAAATAAATGTCTCTGCAAACGCTCTTGCTTCTTTATCAGACTCACATCCTACGAATACTTCTCCCGCATTCGGAACATCATTCAGACCAAGGATCTCAACCGGCTGGGACGGACCTGCTTCTTTCACACGTCTTCCCTTGTCATCCATCATCGCTCTTACACGACCATGAGCGCTTCCTGCTGCGATCGCATCTCCTACGTGGAGTGTACCTTTCTGTACAAGAACAGTTGCAACAGATCCCTTACCTTTATCAAGCTCAGCCTCGATCACAAGACCACGTGCGGCACGGTTCGGGTTCGCTTTCAGTTCCATAACCTCTGCTGTCAGAAGGATCATCTCAAGAAGATCCTGGATTCCTTCATGTGTATGCGCTGATACCGGAACAAAGATTGTGCTTCCGCCCCAGTCTTCCGGAATCAGTTCGTATTCTGTCAGTTCCTGTTTTACACGTTCAACATTCGCACTTGGCTTATCGATCTTGTTGATCGCAACAATAATCTCAATTCCTGCTGCTTTCGCATGGTTGATCGCCTCAATTGTCTGTGGCATAACACCGTCATCCGCAGCAACTACAAGGATTGCGATATCTGTAGAGTTTGCTCCACGCATACGCATTGCAGTAAATGCCTCATGTCCCGGTGTGTCGAGGAATGTGATCTTTTCTCCGTTAATCTCAACAACAGATGCACCGATGTGCTGTGTGATACCACCGGCCTCACGACCTGTTACATTACTGTTACGGATTGCATCCAGAAGAGATGTCTTACCATGGTCAACGTGACCCATGACACAGACTACCGGCGGTCTCGAAACCATATCCGCTTCATCTTCTTCGTCTTCTTTCAGAAGTTCTTCGATAACGTCTACTTTCTCTTCCGGCTCTGCGATAATATCATAATCCAGTGCGATCTCCTGTGCTTTTTCAAAGTCGATCTCATGGTTTACCGTTACCATAGTTCCTTCCAGGAACAGTTTTTTAACGATTACAGACGGCTGCATCTTCATAGCTTCTGCGAGCTCACGGATTGTCATTTTCTCCGGAAGTGTGATTTCTTTTACTTCTGGTTTCTTCTCTTCCTGTTTTGGCTGAGGAGTCGGTTTCTGAAGAGCTTTCGGAATTCTGGAAAGATTTCTTCTTCCACCCTGGTTCGGTCTGTTATGACCTGCACCGGATTTCTCAAAGTCTTTCTTTTTGTTCTTATTCTCTCTGTCACGCTCTCTCTTGCTGTCTTTGGATGTTTTTGTCAGTTCTGGTGTAAATACAGCGTCATTCTCTCTTCTTCCGCCGCCATTTCTCTGTCCGCCACGGTTGTTTCCGCCAAATCGTCCTTCACCTCTGTTATCCGGTCTTCCGTTTCCGCCCTGTCCTGGTCTTCCCTGGCCACCCTGCTGCGGGCGTCCACCCTGACCTCTCATCGGACGGCCATTTCCATCACCCTGACGTGCCGGACGACCTTCACCCTGTGGTCTGGCCGGACGATTTCCGTCACGATTCGGACGACCCTGTCCATTATTTCCATTGCGATCAGAAAATCTTTTTTCTCCGCCACGGAAATCACGGTTTCCTCTGTTATCTCCACCACGATTGTCACGGCCTGAATCTCTTCCGTCACGATTATTCTGGCGGTTCTGTCCTCTGTTATTATTGTAACCGGACTGTTCCTGTCTCTGCGGTCTTGCAGAATTATTCTGTACTGGTGCTGCCTGTCTGATCTCTGTCGGTTTCTTTGTCTCCGGAGTCTCAGACGGTGCCGCTGCCTGCGGTTTCTTTGGTGCTGCTTCTGCAGCCGGTTTCTGCTGTACCGGTTCAGCCGGTTTTACAGCCTGTGGTTTCTGCTGCGGTCTTGCAGCCGGTTTTTTATCTGATGCCGGACGTTTCGGTCTGTTTTTGCCACCGTCACTTGCATTCTGTGCGTGATATACACGAATAATATTTTTTTTCTTTTTGGGAGCCTCTGTCTTCTCTGCTTCCGGTTTAGTTGTTACCATTTTTTCATCTGTTCTGGAATTATCCACGTTGGTAATCTGCTCCTTTCCCCTTTGTGATAAATGTTCTTTTATTCTGGCAGGTTCATGCTCTCTGCTCTTCGGCACATTGATTCCTCCTTCACGTCAATGACTTCGGATCTTGCTGATTCTGAATCACACTGTTTACATTTACTGTTCCATCTTCTCAAGTTCTTTCAGCATTGCTTTCGCAAAGTTTTCATCCTGTACCGCCAGACTGGCACGAAATTCCTTGCCGCAGAATTTTCCCAGTTCCTCTTTATCCGCGAGGAAATATACCGGTACTTCGTAAAACTCACACATATTACGGAATTTTTTCTTTGTATTTTCGGATGCGTCTGCCGCAACCAGTACCAGAAAACCTTTTCCGCTCTTCACAGATTTCTCTGTGGAGAATTCTCCGCTGGCTATCTTACCTGCTTTTGTGGCAAGCCCCAGCAGTGATAAAACTTTATTGTTGTTTTTCAATATCGTTTAACTCCTTTTTCAGGTCTTCATAGACCTCATCCGGTATTGCGGTCTTCAGTGACCGTTCCAGTCCCCGGGTTTTTACGGCTTTTTCCAGACATTCCTGGGAAAGACATACATACGCACCTCTTCCGTTTTTTCTGCCTGTTGCATCAAGCACGATCTCATTCTCCGGAGTTCTCAGTACACGGATCATTTCTTTCTTACTTTTCATTTCTCTGCAGCCGGTACACTGGCGCAGAGGTGTTTTATTCTTTGTCTTCATAGATTATTCTTCAACAGTAGTTTCTTCTGAAACTTCCTCTGTTTCTTCAGTCTCTGTTTCTTCTGACTCTACAGCACCTTCTTCACTGTACTCCTCTTCGTCGTAGTACTCGTCCTCGTCATCATAATCATACAGTTCTCCAGACTCTCTTGCCTGAGTCTCACTCTTGATATCGATCTTAAATCCGGTCAGACGAGCCGCAAGACGTGCATTCTGTCCTTCTTTACCAATTGCAAGAGACAACTGATAATCCGGAACGACTACCAGTGCAGTCTTTTCATCCGGATCCGCCATAACAGCGATAACCTTTGCCGGACTCAGTGCATTTTCAATCAGGATTGCCGGGTTTTCATCCCAGTTGATGATGTCGATCTTCTCACCACGCAGTTCCTCTACGATGGAATTGACTCTTGCACCGTTCATACCAACGCATGCACCTACCGGATCTACATCCGGATCATTGCTCCATACAGCAATCTTGGTACGGGAACCTGCTTCTCTGGCAATACTCTTGATCTCAACAGTTCCGTCTTTCACTTCGGCAACTTCAGATTCAAACAGACGTTTTACAAGTCCCGGATGTGTTCTGGACAGAAGGATACGAGGTCCTTTCGGTGTATCTTTGACTTCAAGGATATAAACCTTGATTCTTTCTGTAGGCTCAAATTCCTCACCTTTCACCTGCTCATTCTCACTCAAGATACCGTCTGCCTTGCCAAGATTTACACTGACATTTTTGCCCATTACACGCTGTACGATACCTGTGACAACTTCTTTTTCCATTCCATAATACTGATCATAAAGGACTTTACGTTCTTCCTCACGGATTTTCTGAAGAATTACGTTCTTTGCATTCTGCGTTGCAATACGGCCGAATTCTTTAGAATGGATCTCAACTTTGATCATATCTCCCAGTTCTGCATTTGTATTGATTTTCTGTGCATCCACCAGGGAAATTTCCAGTGCCGGATCATCTACGAATTCCTTTACTTCACGTTCTGCGTAAACGCTGAAATCACATGTTTCCGGATTGATCGTCACATGCACATTATCTGCTTTACCAAAATGGTTTTTGCAAGCCTGGATCAGGGACTGCTCAATCGCACCCAGTAATGTATCCTTGCTGATGTTTTTTTCTTTTTCCAGGATATCCAGGGCTTCCATTAACTCTTTGTTCATTTTTGTTATTTCCTCCTATTTTATCAAAGCATATCTGAATCGTATTTAAAACTCAATTGCCAGACGGATCAGGGCAATATCCTTTTTGTCAAATGTGCGTAACTGCCCGTCCTCATCGATCGTCACACTGCTTTCATCATATGCATTTAAAATCCCACAGAATTCTTTCTGCTTTTCGATTGGACGATAGGTCCGGATCTCTACCAGTTTACCCATGCTTCTGGCAAAATCCTTCTCCTTTTTCAGTGGTCTGTCAAGACCCGGCGAACTGATTTCCATGATATAGCTGTCTTCAATAAAATCGTTCTCATCCAGTTTATCACTGAACGCTCTGCTGACTGCCTCACAATCGTTAACAGTAATTCCACCCGGCTTGTCGATATATCCACGAAGATACCAGTTTCCTGCTTCCTTCACATATTCTACATCTACCAGTTCGAATCCCTGGCCCTCAACGATCGGTGCCAGCAATGCTTCTGCTTTCTGTTCATATTCATCCCGTCTGCTCATATTTCCACCTGCCTTTCGCACATCCGGAGCATCTCGCAAAAAGAGTGGACCGAAGTCCACTCTCTTGTTGTCCGTTATCATGTTAACCTCATTCTAGCACCTTACTTCCGGAAAAGCAAGGTTTTTTTTATATCCTCGGCTTTATGCCCTTCGTATCCCGCTTTGCAAGCCGCACTTTATTCAGTGCATATTCTTTATCATGATAGGAAATCGTATATTCCTGATGACCTGCCAGAAGGTATGCATGCTCCAGATAATCATCGTCTGCCAGTTTCATGCCCCGCACACCAAGTGCAGTTTTCTTCATTGTCGAAACTTCCTGTGTCAGGAATCGCAGGAAGCAGCCTCCATGGCTCTGGAGCACAATCTGCTCCATCTCGGAAGCACTGCCAATAAAGATCAGTTCATCTTCATCCGCCAGCTTTGTTGACGCGATCGTTCGTTTAGCCACATCAAATTCCGCACCTTCTACCAGTTTGCACATAGAAGTCTTTGTCACAAACAGCAACCTGTCTGAACGCAGTTGTCCTACCGGTGCCACATAAAGCATGCGTTCCTGGGAACTGTCATAATTACTGAGATTGTCCACCGGTGTTCCCTTGTCGCGGAAACGGCCAAGCGGTATATCAACGGCTTTGATCGTATGCATCTTGCCTGTATCTGTAAATATACAGATCTTGTCTGTATTCATACAGTTGAATACATATTTATTTTCATTATGAACAGCTTCTTTGTTTCGCTCATAAGCATTTTTATCTATAAGCTTCATATAACCAAAGCGATCCATCAGGAAGCAGACTTCCATCTCTTCCATCTTCTTCTCTTCATAGACAGCTTCTTCTGCATTTTCAATCGCTGTACGGCGTTTTCTTCCGTATTCTTTCTTGATGGCGTCCATGTCTTTGATGATCACGGCCGCCATGGAATCATAATTGTCCAGAATATCTTTATAAAGAGCAATGTTTTTCATCGTCTCTTCATGCTCAGCCTGCAGTGCTTCAATTTCCAGACCGATCAGTTTATACAGACGCATATCCAGAATGGCATTTGCCTGACGTTCTGTAAAAAGAAGTTTTGCAGCAGCCTTCTCACTGGCTTTTGACTTGAATTTAATTCCCTCTGTAATTCCTTCTACCAGACATTTCCTGACCTGTTCACGATTCTTACTGCCACGGAGGATCTCAATGATCAGGTCGATCACATCACATGCTTTGATCAGACCTTCCTGAACTTCCTGTTTTTCCAGTTCTTTGTCCAGCAGTGTGTGATATTTACGTGTTGTGATCTCAAACACAAAATCAACGTGATATTCAATAATCTGCTTCAGGCTTAATGTTTCCGGTCTGCCGTCAGCAACTGCCAACATATTTACGCCAAACGTATCTTCCAGACGCGTTTTCTTATACAGCATATTGGTCAGATTTTCCACATCGGTATCTTTCTTAAGTTCCAGTACGATACGGATGCCTTCCTTGGAAGACTGATTGGAGATATCTACGATATCTGTTGTCTTCTTTGTTTCTATAAGAGATGCCACGTCATTCAGGAACTTGCCAATGTTTGCTCCCAGCATGGTATATGGAATCTCCGTAATGACAAGCTGTTTTCTTCCGCCTTTGAGTTTCTCTACTTCTACTTTTCCACGCAGGCGGATTTTGCCGCTCCCTGTCTCATAGATCTTATGGAGATCATCTTTATTGACCACAATACCTCCGGTCGGAAAATCCGGTCCTTTGATATATCGCATCAGTCCTTTGACACTGATCGTGTTATCTTTCATATATGCTTTGACAGCATCGATGACTTCCCCTAGATTGTGTGGTGGAATACTGGTTGCCATGCCGACCGCAATACCATCTGCACCATTTACCAGAATGTTCGGGATGCGCACCGGAAGTACCGATGGTTCTTTTTCCGTCTCATCGAAGTTCGGAACAAAGTCCACTACATTCTTATCAAGATCACTCAAAAATACATCCTGTGTCAGTTTTTCCAGTCGTGCCTCTGTATAACGCATGGCAGCTGCGCCGTCACCCTCGATTGAACCGAAGTTACCATGTCCGTCTACAAGTGTTCTGCCTTTTTTGAAATCCTGTGCCATAACAACAAGTGCGTCATAAATGGAACTGTCACCATGTGGATGATATTTACCCATGGTATCACCGACAATACGTGCACATTTACGATACGGACGGTCATAGCGGATTCCCAGTTCATACATATCATACAACGTTCTTCTCTGTACTGGTTTCAGACCGTCACGCACATCCGGAAGAGCACGGGAAATGATAACACTCATTGCATAATCAATGTATGATTTCTGCATAATTTCCGAATAATCGGTACGAATTACATTTTCCTGTTTTGTTTCCATATCTTATCCCACCTTATACATCAAGTTCTGCATCGGCTGCATGCTCGTAAATAAATGCCTTACGCGGCGGAACTTCACTACCCATCAGAACTTCTGTCACACTGGATGCAAGACGTGCATCTTCTATCTCTACGCGTTTCATTCTTCGAGTCTCAGGATTCAACGTAGTCTCCCACAACTGTTCTGCATCCATCTCTCCAAGACCTTTGTATCTCTGCAAAGTAAAGCTTCCCGGTTTATGTGTCTTACGATATTTTTCAAGTGCTTTATCATCATACAGATATTCTTCCGGTCCCTTTTTCGG
>OGWS01002552.1_pt1 | contig 11242 bp, 7 predicted proteins | sample 1576111 | NCBI WGS metagenome assembly OGWS01 (sample SAMEA3541534, study PRJEB24748) | human gut metagenome | biome: human gut; feature: human-associated habitat; material: faeces | place: China | collected 2012
CCGCGCGAATTTATGCGATTAGCATAAATTCTGTGCATCGCGAAGCGTGTTGCTGTGAACAGAGTGAACAGTAACATCATCAATCCATATGGTTCTTTTTTTCGCATCATATTTTCTTGTAAAACAGACAGTATCGCGGTATAATATGGGTATATAATTTTAGCAGGCTAATCACTTGTTATGCTTGATAAAGGAGGCCGAAAATGAGTAAAAACAAGCACAAATTTCTTACATTTGCTGCTCTGATGACCGGCGCAACTGTTGCTGTTCATTTCATTAACCACACGATTGCTACTGCTGCACAATTAAAACAGATGCTCCACATTTCTAATGACAATTACTTTGAATGGCGCTTTGGGAACATTTATTATACCAAAAAGGGAACTGGGTCACCGATTCTTTTGATTCATGACACTTTACCTGGAGCTTCCGGGTATGAATGGAGCAAAATTGAAGACGAACTGGCAATTGACCATACCGTATATACTGTTGATTTGTTAGGATGCGGACGTTCGGACAAATCCAGCATTACCTATACAAATTTTGTTTATGTTCAGATGATCAGTGATTTTATCAAAAAAATAATTGGTCAGAAAACAGATGTGATTGCAAGTGGTTTTTCAGGCTCTTTTGTTACTATGGCCTGTCACAATGAGAAAGAACTTTTTAACAAAATCATGCTGGTAAATCCGCCCAGCCTGACTCAATTAAAACAGATGCCAAACAGAAAGGACCGCCTGTTAAAAGCAGCTCTGGAAATTCCGATTTTCGGAACTCTGGTTTATCATATGATCGTATCACGTGATAATATAAATAATCTTTTTATCGAGAAGATGTATTATAATCCATTCCATGTGGATAATCAAATGGCAGATGCTTATTATGAAGCAGCTCATAAAGGTGGATATTATACCAGATTTTTGTACTCCAGTCTTGCAGCTAAGTATATAAATATAAATATCTGTCATGCACTTAAGGCACTGGATAACAGTATTTATATTGTTGAAGGTGAAACAGAGCCAAACGGAAAGGCTGTCACTGATGATTATTGTGCCTCCAACCCGGCTATTGAAGTTTCTGTTCTCAAAGAAACAAAACATCTTCCACATGTTGAAGCACCTGAAGCGTTTCTTGAACAGGTTAAAATCTTCTTTTAAGCCTTATATTTAAGCCAGAACGAGTCGACGAGTTGATTTTGAGACAGTTTTGAAGGATAAATTTTTTTATTTCAAGTCGGAAGAAGGCGACGTTGCGGTGACTACAGCAACCGAATTCGGACAAAATATACCGCAAAGTGGGGCGTGCAGATTGTGGAAATGATTTTTCAAACACGCTCTAATACAACAAAAAGTGAGGCAGGCATATGGAAGAAATTCTATATGCCTGCCTCACTTTTTTATAGATTCGTTTATTCTTTTACTCTTCTGTACTGTCCGTTTCCTGAGAATCTGTATTCTCCTCTTCGGATGTATCAGAATCGTTTGTTATGCCGGCTGTTTCAGATGTACTGTCATCGGACTCTTCTATGCTCTCACCTGGCATATCTGTTGAATCTGATTTAGTATCATCTGTTGTTGCTTCGTCTGAATCTGTCTTATCTGAACTATCTTCTTCTGTTCCAACAACTGATTCAAATGCTGTGAACAGTTCTTTTACATTCATCTTATTTACGAGATATACTTTATTATCCACCACTGCTGCATAATAGTTTGTATCGTAGCTATAGTATGCAACTTCCTGTGTATCACCGTCTTCTTCTGTAAATGTAGCTGTCAGTTCTACATCACCGTCAGGTTCATATTTATCTGTCAGACGTTTCTGAGCCGTCATGTTGATCAGTTTATTGTAGAATGTTGTAAATGTTGTTTCATCCAGATCAGAACCATTCAGTTTATAGGTAACTGTTTCTGTATCGTTTCCATCATCATCTGTGGATGTTTCACGTGAAACATTTACTTTATAATCACTGCCCTGATAATTTACTTTGAGGCTTCCGAGGCTGTTTAAAGATACATAACTTACTGTCATATCCCAGAAGTCTTCTTCTGATTTATCAGTGAGCGCGGACAGAGTATCCGTTGACATCGTATAGACTTCATTGCTGTCATTTACCATGACATATCTGCTGCTGTCATCTGTTTCATTTCCAACAAGAATTGTAAGCTGCTTATCTGCCATCTTAGTTTCTTCTTCCGAAGAATCCTCATTGTCTGATGCACTGTCTGAGTTTTCTGATGTTTCATCTTCTGCTTCTTCACCGTCAGTATCTTCAGCCTCAGATGTTTCATCCGTAGTTTCACTTACACTTTCGTCTGATTCTGTATCCTGTTCAGCATCGTCACTGTTTTCTTCCACAGATGAAGCATCTTCATCTGCCGTCTCACCGGAAGCTGTCGTATCATCTTGTGTGTCATCATCAGCAACTTCTTCCTGATAATCTACTGTGATTGTTGCATATGGTTGATCCAGACCATATTTGCTCTTGTCGTCGCATTTATAATCTGCAAGTGAACTATATGCCATGCTTCCGAATGAGGATACCAGAGAACTTACGGTAGCTGAGTCTGCTTTTTCTTCATCCTCGCTGCCTTTTACTGACCAGGTACTTGTATCTTCGTCTTTTGATAATTCATAGGAATTATCGCCGTCTACAGAAATTTTTGTAATGGTATCTGTATTGGAAATTGCAGGGAAATCTTCCATCTGCGCATAATCATTCAATGATTTGGCAAACGGCTCTACGCAGGAAGAATCTATCAGGTATACTGTCTTCTCATCATCATCTTTTCTTACATAATACTGACTGGTGGAGGAATTTTCATCTCCCACATACAGTGTAGTTGTTATGTCATCGCCATCTTCCTCATCAGATTTTGTTACAATCTTAATCGTGTTTGACGGAGAGTCCAGACCATATTCTGAAAGATCATCTACGTCCTCCAGAACTCTGTCTGAATCGACAGATGCAATAGCAGATGCTGCACTGTCCAGAGTAGTCTGATTTACCGGAAAATCTGTTTCGTCTTTCTTTACCCAGCTGTCATCATCTTTTTCAAATGTTGTCTCTGTATCATCAACCATAAAATCCAGAGATTTAATGTTATCTGTTGATGCAGTAAATACAGTTGTGCTTTCTTCAGAATCTTCTTCGGATTCTTTCTGCTCCTGATGGGCTACGTAGGTTTTTACACCTGCGTAAGCCCCGCAGCAGACACCAAGAACTACAACTGCAAGAACCATTTTTACAGTTTTATTCTTCATTTAAGCTTTTCTCCTCTTCATCCAGACTGCAAACCCTACAACAAGGAAGAATCCAGGAATCAGACCGATGGTGCAGACCTTCCAGAATGCAGCATCATAGTCTGTAAGTGTCAGATACGATACAGACAGGCTCTTGGATGGTATAGATACGGCTGCACTGTCTTCTGTGTCTGTCATCCACTTCAGGGATTCGATGATCAGCTTCTCATTTCCGCCGGATACCATCTGATTTACCTGTGATTCCATCAGATTGGAAGTTGAATAGTATACGATCTGCGTTTCTTTGTCATCATCCAGAGTCTCTGTGATGCTTACTCCCAGATCAAATGGGCCAGCTTCGTCTCCGTCTTCTTTCTCCAGAGTATCACTGTTCAGATCTGTCTTGGAATATGCCTGGTCTGATGTGGTGAGGATACTGTTGATCGTTACGGTATCTCTTACATCATCCATTTTTTTGATTCCCTGTGCATATGGTACAAGTACATGATATCCTCCGGAAACAGTCTCAGAGCTTGCATCTGTGCTGTTTATAGTCGGAACCAGATAATATGGCATCTGCATTGCATAATGCTGATTATCACCTTCAAATACGATTCCAGCTTCTCTCTGAACACCATAGTTTTCCAGAACTGCATCAAAGTTTGGCAGGTCTTCTGTTGTATAATCAGAGAAAATCATCGCCTTTCCGCCATTTTCAAGATAATCAATAATAGCAGTCTTTTCATCTTCTGAAATATCTGTGGATGGAGAATCAATGAACAGGCAGTCTGCATCATCCGGAACACTTCCCTCTGTAAGAAGATTCAGAGACTGAATATCCATGTTTGCCTTCTCGATGTCTTCTTTGATAGTAGAATCCATCTCCTTCTCACCATGTCCCTCGAGTGTATAAAGGATCGGGAGATCTTCGGATGTTACATATCCGATCGCACTTGTGATCTGACCTTCACCGTCGAAACCGGTAGTCTGAGAGCTGTAGGTCTGATAATCAATTGTGCTCTCATAGATATTGTTGTAATCAATGACTTTATTTCTGTCGCCGCATACAACGATCAGACTGTTTGCAGAAAGATCATCACTTGTATATTCCGTTACAAATTTAGGATTTACTACAGGATCCTTCTGCTCTACTTTAATATGCTTGGATTCATCTTCATATTTCTTAAGCAGATTGGTAATATTTTCATCTTCAGAACCGCTCTGTGCAATCTGGTAAATTGTTACGTCCTTGTCCAGATCTTTCAGCATTGCTTTTGTATCATCACCAATACTGTAGAGTTTCTGGCTGCTGATATCAATTTCTGAATATTTGGACGGAATCGCATTTACGATCATGTTGAGCACTACAACTACTGCAATAAATATCACTGACATAACCATTGTGTAAGAGCCATTTTTGATATGCTTCTTACTGATGGTGCCAATCAGTTTCTTTTTGTCAAATTTTTTATGGTTATTATTTTTCATCTTTTCTTTCAGTTTCATTTTCTTTCACCTCCCCACTAATTCCAGCGTCTCTTCAAAATAGACTGTGTTGTAAGGAACAGGCATACTGCGATCACAGAAAGAAAATATACAATTCCTTTTATATCAAAGATGTTACTTGTAAAATTATCAAAGTGTCCGCTCAGATTAAACACATCCAGGACTTTCTGAATACCGCCCTCAAAAATACTGGATTTTACTACATAAATAATAATCAGTGCCACTTCTCCGATCACACCGATCACTGCTGAGATCAGAATATTCTTGATCATGGTATAGATAATGATGGCTGCTGCCAGGATCAATAACCCAAATGTCACGCATGTCGACATAGATGTCTGAGAGAAGAAGGAAGAAATACCATTCATCATATAAAATGCAAATAAGAAAACAAATGTGAGTACCGCTGCAATTACCTGGCTCTCAGTTAATGCTGACATAAATACACCGATTGCAATATTTGCACATCCCAGGAGAAAGAATCCCAGGACTGCTGTATATGCAGATGCAAACTCTACTGTGCCAAACCTGGACATAATCAGCGGATAAGTACACATAACTGCCATCGGAACAGCAAATACAGTTACCAGTGCAAGATATTTACCTATTACAATACCGCTCACAGAAACCGGTGCTGTCAGAAGCAGCTGATCTGTTTTCTGTTTTCTTTCCTCTGCAAGTACACGCATAGTCAAAATCGGTACTCCGATCAGGAATGCAAAGGTAATTGCACTTAAGGTGTATTCAAATTTCGGATATGCTGCTGAAAGCTGATATGCTGAAAAATAAATACCTGTCAGTACAAGAATAAAAAAGATAAATAAATATCCTACCATGGATGTCAGGTAACTTTTCAGCTCTCTTTTATATATAGCTGTCATGGTTATTTCTCTCCCCCTTTATCATTATTCTGTTCTTCCGGTATTTCTGCTGATGTCTGTTTTACGTTTGTCTCGTTAGATCTACCGGCATCAGTATCTTTATCTTCAGGTGTATTTGGGACTTCGTCTGCAGATATTGGTTTATCGGATGCAGTAAGTTCAAGGAAGATTTCCTCCAGTGATACTTTCCTGGACTTCATCTCATAGATTGGGCTGTTAATCTCCGACATTTTGTAGAATACTTTTTCCCGAATGTCATTCTGCTCCTCTGTTGAAACTTTCACACTCCAGAGATTCTGTTTCTCATCTTTTTCCATTGTTACGCTGTTGACTCCCTCGATTCCCTCGAGAGCCTGCCTGATCTGTATTTTTTCACCTTTAATAAGCATCTCCAGAGTATTAGATCCCTCTGCAAGTTTTCCAAGATTCTCAGGAGTATCGCTTGCTACCAGTTTTCCATGAGAAATGATCAGCACGTAATCGCATACCGCACTTACTTCAGAAAGTATATGCGAGCTGAGAATAACGGTATGTTTCTTTTTTAATTCTTTAATTAAGGTTCGGATTTCAATAATCTGTTTAGGGTCAAGACCTACTGTCGGCTCATCCAGGATGATCACCTCCGGATACCCCATAATCGCCTCAGCAAGACCAACTCTCTGTCTGTAACCTTTTGACAGGTTCTTTATCAGACGGTTTCTCATGTCTGAAATCTTTACCATATCCATGACTTCTTCGATCATGTTTGCTTTTTTATCTTTTGGGATTTTCTTGAGATCTGCCACAAATTTCATGTATTCCAGGACAGTCATATCAAAATAGACCGGCGGCTGTTCAGGCAGATAACCGATACATTTCTTTGCCGCTTCCGGTTCTTCGAGGATATCGTGTCCGTCAATTTTGACGGTTCCTTCGGTGGATGCGATGTATCCGGTTATCATATTCATTGTAGTGGATTTTCCTGCACCGTTTGGTCCCAGAAATCCATAGATTTTGCCTTTCTCTATTTTAAAGGAAAGGTGGTCAACTGCCGTATGGTTACCATATCGTTTAACCAGATTGTTTACTTCAATCAATGTGTTCTCCTCCTCTTAATTTTTGCCAAAATAAAATATAGAAAATGTCCCCAGGCGAAACAGAGAATGGGGGAACCCGAGGACATCTCTATAAAAATAGTTTATGATGAAGTTGTGATGAAATTAGGATAAAAGTGTGATTATTCTGTGATGTTTGTTTGAAAAAAATAGCTGTCCCGAAATCTCGGCATTTTTTGCCAGAAGATTTCATGAGACAACTATACATAGATTTATTATGACAATGGTTCTTTTAATGGTGTTCCTGCTTTACGCGGATACTTTCCAGGTGTAGATTTTTTCTTATTTATAATGACAAGGGATCGGTCAATCTCAGAGTCCGGCAATTTAAAGTATGTGATGTCTTTCACCTGACCACCGAGGATATTGATTGCTTTCTCTGCTTCTTCTGCCTCTTCCTGTACAGTTCCTGATTTATAGGAAATGAAAGTTCCTCCTGTCTTTACATAAGGAAGACAATATTCTGACAGAGTTGCAAGGTTTGATACTGCCCTGGATACACAGAGATCATATTTCTCACGATACTCTTTATTTTTTGCATACTCTTCTGCTCTTCCATGAATCGCCTTAATCCCTTCTAATCCAAGAAGCTCAAAACTTTCCTCAAGGAAGTTTACCCTCTTTTTCAGAGAATCCAGCAGACATGCCTCCAGATGTGGAAAAGCAATTTTCAAAGGCACACCTGGAAATCCGGCACCTGTACCGATGTCCATAATTGTTTTTACTTTTGTCATATCAATGGCTTTTACACAGGCAAGACTGTCAAGAAAGTGCTTTGTAAGTACTTCCTCAAACTCAGTAATACCTGTCAGATTCATAACCTTATTTTTTTCTACCAGAAATTCATAAAACTGGATAAACTGATTTTTCTGCTTCTGGCTCAGCTCTATACCCAGTTCTCTGCATCCATTTTCCAATGTCGTCAGATTATACGGCATGTATTATTCTCCTTTTTCTACCTTTATTTATTATTTTTTTGTATATTTTACAGGGTTGTTTTATGTGCTTTTATGATTTTATCTGTTATTTATAGTCCGTTATTTTACTCTTTTATGTACTATTTTAATATTTTTTGCCAATTTCTTGTTTTTATAAGCACATTAAAGCGTATTATATTAATTATTTCGTACTGGAAAGATACACCAGTAAAACTGATATATCAGCAGGAGAAACTCCTGAAATTCGGGAAGCCTGTCCGATTGAAATCGGTCTGTATGCTTCCAGTTTCTGACGTGCTTCGATTCTCAGGCTTCCAACTTTCTCATAATCAAGATCTGTCGGGATTTTCTTTGCTTCCAGTTTCTTAAACTGTTCTACCTGTTTTAACTGTCTGCGGATATATCCATTATACTTGATGTTAATGTCAACCTGTTCCTGTACATCCCATGGCAGCTCCGGACGTTCTTTATCAAGTGGTTTGATTGCTTCATAAGAAAGTTCCGGACGGCGGATCAGTTCTGCCAGAGTGGTTCCGGATTTCAGCGGTGTGCTGTTATAACTTTCCAGAAGGGTCTGAACCTCTTTGTTTGCTCCGATATTTGTATGTTCTACTCTGCTGATCTCTGTTTTTATCTGTTCTTCTTTTGTAAGGATTTTCTGATAGTCCTCTTCACTGATAAGACCTGCCTGATATCCCTTTTTACGAAGTCTCAGATCCGCATTATCCTGTCGAAGAAGTAATCTGTACTCCGCTCTGCTGGTCATCATTCTGTATGGCTCATGGTTTTCTTTTGTTACCAGATCATCAATCAGAACACCAATGTAAGCTTCTGAGCGGTCAAGAATCAGTTGTTCCTGACCTTTAACTTCCAGAGCTGCATTAATTCCTGCGATCAGTCCCTGCGCCGCTGCTTCTTCATACCCTGAGCTTCCGTTAAACTGACCGCCGCTGAACAGTCCTTTGATTTTCTTAAATTCCAGTGTAGGATATAACTGACGTGGATTAATACAGTCATATTCAATGGCATATGCATTTTTTACGATTTTTGCATGTTCCAGTCCCGGTACGGAATGATACATTTCTTCCTGCACATCTTCCGGCAGAGAACTGGACATTCCACCGATATACATCTCATTTGTATAAAGACCTTCCGGCTCAATAAATACCTGATGACGGTTCTTATCTGCAAAACGAACTACTTTATCTTCAATCGACGGGCAATAACGTGGACCGGTTCCTTCGATCATACCGGAATACAACGGAGAACGGTCAAGGTTTGCACGAATGATCTCATGAGTTTTCTCATTTGTATATGTCAGCCAGCAGGATTTCTGCTCTATCTGAACATCTTCCGGATTAGTTGAGAATGAAAATGGTACAACTCTCTCATCTCCAAACTGTTCCTCCATTTTACTGTAGTCAATTGTATTTCCGGCAATACGGGCAGGTGTTCCTGTTTTAAAACGGAACATTTCAATTCCCAGCTCTTTCAGAGAATCAGTCAGGTAGTTGGCTGCCTGCAGTCCGTTTGGTCCTGTATAATTACTTACATCACCGTAAATACATCTTGCTTTTAAATAAGTTCCTGTACAGAGGACCACTGCTTTACAGTTATAAGTTGCACCGGAATATGTTTTTACCCCTGTAATCTTTCCGTCCTCGACCAGAAGTTTTGTTACTTCTCCCTGTTTAATAGTCAGATTAGGTGTATTTTCAAGCGTTTTTCTCATTTCATTGCTGTATGCCTGTTTGTCAGCCTGCGCACGTAAGGAGTGCACTGCAGGTCCTTTGGAACAGTTAAGCATTTTGGACTGGATAAAGGTCTTGTCAATATTTTTTCCCATTTCACCGCCCAGGGCATCAAGCTCTCTTACCAGATGGCCTTTGGAACTGCCGCCTACGTTCGGGTTACATGGCATTAATGCGATACTGTCTACACTTACAGTAAACATCACTGTATTCAGGCCCAGGCGTGCGCCCGCAAGTGCTGCTTCACATCCGGCATGACCGGCACCGACTACAACAATATCATAATCTTCTACTAACGTTCTCATTTTGTCTCCTTTTATTTTACAACTGCTCATCCTATTCTTTCAAAAATCGCCGAAGGCGATTTTTTGATTTTTATTTACCCATGCAAAACTTGCTGAATATCTCATTTACCAGATCTTCACCAACAGACTCTCCGAGGATTTTACCCAGATTTTCATATGCATTCATAAGATCTATAGAAAAGAAATCTTCCGGCATTCCCATTTCGATACTGTTTCTGACCAGATCAAGGCTTCTGTCAGCCTCTTCCAGTGCTGCTTTATGACGGGCATTTGTAATATATACCTCATCATTAAAGGAAATCTCTCCTCCAAAAAACATATCTTTAATCTGTTCTTCCAGTTTTGTAATGCCTTTTTCTTCTTTTGCAGAAATCGGAATTACAGGATGTCCTGTTTTTTCTTTCAGGATTTCCGGCTGGATTTCCGGCTGAAGATCAGTTTTATTATACAGGATAATCGCCTTTTTTCCAGTAAGCATTTCCATGATTTCTTCATCATTTTCGTCAAGCGGAACAGAAGAATCCACTACATAAAGAATCAGATCTGCTTTCTGTGCCATTTCTCTGGCTCTGTCTACCCCTATTTTTTCCACAATATCCTTTGTTTCCCGGATTCCGGCTGTATCAATAATCTTCAGAGATATTCCATGAAGTGTGATATATTCCTCCAGAATGTCTCTGGTCGTTCCTGCAATATCTGTCACAATAGCCCTGTTTTCTCCGATCAGAAGATTTAACAGTGAGGATTTTCCGGCATTTGGTTTTCCGAGGATAACTGTCTGGATTCCCTCCTGGATCATCTTTCCGTCAGAAGAAGTTTTCAACAGGCGCTTCACTTCTTTCTGTTCATTATCCACAACTTCCAGAAGTTCCTGGGGATATCCATCCAGACTGATATGTTCCGGATCATCCAGTGCCGATTCTATATATGCAATGTGATAAATCAGCTTTTCTCTGATATCTCGGATTGCTTTCTGCACAGAACCTCTTAACTGATCCATGGAACTGCGAAGCGCATATTCATTTTTCGCCTGTATAACATCCATAACAGCCTCTGCCTGAGATAGATCCATCCGTCCGTTCAGGAAGGCACGTTTGGTAAATTCTCCTGGTTCCGCAATTTCGGCACCATTTTTCAGCACTGTATCCAAAACTCTCTGCATAGCATATACACCACCATGACAGTCTATTTCTACTGTATCTTCTCCTGTAAAAGTCCTCGGTGCATGCATAATCATTACCAGAACCTCATCAATCAGTTCCTCTCCATCATAAATATATCCATAATGAATGGTATGAGTCGGAACTTCTTTTATTTTTTTCTTCCCGCCTTTTGATCTGTAGATACGGGAAATCACATCCATGGCATTCTCGCCGCTGATACGGATGATTCCGATTCCGGACGCACTCATGGCTGTGGAAATTGCTGCGATTGTTGTTTCCATTTTTTTCTCCTCACTTGCCTGTTCTATAATTAGGCGTTTGCGAAACGCCACAAGCCGCATAAATACGGCATTTTTTGTTACCT
>OGWS01002554.1_pt1 | contig 11239 bp, 8 predicted proteins | sample 1576111 | NCBI WGS metagenome assembly OGWS01 (sample SAMEA3541534, study PRJEB24748) | human gut metagenome | biome: human gut; feature: human-associated habitat; material: faeces | place: China | collected 2012
GCCAAATTGTATCGGCTCCGTTTTTAAACTGGCGCACAATTTCTGTTAGCTGCGCAAAATCCTGTTCAGCAGGATGCCCCAGATAACCGGCCAATGCGGCGCGTCCGGCTTTCTGATAGAGGGCAAGCCACGGATATTCTTTTACTTTGGCGGGGGCGGCGTCCTCCTCGCTGCACCAAAGCTCCCGCAGAATTGCTGCGGCGTCGGCACAGTAGACCCCGCTGGTGATCAATCCCCGGATGCCACCTTCACGGAAGATGCGCAGGCGTTCGGCGTCGTTGTACATCGGGACGCGGTGCGGGTAGTTGTCCCCGCTGAGGGTGTAACTCCCAAGCCCGGCTTGTGTGAAGTAGTAAGATAGCAGAGAGGCGGTCTCGCTTTTGCCGACACCGCTGCCGCCGCAAACCGTCACAACACAGCGCCCGAAAGGATTTTGCTGCAGCACGGCTTCGGCTTTTTCAAGCAATGCAGGAAAAACACGGTTGGCTTTGGCAATGTGGTCGTCACCGATGTGAACTTTGTCGCCCGGCATATCTCCGTGTGGAATCTCGGACGGCAGGGGCGGGGCGGTCCATGTTTTGAAATCCGGCAACAGTGCAGCGTCTAATTTTTTCATGATAAATTCCTCCGGCATTCGGCAAATAGATAAGGGAGATAGTGATACAGGTACTGATAGACGGCTTCATAAGCGTGCACCTCGCCATTGGCCAACAGAAAATGCAGATTGCCGCAGGCGCAGTCTTCACTGAAATGAAACACATCTGTCAGCTGTTTCATTTCTTCAATTTGCGGAGTGAGAGATTGACTGGCGGCATCCTCTGTGCCGGTGGCGGCAAAAATGTGAAAATCCTCTGGGGCGAACACGGAATTCCGGATCAGATCATGCAGGAATTGAGCGGTTTCTTTCGGCTTGGAACGACCGCCCAGCGGCTCAATTTCCCAGCAGTCGCCGCTGAGCGGGACAAAGCGTGAGAAATATTCCGGACAATGGGTCAGCACGGCCCATGTGGTGGCGCCGCCCATTGAGAATCCGCCGAAGGCCCGGTGACCGCGCGCGGCCAGCAGGTCCTTTTCCGAAGTACTTTCGGCGTAGGTGTGATAGCGACCCTCTACGGCGGGCATCAACGCGCAGATGAGTTCCTGCAGAAAGAAAAGAACATTCTGATATTCATAGTTGGCGTCCCGTTTTCCGGTGCGAGAGATGGTTTCTTTATAAAAAGAGGGAAAAACCACGATCATCGGTTCGGCTTCGCGGGTGCTGAAAGTGTGCTCCAGCATGTTCTTGATCGGGCAGCAGTCCAGCCATGCATCCGGATTTCCGCCGCTGCCGTGCATCAAATAAAGGATGTTATAGCGTTTTGCAAGATCGGAAGCATCGTATCCGTAGGGCAGATAGACATTGGCGTATTTGTTCAGAATCTTGCCCGCCGGGGTTGTGACCGTATAGATAACGCGTTCAATGGTGCCGCGAAAATCGACATCATGATAGTGATATTGTTTCATAAGCTTTTACCTTTCCGCGAGGGCGCTGCAAACGCAAAAAACGGCAGTGTCTAGGATTTGAACCTGATTTGCAAGGGGCATGGGAACAAGCGGGACGCAGGCGTGTCCCGCGCCTACAGGCCCAACGCCTCATATGTGAGATCGCGGAGCGTGGGATGAATCTCGCTGTACGCCTCGATCATGCCCAGAATCTCGTGTGTATAGAATATGCCGATATGGTTTATAGGATCGACAAGACAGTAGGCGCCGGCGGCGCCGTCCCATCCGAATTCTCCAAGGGGACTGCGAGAGGCCGAGGCGTCGATCAGCGTGCGTACCCCCAGACCGTAACCGTAACCAACCTTTCCGCTCGAGCGGGTGAAATCCGCGAGTTCTGTCTCATTCAGCCGGTTGCAGCTCATGGCGGCAATCGATTCCGGCTTGAGGATGCGCTGCCCCGTGCGACCGATTCCGCCGTTTGCGAGCGCTTCGATAATTTTGCTGTATTCGTCGACGGTGGTGCAGATTCCTGCCCCGCCGCTTTCGTAATTCTTGGTAAAGCGGAAGCGCATCTCACGATTGGGAAGCACTTCGCCCGTGTTCCAATTTTTTGCGTATTGGGCGGACACCCGGTGCGCCTCATCCGGGGGGACCTGATAGAACATTTCAGCGATGCCCAAAGGTTCAAATACATGTTTGCGCATGTACATGCTGAAGGTCATACCGGTGACGACCTCGACTACGGCCGCCAGCACATCGTGTCCCAGCGCGTAGGAATAACGCGTGCCCGGCTCGCATAGGAGCGGCATTTCCGCCATGGCACCAACAAGCGCGCGTGTGTCGGCTTCGCCGTTGGTTTGCTCCACAAGACGCCGGATCGGCGCAGCTCCCGTGTCATAGCTCATGCCGGCGGTCATGGACATCAGGTCGTGAATCAGCATTTTGTTTTTCACCGGAACAAGCGTCGAGTCCTGCGTCGGCCATGTGATGGGAAAACGTCCGATGGGGAAATCTACCGCACACTGCATCTGGGCAAATTCCGGCAGATATTTGTCGAGCGGGTCGTCAAGGCCAATGCGTTCTTGTTCGACAAGCTGCATAACGCCAACCATAGTGATGACTTTGCTGGCGGAATAAATGTCGTACAGATCCCGGTCGGATACCGGCACAACGCCGTCGTAGTCGCTGTGGCCGATCATGCGGCGATAGACTGTGTCGTGCTCTTTTGTGATTTTAATATCCAACCCGTGTATACCATAGCGCTGTTCCAGCGTATTCAGGTACGCCGTCAGCTTGGAAAAATCCATTGTGATCGCTCCTTTCCGCTTTTGGAAAAATGATGAAAAAAACTATGCCGGCTGGCAAAAGTGCTCGATGTATGATTCTCCCCGGCGTTCCGTGATGCAAAAGCTTTTGTCGGCAAGATCGGCACACAGTGTAATGGAACAGGCACTGTTTGTCCAAGTGATCGTCAGCTTGCTGTTGTCACCGCCTGTCTTAACGCAGATGTCTCCGTTGAAGGCGGGGCAGGTGTTACGCAGTCGCATCAGGGCCTGCAGCCGGCGCACGATCGGTCTTTGCACAGATGCGGCAATCTCCTGCTCTGTAAACGGATGCCGGTTGACGGCACGGGGATCGGGATTGGTGCGCAGTTCCTCCACATCGTTCTCGCCTGCCAGCACTCCGACATAGTACACCTGCGGGATGCCCGGAGAAAAAAACTGAATGGCGCGCGCCAGCAAATAGGCGCGGTCATCGCAGCCCAGAGCGGAGTAATAGGTCGTCATCATTTGATATCGCTGCACCGGTTTGCCCGGGACGCGTACGACGGAGGGGAACGGCAGACAGGGTCGAATGTCGGCGGTGAGCGCATCGACAATTTCCTGCGTTGCGTCGATCTCGTCGCCGGTCAATAATCCCTCTGCGTCTACAAGGCCGATGCCGTCGTGGGTGTCGAGCGTGGTGAATTGCTTTCGGGGACAGATATTCAGCCAATGGATCAAACAATCGGCTCTGCCGAAATGCAAGCCATGGAGCAGGAGCATCGGAAGTGCAAAATCATAGACCCAATGTCCCCGCTCTGCCATTTTCATTTGAATCGTATATTTTTCGTGAATTTCCGGGAGCATTTCCGCCCCTGCTTTGCGCAGGGGCTCCATACCGATTTCAAGGATGTTCCAGATATCCGGTTCAACAAAAAAGCAGGATGTTCCGGGCCGCTTAGAGGCGTAAGCGAAGGCATCAAACCGCACAAGGGGCACATGGCTTGCCAACAGGCCAAGATTGTTTTGATAGTATTTCTGCGTCGGTGCGGCATACGGATTGATGTCGATCTGTTCTTCGAAGAAGGTGTTCCAAAGGCGCACCGTCGTCCCGGACGAATGTCCGATACGGGCCGCCTGCTTTTCGGCGATAAAGAGTGTTCAGTTCCTCCTCGGACGGTTCTCCGCCCGGCCAAAATGTATCCCAGTGAATGAACATCTCACGAAAGGGCGAGACGTCGCCGCGGTGCATATAGTCCCGGAATTCCTCGCTGCGGATCGAGATGTGGTTCAGCATAAAATCAGCCATAAGGTAATATTGCTGGCCAAGCCGATCCACGTCATCCCACGTGCCGAAGCGCGGGTCTACAATGTCATACCGGATTACGGCAAAGCCTTGGTCGCCGGACGAGGGAAAAAACGGCAGGATGTGGATGCCGCCGAACGCGCCGGGAAAATACTGTGCCAACACGCGTTCCAACTGCGCAAGGCTGCCGCCCAGCGTGTTGGCATACGTGATCAGCATGATTTTATTTTCGATTTTTTTCATAAGATGCAACCTCCGGCGGGCATCTGACAATCAACAAAAAGAGAAAATACAGACCGCTGCTCAAAGCTTGGCAGGTCGGCCGATTCGGATGGTGGCCGACGCACCTTTTTCGGAGAGTTTTTTCCAGAAGTAGGCGTATTTTTCCTGCTGCTGTTCGGTGAGCATATGGGTGTTGTTGCCCAGCTCGCACACGTCGAAAGCAGAGGTATAAGGATCCCACTGGGGGCGTCCTTCGCCGTTGGGATCTCCGCTTGCGGCAAACTGATACCAATAGCCCTGAATTAGTTCCATGAAATCGTAGTCCGCGCCGACCCAGTGGTATAGGAAGAACGGATTGCGCTCTCCCGTATCAACGCGGCCAAACAGGTATGGCATTTCGGCGCAGTGCGGAGAGCCGTCCCGATGGCCGCGCTCGGTTTCGTTCTCTTTTGTCATCAGCCAGACATATGCGCGGCGCCCGGTGCGGTGGCATGCGTCTGCAAGCTTTACGGAGCTCATCAGGATGAGGTCAGATGCAATAGTAGACGCCATTTTCGCGGCTTCCTGTGGCGTAGAGGCAGGGAACCAACGTTTCATATTGTCTATATTGTCGGGGAAGGATTCCTCCAAATAGTGCGCATATTCCTCGAGTGGCATTCCCTCCGGCCCTGCGACGGGGAATTCCTGGGCGCAGCTGCCGATCATGACGTCAAAATCATTGAATCGTCCGGCATCGATACAGTCCGTGTAGGGCTCCGGAAGGAACGTCCCGTCGATGCAGAAGGAAAAGCCTTTGTCGAGAGCGCCTTTGGTGATTTCCTGATATGCGTCAAACAGCTCCCACGCATCCCGCTTGCGCAGCTCATCGATGGACTGACAGCCGACGCGCTCCATGAATTCCACACCGCGCTGTTCCATTGCCGCAAGCGGCTGCGGCTGCATAAAGCCCCAGTAGATCGGTCCGCTCTCAATGGAGACGCGCTGAATCAGCCCTTTCATGAGCGGCGAGGCGTGCAGTGCACCTGTGGCCGCCGCACCGCCGGACTGACCGGCAACGGTGATACGATTCGGGTCTCCGCCGAAGGCGGCAATGTTGTTTTTGACCCACTCGCACGCCTTGCGCATATCGAACAACGCATAGTTGCCGGAGCTTCCGTCGCCCTCTTTGGTCAGTTCGGGATGTGCAAAGAACCCAAAAAAGCCAAGGCGATAGTTGATCGTCACGACGATGACATCGCGTCGCTTGGCAAATCCCTCTCCATCACATACGCACTCCACGCCTGAACCGGCCACCATGCCACCGCCGTGAATCCAGAGAAAGACGGGCAGTTTTGCGTCTGACGTTTTGGCGGGGCTCCAGATGTTCAAATACAGGCAATCCTCCTCGTACTGGGAAGGCATCATCATTTGAGGCACACCGTGGACGTTTGCGGGGAGCTGAGGATTCTCTTGAACGACCTGGATTGCGGCGGCGCTGTACTGCACCGCTTTGCGCACACCGCGCCAGCGCCCTGAGTCGACAGGACGGCGAAAGCGCAGTGCGCCTACCGGCGGCGCGGCATAGGGAACCCCTTTGAATATTTTCAGTTCTCCCTCCGTGTACCCCTGAAGCCAGCCCTCACGGACAAGAACCTTCGCGTTTTCGAAATCGGACATTACAGACAGCTCCTTTCATAGCGATGAAGAATTTGGTTACGTCCCCCATTAAATCATGAAAAAATGGGGGAGTAAAGCATGTGCGGAAAGGTTGGCGCTGCGGGAAAAGAAAATAGCGTTTTTTTGAAAGAACGGCTGTCCGGTGTGTGTGCTATGATATAATAAACATAGGAGTGATAATATGAGACTAAACAGACAAGCGGACCTCCAGCAAGGCGAAACCGAGCTGCGCAGAAGCAAGCTGCAGAAAAACTCCATTGTATTTAAAATCAGCATGGTTATTACAGTGCTTTTCGCGACAGTGATTTGTCTTTTAGTCGGATACAATATCTACTCTTTTTCTGCAGCGTCACGCGGCGTATGGGAACAGCAGCAGCGAGTGCTGAACATCTACACGCAGAAGATGGGCACACTGCTCGGCGATGCAACCACGATGCTGGACGAGCTTGCACTGGATAATTTGGGGCGCACCAGCACGATGCCGAACACGACAGCGTTTCAGCGGTATATCTCCTCCATTGATTTGGCAGGAGTGCTCTCTACGCGCGTGGACCGAAATCCGCGTTTGACGTGCCTGTATTTTCTGTATCCGGAGATTGATGTGCTGCTGATGCGTTATAGCGTCACCCTTGACTGGACGCAAAAATTTCAGCTCGATGATTATCTGCGCGCCGAGCATGCATGGAACAATGATGCACTGTCCGGCGTGTGGCATGTGCGGGAACTGGGCGGCTCATTTTTCTTGCAGCAGAATTATCGCATCGGCGAGGCCGACATGGGCGTACTGATTAAAGCGCAGGAGCTTTTGATGAGCGAGGATAGCGAGAGAAGTTGGAAATCCGTGTATTTTTTGACGGACATGGACGGCCGGATCGTTGCGACAGAAAACGCAGAACTGTTTCCCGTAGGAGAATCGGTATCAAACGATGAGGCGTATCACTTGGAAGAAAATATGGTGCTGTTCACCGATGCGCTGCCGGAGGGTGGCCTGCGCCTTTCGTGCGCCGTGCCGGGCAGCGAGGTCTATGCCGGCTTCGGACGCACGCAATTCTATTTCCTCACCATCGGCACGCTGTTTGTGTTCGCAATGGTGTGTATCAGCCGTTACCTGAGCCGGAATATTGTCGACCCGCTCAAGGAGCTTTCACGCGCGACGCAGGAGCTTGAAAGGGGGAATATCGACTACCGCATTCAGACGGATCGCGCGTATGCCTTTGAATTTTCCGACCTGTTTTCTCTCTTTAACCATATGACACAGGAGATTAGCGCCCTGAAAATACAGAATTACGAGGAGGCACTGGAGCGAAAGAATGCCGAAGTCAAATATTTACAGCTGCAGCTCCATCCGCATTTTTACCTGAATGCGATTACCACGATTTCCAGCCTTTCCATGCGCGGAGAGAATGAACAGATCCAGAGCTTCATTCGGGCGCTGAGCACATACCTGCGGTATTTGTTTACGGACAACCAAAACGCTACGACGGTGGAGTCTGAGATTCGGCATGCGGAGGACTATATTCGTTTGCAGCAGATTTCACATGCGGATACGATTTTTTACTATACTTCCGTAGATCCGCGGGCGGCGCAGGTGCCGCTGCAAAAGCTGCTTGTGCAGACATTTGTGGAGAATATTTTCAAACACGCGTTTGACGGCGAGGCGTCCATCTCGATATTCATTCGGGCAAGTATCGTGGAGGAGGACGGCGAGTCGTATGCACAAATTACGGTGGAGGACACCGGGTATGGCTTTCCGCAGGAACTGCTCGATAAAATGCCGATGCCGGACGAGAAAAAACACGTCGGTATTTACAACATCTGTCAGACGATGAAATTCACCTACGGCCGTACCGATCTGATTCGGCTGAGCAACAATAAGCAGGGAGGCGCGTGCGTTGAGATACACGTGCCGCTCGATGCAGAAGGAGAGTGGACAAATGAAGCTTCTGATCGTGGATGATGACATTCCCACCACACAAGCGGTGCGCAATTGCGTATTGGCCATGAGCGAGCTGACGTTTGATGTGGTTGAGACGGCGTACAACGTTGTGACGGCAAAGGAGATGATACAGGAGGAACAGTACGATATCGTCATCTGCGATATCGAGATGCCGCGCTATAGCGGGATGGATCTGCTGGAATGGGTGCGTGAGCAGGGGGGAACGGAGGAATTCATCTTCCTCACATGTCACGAGAGCTTTCACTACGCGGCGCAGGCCATCCGCTATAAAGCCGAGGCATATATCATCAAGCCGGTGGATTATGAAACGCTGAAGGACACTCTCATCCAGACGGTGAAGAAGCTGATTCAGCAATCGGAACAGACGCGGCGGAGCGTGTACGGAACGCTGTGGCTTGAACACAGCGAGCGGATAGAGAACACGCTGTGGCGGGAGATTTTATTTGCAGACACGGTAATAGGCCTAAAAATAGACAAACCGCGCGAGGAGCACATCAAAGCCAACATCCGCTTTGATATCGAATACCAGCTTGTACTCTGCGTCGTATTAAATACGAATTTCACGCAAAATCAATGGGATGCCCCCACATTCCGTTGCGCTGCGGGAAATGTCGTCGGTGAGATCCTGTTTGGCACACCGAGCCTCGCGCGCGTATTTGATGATAGCCGCAATGGGCGTGTCTATGTCGCTGCTATCGTGGACGCGGCACAAGAGAATTCCGCGCGTTGTGAGCGGCTTGTGCAGGCGTGCAGGGAGACGTTGCGCTGCAAGATGACAGTTTATCTGGGCAGGCCTTGTTCCATCGCGCAGCTCTGGGAGCGCAGGCTGTTCTGGGAGCAGATGGATCTGGATAACGTCACGCGGACGATATCTGTCGTACAGAGCGAGGCGCAGATTCTCCCACAGGAAGAAAGCATCACGCTTGACACAGCCCAATTCGCCGAGACACTCCGGCAGGGCAGAGCCGTGGAGGCGGTAGACATGATACGCCACATATTGGATACGGCGGAGTACGGCGGCTTGATCTCCGCACAGGCGCTGCACAGTGTGCGACAGGATGTGATGCAGATTCTATTCGCGTATCTTATGCAGGAGCATATTCTTGCGCACGAGTTGTTCGAGGACAGGAATGCAAAGCAGCTTGAAGCAACCTGCAGCAATTCCGTATTCGATATGCTCAAGTGGGTGGACTATATCGTAAAAAGGGCTATCGACACGGTCGCACAGGCGCGCCAAGGTGAGTGTGTTGTAGAAAAGGTCAAGAGATATATTGAAGAAAATTGTTGTAAGGATGTCACGCGCGAGGAGGTAGGACGGTACGTGTTTCTCTCTCCGGGCTATGTTGCCCGCCTGTTCAAGCAGGAGACGGGGAGATCGCTGCGGGATTATGTGAACGAGTGTCGTATTACCCGTGCGAAACAAATGCTCGCGGCAGGAGGAAGAAATGTGAGCGAGATTGCCGCTTCGGTGGGCTTCGATAATTTCTCTTATTTTTCTACGCTGTTTAAGAAATACGTGGACTGCCCGCCCAGCGAATATATGCGCAAAAATGAATGAATAATTGTACCGGTGATCGCCTTAGACAATCATCGGTACTTTTTTAAGGATGAAAATGCCGCGAAATTGAAAGGAGAGTGCCGCATTTTAAAAGAAGCAGCGGACAGGATGTGTTACGATGAATACAACACATCCGGCGGAAAATCCGCTGAAAAAGGAGGATATTATGAAAATGATGAAACGTACGCTTTCGATTCTGCTGACGATTGTTGTGGGAATCGTCCTGCTGACGAGCTGCGGACAGAGTGGAAGCTCGCAGCCCGCAGTTTCCGCAGGTGGTGCTTCTGCCGGCGATACGCAGAGCGCATCTGACAAGGGCGAGCCGACGAAGGTAGTTTTTGCCATGCAGACGTTCAATGTCGTACCGCCCACAGAAACGATTCAGACTGTTGCGGACGAAGTGAATCGCTATATCCGAGAGACATATCCGGAGGTGAATATCGAACTCGAATGGGTGCTGTACGGCCCCGGAGACTACACCAAGAAAATCAACCTTATGATGCAGAGCGGCGACCAACTCGATATTTTTATCCCTTCCAACATAGCGACGTCGCTTTCCACAAACCAACTCGCTCCCATTACTGAGGCATTGGAGACATACGGCCAGGATCTGACGGCGATCATCAAAGAATATTGCGGTGACGATGTGTTCGAGACTGTGACGCAGAACGGCGAGATCATGGCCGTACCCGCCAACAAAAATATGGGCCTTGCTGCGGCACTGACGTATGACAGGGATATGCTGGCCGACGTGGGCTTCAAGGATGAGGATATCACCGATCTCGACAGTCTTGAGCCGATTTTTGAGAAGCTGCGCGAAAAGTATCCGGACGTGTATCCGTTTGTCTCTACAGATGTCGCGAACAAGAATCTGCCGTATTATTTTTACGCAAAAGAGCAGATCGACTCCATCGGCAATGATTTCGGCGTCGTGTTCGGCGATTCCGGAAAAGTCGTTAATCTGTTTGAGACCGAGGAATACCGCGCGCTGTGCGAACAGATGAAAATGTGGTACGACAAGGGCTTTATGCCGCAGGATATGGCCACCTCGACCATGCGAGGAACGGAATATATGAATGCCGGGCGCGGCTTTTGTACGTATGCGAGCTACGGCGTGCGCGAGGACTACACCGATTTTGGCAAAATGCAGTCCAACAGCACCGGACGCAACATCGGTGCGAAAAAGATCGGTGATCCATATCTCACCACGGATTTCGCTTCTGCGGTACTCGGCATCCCCAGTACGTCCAAGGCCGTGAATGAGGCCATTCAGTTCCTCAATATTGCCTATACGGATGAGTACGTGTACAACACGTTGCTCTGGGGACTTGAGGGCCGCGATTATGTGAAGGTGACAGAAGACACTGTCGATTATCCGGAAGGACTGACGGCGGACACCGTACCCTACTGTGCGTTCATGACAATGGGCGAATGGGGAACGGAAAGTTATATGTGGGGGCTTGAGGACGGCAAGACCGAGGAGGAGAAACAGGCGAATCGTGACTATGCGCTTACTGTTAATAAGACGATTCCCAAGTCCCCGTACTACGGCTTCCGTTTTGACGGCAGCGACGTGAAGAACGAAATTACCGCACTGACGAATGTGTTTGAGCAATATGCCTATCCGCTCATGTGCGGCAGCGTGGATGTGGACAGCACGCTTGAAGAGTTCAACAAGGCGCTGTACGATGCAGGCCTTCAGACCGTGATGGACGCCAAGCAGGAGCAATTGGACGCTTGGGTCGCTCAGAATAGCTAAATCGCTCAACAAACGATCCCACACGGAGGCCGTCAAG
>OGWS01002555.1_pt1 | contig 11236 bp, 13 predicted proteins | sample 1576111 | NCBI WGS metagenome assembly OGWS01 (sample SAMEA3541534, study PRJEB24748) | human gut metagenome | biome: human gut; feature: human-associated habitat; material: faeces | place: China | collected 2012
GTTTGAGACCCTTCAGCTTCACGTAGGACAGGAGAGTGCAGATCCGGCAACTGACTCCAGAGCAGTACCGATTTATGCAACCACTTCTTATGTATTTAAAGATTCTGCACAGGCAGCAGGACGCTTCGCTTTAAGCGAGCCGGGAAACATTTATACCCGCTTAATGAACCCGACCTCTGATGTATTCGAGAAGAGAGTTGCAGCCTTAGAGGGTGGTATCGGAGCACTGGCTACCGCATCTGGTTCCGCAGCAATCGCTTATGCGATCCAGAATATCGCAAAGGCAGGAGACCATGTTGTATCTTCCAGCAATCTGTATGGCGGTACCACAAACCTGTTTGAGAACACACTGCCGGAGCAGGGAATCACTGCTACCTTAGTCGATCCGTCCGATCCGGAAAATTTTGAGAAGGCAATCCAGCCGAACACCAAGCTTCTTTACTCCGAGACACTTGGCAACCCGAACTCTGACGTGGTAGATCTGGAAGCAATCGCAGAGATCGCCCATCGTCATGGTATTCCGTTTATCGTGGACAGTACCTTTGCAACTCCGTATCTTTTACGTCCGATCGAGCATGGCGCTGATATCGTGGTACATTCTGCTACGAAGTTCATGGGTGGACATGGTACCGTAATGGGCGGCATCGTAGTAGACGGCGGTAAGTTCGACTGGGCTCAGAACGATAAGTTTCCGGGCTTAAGCAAACCGAACCCATCTTACCATGGTATTGTATTTACCGAAGCATGCGGAAATGCTGCTTACATCACCAAGCTCCGCACCACGCTGATGAGAGACTTAGGTGCTACCATTTCCCCGTTCAACTCTTTCCTGTTACTGCAGGGTCTGGAAACCCTGTCCTTAAGAGTAGAGCGCCACGTAGAGAACGCCCTGAAAGTGGTAGATTTCTTAAAGAATCATCCGCAGGTAGAGAAAGTAAACCATCCGTCTCTGGCTACCGGTCATCAGAAAGAACTGTACGACCGCTACTTTCCGAACGGTGCAGGTTCTATCTTTACTTTCGAGATCAAGGGCGATGTAAATACCGCAAAGAAATTCACCGAGAACCTGGAATTATTCTCCCTGCTTGCTAACGTAGCAGATGTAAAATCCCTGGTTATCCATCCGGCGTCTACCACCCACTCCCAGTTGGATGAGGAAGGACTTCTGGCATGCGGCATCAAACCGACCACAATCCGTCTTTCCATCGGTACCGAGCATATCGACGATATCATTGATGACTTAAAACATGGTTTTGAGGCAGTAAAGTAATTACAGATTAAAACAGGTCTGTCCGGTCATTTCCTTTGAACCGGGGGGATGATTTGATAATAAAACGTTGCGTGAATGCAAGGAGGACACAAAAAATGGCAAACATTTATACTTCTGCAGACCAGCTGATCGGAAAAACCCCTCTCCTGGAGCTCACAAATATTGAGAAAAAATATGGCTTAAAGGCGAAAATTCTGGCAAAGCTCGAGTATTTTAACCCGGCAGGTTCTGTAAAGGATCGTATTGCCAAGGCTATGATCGACGCAGCAGAGAAGAGCGGTCAGTTAAAACCGGACTCTGTGATCATTGAGCCGACCTCCGGCAACACCGGTATCGGTCTTGCATCGGTTGCAGCAGCCCGCGGCTACCGCATCATCATCGTTATGCCGGAGACCATGTCCGTTGAGCGCCGCCAGCTTATGAAAGCATATGGTGCAGAGCTGGTTCTGACGGAAGGTGCAAAAGGTATGAAGGGTGCCATTGCCAAGGCAGATGAGCTTGCAAAGGAGATCCCGGGTGCATTCGTGACCGGTCAGTTCGTAAACCCGGCAAACCCGAAAGCACACTTCGAGACCACTGGTCCGGAGATCTGGGAAGATACTGACGGAAAGGTAGATTATTTTGTAGCAGGTGTTGGTACCGGCGGTACCATTACTGGAACCGGTCAGTTCTTAAAATCCAAGAATCCGGATGTTAAGGTTGTCGCTGTAGAGCCGGCTACCTCTGCAGTACTTTCCACCGGTGCGGCAGGTGCCCACAAGATCCAGGGTATCGGTGCAGGCTTTGTTCCAGATGTACTGGATACCAAGATTTACGATGAAATCATTCCGGTCAGCAATGAAGACGCATTTGCAACCGGAAAAGAGGTAGGAAAGAATGAAGGCGTGCTGGTAGGTATTTCCTCTGGCGCAGCAACCTGGGCTGCCATTGAACTGGCAAAACGCCCGGAGAATGAGGGTAAGACAATCGTAGTGCTTATGCCGGATACCGGAGACCGCTATCTGTCCACCCCGTTATTTGCAGACTGACCGTAACGGTTCCTATATCTGCGTACAGTCCGGATGAATTGGGACAGTCCGTACCGGCCCGGAAACAGGCGTGTGTTTCCGGGCGGAAATAGAATAGAATGAGAAGGATGGTTTGGGGATTATGATGATTTCAACAAGAGGAAGATATGCGCTGCGAGTCATGGTGGACCTGGCAGAACATGCCACCGGCGCCTTTACTCCGTTAAAGGAGGTGGCAGAGCGGCAGGATATCTCCCAGAAATATCTGGAATCGATCATGTCCAATCTGTCCAAATCCGGTTTTGTAGAAGGTGCTCAGGGAAAAGGCGGCGGTTATCGCCTGTCCCGAGCACCGGAAGATTATAAAGTCGGCGAGATCCTGCGCCTGACAGAGGGTTCTCTGGCTCCGGTTGCCTGTTTGGAAGCGGATGCCAAACCTTGTGCCATGTCCCCCCACTGCAGGACTCTGCCGATGTGGAACCGGCTCAATGAAACGATCAATCAGTTTTTTGACAGCTATACCATCGCCGATCTGATGCAGAGCGAAGACGGTGGGGACTACGTGATCTAAATGAGCAGTGCCAGCCGAAATTTTTACAGGAATTCTGCCGTGCTCGCACGAAGCAGAATTCCTGTGAAAATTTCGGCTGATAGGGCGAATGCCCTCAGCGAGGAAACGCAAAGCGTTTTCGAGCTGCCACTGCGAAACAGCCTGCGCCAAAGCGTTTTCGAGCTGGCACTGCGAAATTTCCAGAATATCCTTGACAAAACATAAAACCCGGCGTACAATACGCCACATAAGGTAAAATTAACGGAAACGGAGAACAGCTATGAATCAGTCCAAGACCATGCAGATGAATATGGCTATGATGTGCGGCATGATGATGAACATGTGCCGTATGTTCGTGTGCAATCAATTTCATCAGTAATCTGCAAGGTCAGGAAAGAGCATAGAAGGATCATATTGAATACGCATTCTAATTGCCGCAAACCTGTGCAGGTTTTGCGGCTTTTCTTGTTTCACAGGAAATTGCCTCTTATGAAACAAAATGCGTTGCGCAAAGTTTACGGAATAGGATATCCGAATATGATCTGGTTTACCGGATTCACAAAACAGGGAAAGGAAACTATCATGGCATCAGATGAAACCATCATCCAGTTAAAACACATGGGCAAAGAGTTTAAGACGGCGAATGGTCCGGTGAAAGCCTTAGACGACATTAACCTGGAAATTCGACGGGGCGAGATTTTTGGCATTATCGGTCTTTCCGGAGCAGGAAAGAGTACACTGGTACGCTGTATCAATGTGCTGGAAATCCCAACCTCCGGTGAGGTTATTTTTGAAGGAGAGAATCTGGCGGCCTTAAGCGAGGCAGCGCAGAGAAAGGCAAGACAGTCCATGGGCATGATCTTCCAGCAGTTTAATCTGCTGGCTCAGAGAAACATCCTGAAAAATGTGTGCTTCCCGATGGAAATTGCAGGAGTTCCCAGGCAGCAGGCGAAGGAACGTGCAATGGAACTGTTAAAACTGGTTGGTCTGGAAGACCGGGCGAAAGCATACCCGGCACAGCTTTCCGGCGGACAGCGCCAGCGCGTGGCGATTGCCCGTGCGATTGCAACGAATCCCAAAGTACTTCTTTGCGATGAAGCAACCAGTGCACTGGATCCGAACACCACCAAGTCCATTCTGGAGCTGATCAAACAGATCAACCGGGATCTGGGGATTACGGTGATCGTGATCACCCACGAGATGGCAGTCATTGAAGCAATCTGTGACCGCGTTGCCATCATCGATCACAGTCAGATTGCAGAGTCCGGACGGGTGTCGGAAATCTTTTCTGAGCCGAAATCCAGGATCGGCCGTCAGCTTATTCTTGGAGATGCGGTGGAGAATGTGAAGTTCGATGCTTCGAAAAAAATCCGTATCACATTCGATGGACGATCTTCCATGGAACCGGTGCTGGCGAATATGATCCTGGCAAGCAAAGTGCCGGTCAATATCCTGTATGCATCCACGAAAGACATTGGCGGTACGGCCTATGGACAGATGATCATTCAGCTTCCGGAAGATGAGGCAGATGCGGCGCGTGCCCTGCATTATTTGAAAACGGTGCAGGTACCATATGAGGAGGTGAGCGGCGATGTTATTTAGTCAGCAGATCATGGAACTGATCCGCAATGGAATCGGGGAAACGTTATGTATGGTGATCATTTCCACCGTGGTTTCTTATATTATCGGAATTCCGCTTGGTATTATTCTGGTAGTGACGGACAAAGAAGGCATCCGCCCGATCCCGGTCCTTCAGAAAATTCTGGGACTCGTCATCAACCTGCTCCGCTCGGTCCCGTTCCTGATCCTTCTGATCATGATGATTCCGGTCACCAGGAAAATCGTGGGAACGAGCCTTGGCTGGAAAGCAGTGGTTCCGCCGCTTGTAGCATCGGCAGCTCCGTATATTGCCCGCATGGTGGAATCGTCCTTTAAGGAAATCGATGCAGGAGTCATCGAGGCAGCGAAATCCATGGGCGCTTCTACGTTTCAGATCATCTGGAAGGTGCTGCTCCCGGAATCAAAGCCCTCTCTTTTGATCGGTGCAGCGATTTCTACGACCACGATCCTTGGATATTCTGCGATGGCAGGTGCGGTTGGCGGCGGCGGACTGGGCGGTATCGCGATCAACTATGGTTATTACCGTTATGAGACCGACATCATGCTGGTGACCGTAGCAATCCTGGTCATCATCGTCCAGATCATCCAGGAGATCGGCATGAGACTGGCAAGAAAGAGTGACAAACGGATCCGTTAAGAAATGGAACGCATCGGAATCCGATGCGAAAACTGGAAAAATCCGGCAGAACAGAAAATTGTTCTGGCAGACCGGAAATGACAGGCATGGATTTAGCAGCCGCAGGACGGCTGTCGGCCAAAGGCCATATAAATCAAAATTATTCATTGAGGAGGATCAGTATTATGAAAAAGAACATTGGTGTAATTGCAGCAGCATTTTTAGCAGCAGCAGCCCTGAGCGCATGCGGCGGCAGCAAACCGGCTGAGACGACTGCAGCAGAGACAAAGGCAGAGGCAGCTGAGACGACTGCAGCGGAGAGCAGCGCAGAGGCAGAGAGCAGCGAAGCAGAAGCAAAGACGGACGATTTAAAGGAACTGACGGTAGGTGCGAGCCCGGCTCCTCACGCAGAGATCCTGGAGGCTGCAAGAGAAGAACTGGCAAAGAAAGGGTATGATTTAAAAATCGTTGAGTATACCGATTATGTTCAGCCGAACCTGGCACTGGATGCTGGCGATCTGGATGCAAACTACTTCCAGCATCTTCCGTATCTGGAACAGTTTAATGAGGAGAGAGGAACCAAGTTAGTCAGCGCAGGTAAGATCCACTACGAGCCATTTGGCATTTACGCAGGCAAGACCGCATCCTTAGACGAGTTGACAGATGGCGCAAAGGTTGCTGTACCAAACGATGCAACCAACGAGGCACGTGCACTGCTTCTTCTGGAAGCACAGGGTCTGTTAAAGTTAAAAGACGGCGCAGGTTTAAAGGCAACCAAGACCGATATTGTTGAGAATCCGAAGAACCTGGATATCCTGGAGGTTGAGGCAGCACAGGTTCCGCGTTCCCTTCCGGATGTTGACATTGCAGTTATCAACGGGAACTACGCAATCGAGGCTGGTTTAAAGGTATCTGACGCACTGGCTGTTGAGGCTTCTGACTCTGAGGCAGCAACTACCTACGGCAACGTGGTAGCAGTGCAGGAGGGCAAGGAAGAGGATGAGAAGACCAAAGCCCTGATGGAGGCACTGACCAGCGACACCGTAAAAGAGTTCATGGAGCAGACCTACGAGGGCGCAGTTGTTCCGTTATTCTAAGAAGCGTGGTAACTGTTCAGTAGGTCTGCGCATTTACTGCGCTGACCGTAAGAAAACATAGGCTGGCAGGCAAGTGACAAACAGAAAAGGATACGCATAGACTACAGTAAGGAATTTTCGGTTCCGGATGTGGGCTATGCGTATTTTTGATTTAAAAAAAAAGAAGTCATCAATATCTGCGACTGCAAAAAACTTGGATTTGTGGGGGATGTAGAGTTTAATCCGGAAAATGGCTGCATTACACATCTGATCGTTCCGGGACCAGGGTGTCTTTGTGGGATTTTCGGACGAGAGAAAGAATATATCATCCCGTTCAAAGATGTTTGTCAGATCGGCGATGATATTATCCTGGTGGAAGTAAAAAAACTGAAAGAGATCGAGAAAGCGTGTAAATGCGACTGAAGGATTGCCGGACATGTATGCATAAACATGTTGCACAAATAGCAATGGTAACAGCGCAACAGCTGGGAATCGGGGTGTTTTATGAATGTTTACAAAAACAGCGGAGCGGGCTATACTGTAAGGAGCAGGGAAGATAACATTTCTGTTTATGCAGCGTACGTGAACAGCGATCAAATGACTGTTGAAAAGAATGTGCAAGAAAAACATGCAGGAAAACATGTAAAAAACAGGAGGATTTACAATGGAGAAGACGGAAAATTATGGCGTGGTAAGTCTGCGCTGGCTGAACGGACAGTGTTACGAGATCAGACTTTCAAATGGAAAAGTGATCCTGACGGATCCGATGATCAGCGATCCGGTATCGGATGCCCCATGGCTGAAATTTTACAGGATTCCAAAAGAGTACGGAATTACTCCGGAAAGTGTTGAGCGGGTGGACTATCTGATCCTGAATCATACCCATTGCGATCATATTTCCGATGTGGAATATTACATCAAGAAATTTAATCCGATGGTGATCTGTCATGAAGCGGTTGCCTATGAGCTGGCCAAAGCATTTGACATTCCATTTACTTCGGTATATGCGGTCGGCAGTGAGGAAACCCATGAATTTCTGGATTTCAAAATGGAAACACTCCATGGAACACACAATGAGCAGGGAATGAAGTATTCGACGATGGCGAATATTCTGGAAGAAGATTACGGCATTGGCGGACCGGGAACCAGGGAATTGGGACATCTTGGCGGACTGATCCAGCTGAATTTCATTCTCACAACAAAGGAAAATTTCAAAATTGCATTTGTCGGCGGACGTCTGGATGCAATGTGGTCCAGACCGATGATCCGTGCAGTGGCAAAAGCAGAGCCGAATATCATGATCCGCCAGGTATCCGGAAGACTTCCGCAAAACCCGGAACAGATCTATGCCGATGAGATTGAGCAGACAGGTGTAAGACTGATGCTTCCGATGCATCATGAAAAGTATGATATCAGCGAGAAGGAAACACTGGCAAACCTGATCGAAAAGACCAATATCATGCTGCAGGAACGCGGAGTAAATGCCAATATGGTAAATCCGGTGAGAGGCAGATGGTATCAGCTCGGAATCAGTTTTCGTGAGATCTAAAATTACTTGCGTGAAGCTGATAAATGGGTTAAAATACTGACAAAGAACTTCTACAGGAGGAAACTATCTTGAAGTGCCCATTTTGCAGCGCAGCAGATACCAAGGTCATTGATTCCAGACCGGCAGAGGACAACAGCTCGATCCGCCGCCGTCGTCAGTGCGTTGTCTGCGGAAAGCGTTTTACTACATACGAGAAACTGGAAACCATGCCTCTCATGGTCATCAAAAAAGACCAGTCGAGGGAGCCGTATGACCGTTCTAAGATCGAAGCCGGAGTTGTCCATTCCTGCCATAAACGACCGGTATCCATCCAGCAGATCAACCGGATGATCGATGAAATTGAAAACCAGATCTTTACCATGGAGGATCGGGAAGTAGAAACCTCGCAGATCGGCGAGCTTGTCATGCAGAAACTGAAACAGCTGGACGAGGTTGCTTATGTGCGCTTCGCGTCTGTTTACCGGGAGTTCAAGGATGTGAATACCTTTATGGAGGAACTTGGCAAGCTCCTGGAGAATAAACGAAAGTAGGCAGGAAAACAGACGTGATATTAGAACCATTTTATCCGAAAGAATGGGTGGACAGCACCTATGAAATTGACTGGGAAGGCTGGAAAACGCGTGGGAAAAAGGGCGTTATTTTTGATATTGACAACACCCTGGTCCCTCACGGGGCACCGGCAGACAGCAGGGCGATTGCCCTGTTTGAGCGGCTTTATGCGCTTGGGTTTCGGACATGCCTGTTATCGAATAACAAGGAACCGCGTGTGAAATCATTCGCAGACCAGGTTCATTCTCCCTATATTTACAAAGCGGGAAAACCGGGTATAAAAAACTACGACCGTGCCGTGCGTGAGATGGGACTTCGCAAAGAAGAAGTCCTGTTTGTAGGGGACCAGCTTTTTACCGATGTGTATGGTGCCAACCGGGCCGGACTTTATGGAATCCTGGTAAAACCGATCAATCCAAAAGAAGAGATCCAGATCGTTCTAAAGCGGTATCTGGAGGCGGTTGTGCTATTCTTTTATAGACGGAAACAGAAAAAGGGGCTGTGAAAAATGATGATCTCATTTTTCACAGCTCCTTTTCCTTTTATTCAGACCGTTCGTATCGATAGATAAAGTGAGAACCAATATAGTAGGTTTCCGAATACTCAAAACGGCGTCCGTCAGTCAGATGGCCCGGATGGGAAATTTTCAGAAGCGGGATATCGTCGATTTTCAGCCATTTTTTTTGCTGTGGGGTAGGCAAAACCGCACTGATTGTGCGGGAGCCGTCTGTGGGATCAATGTCATAGTGCTGCGAGATATAATTGTAAAGGGAACCCTCCAGCATACGAAGATCAAAGTTAGGAAACAGGCTGACAGGAAGGTAGGTGTAGTTGAGAGCCATGATCGTGTCGTCTGCGGTACGAATTCTTATAATAGAATGGACCAGCTCATCATCCCCAAGTCCCAGTTCTCTTGCGGCTTCGGGAATTTCAGCGGCCCGATGGATGGAATAAGACACTAAAATAGAGCCTGGAGCTTTTCCAATCGACCGCATATCATCTGAAAAGCTTCGGGTAAAGTTGGCTTTTTTTGAAATTTGTATAGAACTTACAAAGGTTCCCCTTCCCGGCATGCGGTTTATATAGCCTTGCGAAGAAAGCAGATCCAGGGCTTTTCGGGCAGTCATACGGCTGACCTTGTAGCGCTCGCATAGTTCATTTTCTGTTTCAATCTGATCCCCTGTTTTGAGAGCGCCGCTCTGTATCCGATTAAGAATATCCCGTTCTATTTCTTTATATTTCGGTAACTGCTTTCCCATAAAATCCTCTCCGATTTAAATATATTTAACTCAAACTTCCCACACCATTTGGTGTGTTTAACATTGAAAAATCAATATTTTAACCCATAAAAAAGACATAAACCGCTCGCTAGTGGTATAATTGAGTTGACGAAAAACAATTACACAGCAAGGAGATTTATGCCATGTCAAGTATACCACGTAATTCCCAAAACGAAAACAATGTTTTAGATTTTGTCACAAATTTTATCGCGGAGTTTCATATAGGCAAGCTTTTGTTTAAGAGCAATGCCGGAAAAGAAAAGGGGATTCCGGTAATGGATATCTTTCGCTATCTATTTTGCCTCCTTTTTTCTGACAGAAGCATGTATATGCAGCGAAAAACAGGCATATTTAAGGAAGATTTTTCTAAAAATACCGTCTATCGCTTTATAAATAGTCCGAAGACGAACTGGCAAAGGTTTACAACACTGCTTTCTGCAAATATCGTCAATGATTTTATGAAGCCACTGACTTCCGAAGACCGCAAGGACGTATTCATTATCGATGATAGCCTGTTTGACCGGTCACGTTCTAAGAAAACAGAACTTCTTGCAAAAGTCTTTGATCACTGCTCGATGAAATATAAGCGTGGCTATCGTATGCTGACACTTGGTGCAGCTTGGCTGGGCTGATGGAAATTCCTTTGTTTCAATTAATCATTGCTTTCTCTCAGCTGCAGATGACAAAAATCTTCTGTGCAGAGCTGAATGCTATGATGGACGTTCCCTTGCCAGGAAACGAAGAAGTCAATCCCGGCGGAAAGCTACTGATGTCATGGTCGAACTGATCCATTCTGTTCAGAAAGCAGGGATTGCTGCAAAATACGTTGTTTTTGACAGTTGGTTTTCTTCTCCAAAGACAATCCAGGCTTTAAAAAAGGAAGAAAATCTGGATATCATTGCCATGATCAAGAAAAGCAGCAAGATCAAATCTGGATACCAAGATAAAAATCTGAATATCAAGGAAATCTACAGTCGTAATAAAAAGAGGCGTGGACGTTCCAGATATCGGCATATGGGATATTGAAGTTTTCTTCAAATCCTGCAAATCGTATCTTCATCTGGAGAAAGAATGCAGAAGCACATCTTATGATGCCTTAAATGCTCATATTGCCATCGTTTTTACAAGATACATGATGCTGTCTATCGCACAAAGACGTAATACAGATGAGAAAACCATCTGTGAACTATTTTTCTGCCTACTGGATGAATTGGATGATATCACATTCAGCCAATCCATGAGGATTATTATAGATGCCCTAATGGATGCTGTTATGGAATACTTTCATATAACAGAAAGTCAGTTGGAAGAATTTACATCCAACTTTATTTGACGACTGCCAAAATATATGCAACAGGCATTATGCTATGCTTAAAATGCCTGTCAGAATGTTAATTTATGAGTTAAAGTATTGATTTTTCAAGGTGCGAGCCCCATTTTTTATGTGGGAAGTTTGAGCTTAATTATTATAATCGAAATGGAGAAAAAGGTCAATGTATATACAAACAAAAGACACGACAAACGCATGAATGATTATCCCCTGTCAATTCTTTTTTTACTATATTTCATTTTTTTAAGCTTCTAAAAGTTCTTCCAGATATTGAATCGGGTGCAAACTAACTACAAACCTTTTCTTTCTCATCGACAGCTTATGCCTTGTCATCTGTGCCGGTTTCAAAATACTTAGGCTCCATTTCCTTATGATATTCAAATTTTGTG
>OGWS01002556.1_pt1 | contig 11236 bp, 9 predicted proteins | sample 1576111 | NCBI WGS metagenome assembly OGWS01 (sample SAMEA3541534, study PRJEB24748) | human gut metagenome | biome: human gut; feature: human-associated habitat; material: faeces | place: China | collected 2012
AGAGGCAAGGGGCGAAACCCGCCAATCAGGCGGCAGGCAAGCAGCTGGGGCCAAACAGAATCTTGATCTCAGCAAACAACGAAGTATCTCGCTTGACGCGGAAACGATCGCCAAACGTGAGCACCTGAGCGTTACCCTTCTCATCCAGCACCGCAAGATGTACTTCGCAGTAACCAGGATGATTAGCGAGCACCTGACCGAGTTGCATCATGCGTTGGCGCTCCAACGCCACCGACGGCAGCGTGATGACCAACGGACGTTCATCCTCGGCTTCCAAGGTCGGAATCTGCATTTCCGTGGCTCTCAGAGAAACGGTTTCGTCGCGCAACTCCACTTGGCCGCGAATCTGTACGATGGCGTCCACGGCAAGTTCGGCGGCGGCCGCTTCATAGACCTTGCCGAAGAACATGCATTGGATGGAGCTTTCCATGTCTTCGATGGTCACGATGGCCCAGGGGTTGCCCTTCTTGGATACGCGCCGGTCCACATTGGTGACCAAACCAGCCAACGTGACCTGCTGTCCTTCACCCATCGTTTTGGCTCGATCAACCAGATGCGCGATGGACATTTCACGCAAGGACGCGAGAATCGACTGCATACCGGAGAGCGGATGGTCAGACACATACAGGCCCAACATTTCGCGTTCGAAGTTAAGTTTGGTCTTCTTGTCCCATTCCTCAAGATCGGGTACGGTCACGGAAGCGTCGCCCATGGCCTCCGCTCCCCCATCCTCGGCATCGGAGAACAAATCGAACTGGCCCTCCGCCTGTTTGCGCTTCAGACTCACCACCGAATCGATGGCGGCCTCGTGCACGGTGAGCAGCGCGCGACGGTTCGGGTCAATCGAGTCGAAGGCACCGGCCTTGATCAACGATTCGACCAATCGCCGGTTCAGCGCGGTCAGGGGCACGCGGCGGATGAAGTCCATGAAGTTCACGAACTTGCCGCGCGGGCCTTCGCGTTCGGCGATGATATCGGCCACGGCCTTGTCACCCACGTTACGGATGGCACCAAGACCGAATCGGACGACGTCGCCGACTGCCGAGTACTCGTACACCGATTCGTTGACGTCCGGCGAGAGCACCTGGATGCCCATGCGGCGGGCCTCGCCCAAGTACAGTGCGGTCTTGTCTTTGTTGGTGGCGGCACCTTGCAACAGGGCGGCCATGAATTCGACCGGGTAGTGCGTTTTCAGATATGCGGTCCAGTAGGAGATCAGACCGTATGCGGCGGAGTGCGCCTTGTTGAAGGCGTAGCCGGAGAACGGCACCAGAATATCCCACACGGCCTGGGAGGCCTCTTCGGAATATCCATGCTCCTTCATACCGGCGAAGAACGGCACCTTCTCCTTGGCCAGCACTTCGGGCTTCTTCTTACCCATGGCTCGACGCAGCACGTCTGCCTTGCCCAGCGAATAGCCGGCGAGGATTCGGGCGGCGGACTGCACCTGCTCCTGGTAGATGATCAGACCATAGGTCTCGTCAAGCACCTGCTTCAGAGGCTCCTCAAGCTCAGGGTGAATTGGCGTGATCTTCTGCAGGCCGTTTTTGCGCTTGGCATAGTTGGTGTGCGAATCCATACTCATCGGGCCCGGTCGGTACAGGGCGATAAGTGCGGAAATATCGTTGAAGTTATCGGGCTTCAGGGTTTTCAGCAGCGAACGCATGCCGTCGGAATCGAGCTGGAACACGCCGAGCGTGTCTCCTCGGGACATGAGTTTGTAGGTTTCGGCGTCATCGAGCGGAATCTTGGTGTAGTCGATGGCGGGTTTGCCGTTGGCCTCGATGTTCTTCAGGGTGTCGTGGATGATCGTCAAGTTGGACAGGCCAAGGAAGTCCATCTTGACCAGCCCCAACGTTTCGCACGTGTGGTATTCGAAGGTGGTGGTGATGGTGCCATCGGTGCGTTCCAGCAACGGCGAGGTGTCGGTGATGGGTGCGCTACCCATGATGGTGGCGCAGGCATGTACACCGGTCTGTCGAATCAGGCCTTCGATACCCTTGGCTTCTTCGGTGATGCGCTTGGTGTCCGGGTCGGAATCGTAGAGTTCTCGGAATTCCCTGGCCTCGGCGTAGCGTTTGGCGGTCGGGTCGAAGATGTCATGCAGGCTGATGTCTTTGCCGCCGGTGGCCGCCGGAGGCAGCGCCTTGGTGATTTTTTCACCGACTGAGAATTCATAACCCATGATGCGGGCGGAGTCTTTCAGGGCCTGCTTGGTTTTGATGGTGCCATAGATCACGCACTGGGCGACCTTATCGGTGCCGTATTTTTCGCCGCAGTATTCGATGACTCGCGCACGACCTTCAGGGTCGAAGTCGACATCGATATCAGGAAGGCTCACTCGCTCAGGGTTCAGGAACCTCTCGAAAATCAGGCCATGCTTGAGCGGATCGAGCTCGGTAATGCCCATGGAATAGGCGACCATGGCGCCTGCGGCCGAACCACGGCCCGGCCCCACCATAATGCCGTGATCCTTGGCCCACTGAATGTAGTCGGCGACCACGAGGAAGTATCCGCAGAACTGCATCTGGCAGATCACGCCGCATTCGTAGTCGGCCTGCTTCAATACGTCGAGCGGCGGGTTGCCGTCGTAACGCTTCTCCAGACCTTCCTCGACTTTTTTGAGGAACAGGGAGGTCTCATCCCAGCCTTCGGGGCAAGGGAATTTCGGCATGAACGCGCCGTCTTCGTGGTCGTCGAACATCACGTTGCAGCGTTCGGCGATAACGAGCGTATTGTCGCAGGCGTCCGGGTGGTCCTTGAACAGTTCGCGCATCTCTTCGGCGGTTTTGATGTAGTAGCCGGTGCCGTCGAACTTGAATCGGTCCGGATCGTCAAGACGGGAACCGGAGTTGATGCAGAGCATGGCGTCCTGCGCCTGTGCATCTTCGGCGTGTACGTAGTGGGAATCGTTGGTGGCCAGCAGTGGTGCGTTGAGTTTCTTGGCGATGGTCAGCAGGTCACCGGTCACCTGAGTTTCGATGGGCAGACCGTGATCCATAAGTTCGATGAAGAAGTTGTCTTTGCCGAAGATGTCCTGGAATTCGCCGGCGGCGCGCAGGGCCTCATCGAATTGACCGAGGCGCAGACGGGTCTGGATGATGCCCGAGGGGCAGCCGGAGGATGCGATCACGCCTTTGGAATAGGTGGCGAGCACCTCCTTATCCATACGCGGATAACGCATGACGCGACCTTCGAGGTTGGCCACGGACGAGGCTTTGATGAGGTTGACCAGGCCTTCGTCGTTTTCGGCCCACATGGTCAAGTGGGTGATAAGACCACCACCGGAGACGTCGTCGCGGCGCTGGGCTTCGGTACCCCAATGCACGCGGGACTTGTCTTGACGTGCGGTTTCCGGGGTCACATAAGCTTCGATGCCGATGATGGGCTTGACGCCATTGGCCACGCAGTTGGTGTACATCTCGTAGGCGCCATGCATGTTGCCATGGTCGGTGATGCCGACCGCAGGCATGCCAAGTTCGGCGGCGCGTTTGGCCAAATCCGGAATCTTCGACGCACCATCGAGCAGCGAATAGTGCGTGTGGTTATGCAGTTGCACAAAGTTGTTCCCGTAATCAGCCATGCGCTCTACCATACCGTGTGGTCTGGGCGGCGGTAAATATTTACCGGTGAGGCCACATGCCTATAAAGTGGAGTATCAGCAACAGCGACACTAAGGCAGTGATAACGATGAAATTTGAAGACTACTCTCCCGAGATACAGGCCAAACTCATGGAAATCGGCAACGCTGCGGCAGATGCCGTGGAGTCTCAGGAATCACCAGCAGAAGGCATTCCCGAGGACAGCCCAAACTTCTCTCCCGAACTGGAGCTCAGCCGTCTAATCAATCGACGCAAAGCCGAACTGGAATACATTGATGCCCGCATTGCGCAGATGGTACTGCTCATGCATGAACGTGGCCAATCATGGGAAACAATTGGTCGCAAGCTCGGTATCACGGGTGAAGCTACTCGTTTGCGATATGCCAAGATGGAGAGACCACGGCAATAACTGTAGTGCCAGCTGAGTTCGCGAATCATCTCGGCGAGAGAGGCTTCATCGCTAATCGTCATATTAGTCAGTTCAGACGCTCAGCTCTTTTGTCGGCACTCGGCAATGAGGGCGGCACAGAGCAAAATGACCTGGGCGACGAGGTTGAACCAAATGAGCACGCCGATCAACGCGGCGAACGGGGCAAGCATCGGATTCCGGGAGGCTCCGGCTAATAGTCGCGCACCGAGAAGCTGCATTGCGGAAACCGTCAGAGATCCCAGTAACGCGCCGAGTATCGTGAATCGTCCGGCTTTGATGTGGGAGACCACGCGCAGCAGCAACATGAACAACGCAAAATTCAGCGCGACGCCGGTACCGAAACCGGTCATCTCCAAAAGCACGGTGCCGGGCAACGAACTGCTGGGGATGCCGCCCCATTGCAGCAGTCGGCGTACGATGCCGCCGGACACCGTACCGGCCGCGGTCGAAAGAATGAACAGTATTGCGATGGCGATGGCGGCAAGCGTATCGCGTAACCTTGCGACGACGATATTGAGCTCGTCGCCGCAGTCGTCGAACATGGCCCGTACGGCGTGGCGCAGCGAGTTCATCCAGCCGGTCACCGTCCACCAGAATATGGCCAACGTGGCCAGACCGGTCCATGTCAATGCGCTTGACATGGTGCCTAGCGCGGAAGACGTCAGAAACGAGTCGGCCACACCGGGAATGACTTCACGCACCGCGTCGATCAGCATCTGCTGCCAATCAATGTTGCCGACCATGATAAGGCCGAACACGCTCACCGCAATCCAGACGCCGGCAAAAAAGGCGAACAGCAGACCATATGCCAGACCATTCGCCAGCAGGGGGCCGCTCCGCGACACATACCGGTCGAGCACGCGCCCAGGCAGCGAACGTGCCCACGCGTCCGCTCCCCTGTCAATCGCACTCTTCAACCCATGCATAGTTCAACTGTAGCTGTTGCCACCGTTGTTGAAACAGCATGGCGCGAAATCGCATTTAGCCAGCTCAAACGATGGCAACCATCAACGCCCCCACTCAATTGTTCAGAATCGGATACCATATGAGTATTCAATTCATCCGTCGGAGTGCAATGTCAGCAGTCCTCACCAACTGATGTCTTGCTAACCCGCTGGCCGCCCTAGTATCTACTGTTTCTTGTGGTCTTCGTTCAACAGCCAGTCAAGCGCGTATATCTGTCGGATGCCTTCGTGGGAGTAGGGCCGTTCGTCATCCAGCGTAATCAGCGTCTTGGGATAGTTGTCACGCACGGCGCGCAGCGAGGACGGCTCCCGATCCAGCGTCGCCGAATCGTGCACCGATTCGCTGACCTGGTAGTACCGACGTCCGCCTGGCCCGTTCGTGACGAAGTCGATCTCGCTGCCGGAGCTCTGTCCGACATACACGTCGCCCTCGCGGCGCATCAGTTCGAGGAACACCACGTTCTCGAGGAGGCGTCCGATGTCCCGCACGTTGTTGGAGCACAGGATACGTCGCATCCCCAAGTCCACGGCATAGTACTTCTTTTCCTGCTTGAGAATCCTCTTGCCCTTGATGTCGTATCGGTGGGCCGGGTAGAGGATGAACGCGTCGTAGGCCGCGATCGTCGTCGGAACGGGCACGGTCAACGACTAGGAAACGGTTTTTATCAGCAGGAGATTCTGCAATCCGGATGGCATATACCGCCCGGCTTCATTACTGCTTTGGCTCATTTCTGTTCACTTCACGCTGGAGTACCGAGACACGTTGAGCGGAAATACCGGTAATTCACGTACGGTTACCGACCATTGGACTGAATGGTACTCAGCATCCGCAGTCACTTGGGGTATGGTCATGACGGAGAGCCATCATGACCGATCTCTCGTTATTCTGGGATGAATCCGGCGAAGCCGGAACTGAATCTAAATATTAAAACGCATGATGCACACGTTGCGGAATTAGTCCACCAGAACTTCGGCATATTCGGCAGGTTCAGCGGGTTCGATATGTCGGGCACGCATGGCATCGAGGGCGGCAGCCAAGTCGGCCGGGTACTGGGACCGGACCGTGGTCCAGACGCGGGTGCGGGGATGACGGAATTCGAGCTTCATGGCGTGCAGCCACTGCCGGTCAAGTCCCAAGGCCTCAGACAGCACCGGATTGGCACCATACATGGGGTCACCGCACAGGGGATGCCCAATCGAGGAGAAATGCACGCGAATCTGATGAGTACGTCCGGTCTCCAGATTCACGGATACCAGAGTGGCCTCATGGCCGAAACGCTCCAGCACATCCCAGTGCGTAACGGCCGGTTTGCCGGCCGGAGTCACGCAGAAGCGGAAATCGGACACTTTGGCGCGCCCGATCGGTGCCTCAATGGTTGCTTTGTTCTCTTTAAGACCACCCTGCACGAGCGCATGATAGGTTTTCTTTACCTCATGCTCGGCGAACTGCCGACGCATCTCGGTGTACGCAAGGTCGGACTTGCACACCAACATCAAGCCGGAAGTGCCTACATCAAGGCGAGAAACAATGCCCTCACGCCCGGCCGCACCATAGGAAGTGATATGCACGCCGCGGTCACGCAGTGATCCGAGCACGGTTGGACCGGTCCAGCCAACCGAGGCATGCGCCGCCACGCCTACAGGCTTATCGACTACAACGACATCATCGTCTTCGTAGACAACGGCCATATCAGTTGCGATAGGCTCAGGCTCGGCCTGTTCCTCCGCCAAATCAAATTCGACGGTCTCCCCCGCCTGCAATGTGCTGGACCGCGCAACTTCACGTCCTAAAACGCGCGCCTGCCCGGAGTCAACCAGATCGGCGGCTTTAGATCGTGAAATACCCAGCATTTTGGCCACGGCTACGTCGAAACGCTTACCCACCAATGCATCGGGAGCAGGGACTATTCGACTCATTACTTGGCGTCCGCCTCCGGCTCAGACTGTAGGGATTCGTCGGATTGCTCGATGAGATCCTTGTGTGAGAACGGCTCCCCCATAAGAATCAGAATCACCAGGGCCACACCGGCGACTACCAGATAGATATCCGCCACATTGCCAACGGACCAGCCATAGTTAAGGAAATCCACCACTTTGCCGTCGAGGAAGCCGTCAGCGTACATAACACGGTCAATCAGGTTGCCCAGAGCGCCTGCAAACGCGAAAGAAATCGCCACCGACCATTTCATGGAGACAGTGCGCACCCCAGCCACAGCAAGGGCCACGCAAGCCACAACGGCCAACAGACTGATTACCCAAGTAGCGCCTGATCCCATGCCCAAGGACGCGCCCGGATTACGCACCAAGGTGAAGGACAGCAGTCCGGGAATCACGCGAATGGTCTGACCGTTGGATAACGCGGCCATCGCCCAAGCCTTGGTGAGCTGATCGACAATCAGCGCAGCCGCGGCCACACATGCAAAGACGGCCACGCGGGTGCGCAGCCGTCCCTGTTGGTTCGTCATACGACCTGTACCTGCCTACGCTCAGTTGGTCTTGGACGAGGTCTGGTCGACGTAGTTGTTCGACTCGGAAACCTGCGATGCCAGCTGGCCGAGGTACTCGGTGAGGCGGGCGCGGGATTCAGTCTCGAACTGCTTGAGGCTCTGGATGTTGCCCTCGACGACCTTGGACTGAGCCTGAAGGTTGTCGCGCACCTGCTCGGCATACGTATCGGCTGCAGAGCGGGTGTTCTTGTCGTACGCATCAGCCGCGGAACGAGTGTTCTTGTCATACTCGGCGGCACGCTGCTGCACTTCCTTCTCGTAGTTGTCAGCGTCATCGTGCTGAGACTTGGAGTAGTTGTCCGCATCCTGACGAGTCTTGACGGAGTATGCGTCGGCCTCAGAACGGGTGTTCTGGGAGTAGGTCTCGGCATCCGCGTGAGTCTGGTCACGGTAAGCGTCGGCCTCGGAGCGGGTACGATCCGAATAGGTGTCGGCGTCGGAACGAGTACGAGTGGAGTAGTCGTCGGCCTCGGAACGGGTACGCTCGGAGTAGTTGTTGGCCTTGGTGACCAGATCGTTGTACTTGTTCTGGCTGGCCTCGGTGATTTCCTTGGCCTTGTTCTTGCCCTTCTCCACGTACTGATCGTGCAGCTGCATAGCCAGGGTCAGCATGGCGGTGGCGCGCTCGGGCTCGGTGCCCGGCATGGAAGCGGCGCCAGCGATCTTCTGCAGAGAACCGGTCTCGGTGCTCGGCTCGACCTTAGAAACCTGAGCACGAAGCTGGTTTTCACGCTGCTTGGCTTCTTCGAGCTGACGGGACAGCTCAGCGATCTGAGCGGACTGCTGCTGAGCGGCGGAACCCTGCTGCTGAGCAGCGGCGAGCTGACGGGACAGCTCCTCGTTGGCCGCGCGGAACTGATCACGTTCCTGCTGAATGGCGGCGATCTGCTGACCGACAGCCTCCTGGTCACCGGAGGCCTGAGCAGCCTGAGCGGTGAGCTGATCGATTTGAGCGTTCAGCTGATCGACCTGACCCTTGAGCTGCTCATTCTGGGAGGACAGCGCGCGGTTGGATTCCTCGGCTTCGCTGAGCTTGGCAGAGACAAGCTGTGCTGCCTGATCATTGCCAGCCTGAACGGCCTGCTGGGCCTGAGCCACAGCGTTCTTCAAACCAGCATTCTCCGACTCGAGTTGCTGCACCTGACCGGTAAGATCGGAGATCTTCGCATTAAGGTTGGTCACGTCAGGACCCAGAGTCTGGGTGGCCTGACCGCCGGCTACCGCCTGACGTCCAAGAGCCTCGACGGTTTCCGTGACCTGATCAAGGAAGTCATCGACCTCGTCGACATCATAACCTTCCTTGAATCGAACAGTCTGGAAGGTATGCTCCCTAATATCCTTCGGCGTCAACAGAGCCATAAATCTTGCACCTCGCTTTGGGGCATCGCCCGCACTTACGTTGGTCTCAAGTCAGAATGCTATCACGACCCCATCGTTTCAGAACATTCGACGTGGGTTTTTATGCCAGATATATGCCTCCGGCGGGTCAAAAACGGCCTCAGAACACTATCAGAACAACACTTTCCAGTACCACCAGCGCAAAATACAGCACAATGAAGCTGACATCAAGATAAATCGAACCGAGCGGCAATGGGCGAATATAGCGACGTAGCCAGCGCAGAGGGGGTTCGGTAATGGAATACACAATATTGATCAGCTGGGCCACCACACCACGTGGATACCAGTTTCGTGCGAGAACGGAGACCCAGTCCAGAATCATGCGCACGAACAGAACCGTGATATACGCGTTGATGAGCCATGCAAGAATGCGGCCGATCAGAGAGAACACTAAGGAAAGCATGCTGACAGACTAACAACCGCGCATGAAAAGTTTGCTCGGAGCACAATAAGAATCGGCCGACTCCTTGCTGGGAGTCGGCCGAATACCGATATAACGTCGAATGCGAAAACTACTGAACCGGTCAATCAGCGAACAAATCGTGTGCCGAGGCTGGTTTTGTCGGCTCTTCGACCTTGATGTTCACCTGCGCCGGGCTCAACAGGAACACGCGCGGAGTGACACGCTCAAGGGAACCACGCACGCCGAACACCACGCCGGCGGAGAAGTCCACGATGCGATATGCCACGGCTTCGGCCACACCGGTGAGATTCAGTACGACCGGAACACCGTCACGCAATGCGCGGCCGACCAGTTGAGCATCCTCATATGACTTCGGATGGATGGTGGTGATTCTGTTCACACGGCCACCGGGGAACGGCTTGGTAGTCGACGATGCGGCAGGCGCGGTGGTTGACGCCAGCGGCGTGACCGTATGGTCGGAATCAAATGCGGACTTCGAAGCCGGCTTCTGCTCCTCGTCCTCCTCGATGTAGTCGTCCTCATCGTCCACAACGTCACTCATGCCCAGATAGGACATCGCGTTTTTCATGAACCCAGCCATGGATCAATCCTTTCAGCGCAGGAAGTCAGGGATGTCGAGATCGCCAGCCGGATCGTTCACGGCGATATTCGGATGAGCGGAAGTCGGATCATCAAAAGGCAACGATGCGGAGTCACCGATAGCCGGTGTGAATGCCGGTTGGGCAGTGGCAGCGGGCTGTGCAGCCGGTGCCGGTGCTGGAGCTGGCTGTGCCACGGGAGTCGCAGGATCGGCGGCGGTTGGCACAACCGGCGTCACCGTGCTCTGAGTGTCGTCATCTTGAGCGGCGACGGGGTCAAAACCAGCAGCAATAACAGTGACACGCACTTCATCGCCATAAGCATCGTCCAGAGCAAGACCCCAAATAATCTGGGCTTCAGGGTGAATGGCCTTGCGCACCAGTTCGGTGGCAGCAGAGGCCTCCTGCAACTTCAGGTCGGTCGGACCGGCGATGTTGATCAGTGCGCCATGCGCACCCTCGATGCTTTCCTCCAGCAGCGGCGAGCTGATGGCGATTTCCGCGGCCTGCGTGGCGCGGTCCTCTCCCCGAGCGGAACCGATGCCGAACAGCGCGGTGCCGGCACCACGCAGAATCGCGTTGACATCGTTGAAATCAACGTGGATGTACGAATTCGAGGTAATCAGGTCGGTGATGCCCTGCACGCCGGCCAGCAGTGCGGTGTCGGCGGTCTTGAACGCGTCGACGATGCCAATGGTGCGGTCGGACAGTTCCAGCAGTCGGTCGTTCGGAATGACGATCAGCGCGTCGACTTCCTTGCGCAGGTTCTCGATGCCGAGCGCGGCGGAAGCGGAACGCTGCGGACCTTCGAAGCTGAACGGACGGGTCACCACGGCGATGGTCAGCGCGCCCTGCTGGTGGGCCGCACGTGCCACGATCGGGCTGGCGCCGGTTCCGGTGCCACCGCCCTCACCGCAGGTGACGAACACCATGTCGGAGCCCTTAAGCGCCTCTTCGATGTCGGACTGGTGATCCTGCGCCGCCTTGGCACCCTTTTCCGGGTCGGCGCCAGCGCCCAGACCACGGCTGGAGGCATCGTTCAGCGAGATCTTGACATCGGCGTCGGATCGCAGCAGATCCTTTGCATCAGTGTTGATCGCAATAAATTCGACGCTTTGAAGACCCTCCGCAATCATGCGATTGACAGCGTTGCCTCCGGCTCCACCGACACCGACGACCTTGATGTTGGTCTTGTCGTTGAAATTGTCAGTCTGGGCAATCTCGCTCACCATTGTCTCCTGTTCACTCACGTATATGAACAACTCTATCGCAATCGCGCCGATGATACGCGCACTTTTCCAGGCGTGTACCACCGTTTTTTCACTTTTTTGC
>OGWS01002557.1_pt1 | contig 11225 bp, 8 predicted proteins | sample 1576111 | NCBI WGS metagenome assembly OGWS01 (sample SAMEA3541534, study PRJEB24748) | human gut metagenome | biome: human gut; feature: human-associated habitat; material: faeces | place: China | collected 2012
AATAAACACTAGTATTAATATTAATTTATTTATTATGAACAAAAAGTTTTCTACTTTTTTGGCGGGTGTCGCTCTGTTGAGTGCGATGTCTGCTAATGCGCAGAATCTTGCAAGTGCTCCGGTTGGTGCTGATGCCGCCAAGGTTGTGAAGTTGGATGAGGCTGCAAGAAAAGGTGTGTACCAAATCAGAGACGATAAGGGACAGGCTCTTGTTATTGAGAATGGCAAATATGCGTTTAAGACTGTAAGCTCATTGACAGATCTAAAGGCTTCCTTGTGGTGTGTAAAGGTAACAGAGGAAGGTTCTGGTAAAGAACCTATTTATGACTTCTTTAACAAGGCGACTGGCGAGACTTTAGCTGTTTCTGATTTAGATGCTTCGGCTATTAAGGCTGGAACATTTGCGACAACAGACTCTTTGACTGTTGGCGAGAGCTTTGGTGGTTGGGCTTTCTCTAGTACTTATGAGACTACGCTGCTAGATAACCAGCCTATGTATACGTATTATGAACCAGACTATGTGCTTCTTTTAACAAAAGGCACTAATAATGGACTTCAAGCAAAAAGAGTATTGGCTAAAGATATTAGACAGGATGCAAAATCTAAGGGTGCGGTAGAACTTACTCTGTTTAATGCCGGTACGTATGTATTGAGCGCTAGCGAGATCAATGAGTATGTGAAAGACAATAAGTTCGTTCTTACTTTTGAGAAGGATGCGAACGCAGACGTTAATCCGTTCTCTACAACTCAGTTCGTAGCGAAAGGTGTTGCTGATAAGAAAGATAGCAATACGGCACGTAATTTCGTATTCGTTACTTCCAAGGAAGACGCGAACCAATATTTGAAAGTCGATACTGCCGCTAACGGTGTTGGTATCCAGTTCTTGAAGTTTGGTTGGACAGATGAGTCTAAGGAACCTAGCAAGGATGTAGAGAACTCAAGTCTTGCGGATCAGCATAAGTTCTTATTTACCTATCGTCCTTCTACGGATAGCTTGTATATCCAAGTGATGCAGGCTCGCTATAAGAACGAGAAGACTCCGGAGAAATATTGGAATCAAGTAACAAATATCATCGACTATGGAACTACATACCACGATATCTTCTGTGCGGGAGATGAGGTAGGCGGACCTGTAGGCGCTGATAGCTTGTTCGTTAAGTTGCAGAACTTTACTGTGGCTGATAGAATCGCTACTATCGGTTTGAAACCAATTAATACGCATATTAAATACAATGCTACAAACTGTTTCGTTCAAAGCGATAAGACTTCAAAAGACAATGGTTTGTATATCATTAAGAATGCCAAGGGAGAAGTGTTGGCCGCTCCTATCCATGAAAATGATAATGTTGGTAACAATACGATCGAATGGGTGAAATTGGATGAGCAACAGCCATTGCACATGCCTGCTTATCAGTGGGTTGTTACGAAGACTTTGAGCACTGCGACTTCTTTGGCTACTTCTCCGATTACTATCACCAACCGTGAGTTCCCGAATAAGAAATGGAACAATGTTCAATTGAGATTGAATGATAAAGGTGAGATCATTGCGTCTTCTTCAGAATTTAACAATGTTACATTCGATCAGATTAAAGATTCTACTATCATCAAGGATAAGAAGTTAGGTTATAAATACCTTTCAAATAATGAGTTGATAGTAAATAAATACAAATTCAACTATTTGAATCCGTTTACTCAGGACTATTGGATCGCTAATGGTGCGGATAAGGACTCTTTGATCTACGTAAAACAAGATGCGAATGAGTATATTTTGACTGAAGGATCTACCGCTGAGTATGGTATTGATGTTGACGCTACATTATTAAAGAAGATCCCGGGACTTGCTCAATTGGAAAGAACAAACTACGTGATCGCTAAGAACAAGACGGCTAAATTAGTTAAGGCTTATGGTAGCAAGTATTCTATGGGTGCTGCTAATTATGGTACTGTAGCAGAAGTGGATACATTCTTCTTCAAAGAGAACAACCACTATGATGGCAAGCATTACTATGCGATCTTGGAGACAGCTTATGATAACACGAAGCATGCGGCATATATCGCTGATCTGAATAAAGAGACTTCTAAAGTTGGTATCGCTGATGACGGTATGACCGCAGGTTTGAAGGTTCAGTTATTGAATGAGTCTAGAACCTCCGCATTTACTGTAGAGCCTAGCGATGCTCCGTTGTATCGTCGTTTCAACAAGGCAATCTTGGGTGAAGATGAGAAAGATGGTCCTGATAGCTTATTGTTCGTAGAGAAATATCGTAAAGAATACTTGATGGATGAAGGTAACAGTAGTTTCACTGACGAGTTCGTTGATTATCTAGGTATCTGGAGCAAGGAAAAAGCTGAAAACAAGTTGGCTATGCGCATTGATACCGCATGGTTGAACCGTGGTGCTGGCAATGTTAAGCCTCAATATTTGATCTCCGTAGCCCGTGACGATCAAGGCGCTATCGAAACGATTCCTTGTGATGAGGCAGATGACAAACACTTCTATATTGATGATAAGGGTGTTGCCCATAAGACTGATAAGTGGCATTGTCAACATGCTAAACAAGGTAGAACTGGTTTCGCTTATGGCAAATATTTGGTAAGCTTCGCCGACTCTGCAAGAATGAAAGATAGCAATACTAAACCTTGGATGGATATCACTAACGGTTATACTCGCGTAGGTTTCGTTAAGGCAGTTCATGCAGGTGATAGCTTGTTCATCTTGGTTAACGAGTTCAAGAATATGAAACCGGCAGACTTGGATACGGCTGATATCGTAAAGGCATACACCGCCGCTAAAATCAACGGTAAATATATCGTTAACTTACAAGGTGACCAACACAAGAACGTAACGTGGTCATTCCGTTATGTAGATCCTGACAAGGCAGCCAATGTAACAGAGGAAGATCCGAACGTTAACGCATTCATGTTCGAGTCTAATGTTTATACGGATGAAAAATTAGATACTCCTGATTATGATGCTGTTGCGGGTGCTCAAAAGAATATTCCTTTAAGCAATGTTCATGGATTGGGTAATGCTATCGCTCCGAACTATGCGGCATGGTTGAAGATGCAGAATGGTTGTCTGGTATTGACACGCTACGATTCAGACTTCAATTCTTCTAAGACAGGTGGTGATGCGGCTTTGGTATTCAATGTGGCTCAAAAGACTGACGCGGACGATATGGTTACCTCTATCGATGGCGCTAACGTAGAAGGCGTATCAGTGGTAGCTACTAACGGTGCTGTGACTGTTCAAGGTGCCGCTGGTAAGCCAGTAGTAATCACCAATATCTTAGGTAAGGTAGTCGCTGAGACAGTTCTTTCTTCTGATAACGCTACAATCGCCGTACCTGCTGGTATCGTAGCTGTGGCTGTTGATGGTGAGGAAGCTGTTAAGGTAGTTGTTAAATAATTAAACGACTAATAGATAGGTCAAGAGATGGGGGATTCCCCATCTCTTCCTTTAAGAAGATATTTATAATTCTGAAATTCCCGTGCGGAGATAGACTCTTCAAGTACACTGCGATGGTAGAACATGCGGGGATATTAATACTAAAGTAAAAAATTAAAGCTCTCCGTCAGTATTTCCGTGAGGCAAGAAAGCGGAAAAAGAATAAGCCCCGGTCGGTTTCTTGATCGGGGCTTTTTGCCTATTCTTTGTCGTTTTTATCTTTAAGTCTCAATCCGGTTCTAGCGTTGAGGGGAGAGATTACCGAGTGGCCTAAATCGCTTTCAAGTTGTTTGCGGGCGGCCTCTGCTGCTTTTCCTCCTTGTTTGGCGATAACTTCGTGTTCTTCGAGATGTTGCGGATTCTTTTCTTTGGACAATTCAGTGGTAGCTGCTTCGGCAAGCATATTAAGAGCAAGCTCCGTATTGGTCATATTGTCTCGCAGGCTCTCTTTTTTCAGTCCTTTGAATTGTTTATATTCTTTGGCAGTTTTACCAGCCCACGTTTGATAGATGATATCTGTAAGGGTAGCGAAGTGAATACCCTCTTGTAGTCCGTGCCGTTTCCATTCGTCGGTTAGGTCCTTGCGTATCTCGATACTTTTAAGGCGTTGATTAATCCAAGTTATCCGAGTACCCTAAAGCTTTATATTCCCTCATGGCTCGATCTATCGTTAACTCGGGGTCTTGCATTTCATCCAATCGCTCTTTTGCCACTTGGGCCATCCATAGCTTGAAAGGTTCTGCTTTAGGGGATGGGATGGATTGGATAAGCCGGAACAGCTGTTCTGTCGTAGCTACGTCGGTTTTGTAGTATTTCCCATCGGTAGAAGGTAATTTCAGTTGGTTACAATTTGTAACCAACTCATTTCCCTCTTTTCTTAGCCTATGTTTCAGCACCTTCCAGTAATTGCTAGGATTAGGACTATCTGTTAGGATAGCGACAACGTCTACTACAGAGAAAAACCATTCCTCTGTTTCATCGTCCCAGACTGTACGTACTTTTTTCTCTTCGAAAATCTTGATAGCTTCTTTCTTTGTCATAATTGAAGTTTTTGTGTGAACACTTTAGTTAAAAGTGGATGATACCTAAATCTGTGCTATGGTTTTGGATATCTCGAAACTTTTGCGTAAAAATACAAAAGATTCGAATGCCTCCCAGGTTTATACGGGAAAAAGGATCGTAGAGACAGTTTTTATTACCGACAACGCTAGGATCGTCATACTTGCCGGTATCGAAGCCGTGATTGTTGAATGTGAGACCACTGTTAAGGTGGTAGTTAAATACAGTTTCTCGATCGGGGCTTTTTTGGTGAATCTTTTTAATTTTGTACTTTTGTAGGCTTGCACGAATGTTATACATGAATAGGAGAATTAGACAATGGCCAGCGATGATATAAAACAGGCATGGAAAGTGCCGGAACCTACGTTAAGGAGGTTGCCGTGGTATCTTGCGTTCGTAAAGTTGATGAAAGGGAAAGGGGAAGCGTTTATCTCATCTACCCAGATCGCTAAGGAGATAAATGTAGATCCTAGTCAGGTCGCTAAAGATCTCTCTTTTGTGAATATCTCCGGGAAGACGAGAGTGGGATACGATATTAACGCGTTGGTTGACGTACTGGAGGATTTCCTCGGTTTTACATCCCAGCATAAGGCATTTCTGTTTGGGGTAGGGAGTCTGGGCGCTTCTTTGTTGCATGACACCGGACTGAGCCAATATGGTTTGGAGATCGTGGCGGGCTTTGATGTCCGTGAGGATTTGGACGGGAGCATGATCAATGGCATTCCCGTTTTTCATATGGATGATTTTCCTGCCAAGCAGAAAGAATATGGCGCGACGATCGGGGTGATCACCGTGCCGGTGGAGAAAGCGCAGGAGGTGACAGACCGGATTATCGAGGGAGGAATCAAGGCTCTTTGGAATTTTACCCCGTTCCGTATACGGGTGCCGGAACATATCGTAGTCCAGAACACTTCTATGTATGCGCATTTAGCTGTTATGTTTAATCGATTGAACTCAATGAATCACTAAAATATGAAGATTATCGCCGTTGGAATGAACTATGCCGCTCACAATAAAGAGCTGCATCATTCGTTAGAATTATCAGAGCCTACTATTTTTATGAAGTCGGACTCCTCTTTGTTGAAAGATGGGAAACCGTTTTTTATTCCGGATTTTTCATCGGAAGTTCATTATGAGACGGAGATCGTGGTACGGATAGACCGTTTGGGGAAAAATATAGCCGAGCGTTTCGCTCATCGTTATTATAATGAGGTTACGGTCGGTATTGATTTCACGGCACGGGATTTGCAGAATAAATTGCGTGCGCAAGGGCTACCGTGGGAAATTAGTAAGGCGTTTGATAATTCGGCTGTGATCGGGACCTTTATTCCGCTGGAGCAAGCGGGGGATGTAAACCGGCTTCCATTCCATCTGGATATCAATGGCTCGAAGGTACAGGAAGGCAATACCTCGAATATGCTGTTTTCGGTAGATAAGATTATTGCGTATGTAAGTCGCTTCTTTACGCTGAAAATAGGCGATTTGATTTATACTGGAACACCTGCTGGCGTAGGTCCCGTGAAGATCGACGATCATCTGGAGGGATATCTTGGCGAGCGGAAGCTTCTGGATTTTTATGTGAGATGAGAAGATTAATATATATATTCATTATAGGTTTATTACTTTGCTCATATACATGGGCGGATGGTAGCCGTTATGCTTCTAACTCCCTGTTATCGGAAGGGAAATGGGTGAAGATCCGGGTGGATAAGACCGGAATCTACAAATTATCCTATGCGGATTTGAAGAATATGGGTTTCTCGGACCCATCGAAAGTCTCTGTCCATGGCTATGGAGGATGGCCCTTGGATGAGGATTTCAGTAAAGAATATATCGATGATGTCCCTTCTACTCCGGTTTGGCGTGGGAGTGATTACCTGTTATTCTACGGGAAAGGGTCGGTTAAATGGGAATATGACTCGTCGAGCCAGACATTCGTGCATACGAATAATCCTTATTCATTGTATGGCTATTATTTTGTGACCGATGCCACACCCACGAATGATATGACTTCCGTGGCTCAAGCGAGTGGTGCTTCCACTCGGATTACGACTTATGATGATTATCTATTGCATGAGCAAGAGTTAGTCTCCGTAAACCAATCCGGCCGGGAGTTTTTTGGAGAGGACTTTAGTGGGGCACGCCCTCGTACAATTTCTACCTTTTCTTCTATCCCCGGGATTACGGATGCGGACGGTAAGGTGACCATGCGTTTTATCTCAAGAATTAACTCTGGCTCCGGTACGGCTTCTTTAAGTATCAATGACTCCGAATTGTTGGATATAACCATACCTTCTATCCAAACAGTAAGCTCGAATGTCAGATCGTATACAAAGGCGATTCCCGGGACAACCACCGCGTTATGGAAGGGATCAAAAAGTGAGAAAAATAACGTAGTGGTTTCCTATAGTTCAAGTGGACATACGAATGTACGTTTGGACTATATCCGTATGCAATTTGTCCGTACGTTGCGCCCTTATGGGGCTTGTACTTTTTTCAGAAGCTTGACTTCTGTAGGAAATGCGTCTCGCTTTGTTATTAGCGAGGCGAATTCGAATACCTTGGTGTTTGATGTGACCGATGCGTTAAATGTGAAGAGAGTGGAAGCCGATCTGAATGGTTCTGAACTTTCATTTACAATACCAGCGGGTAGATTGAGGGAGTTTGTGTTGGTTCAAACCAATCAAACATTTCCTTCTCCGGAAGTCGTGGGAGAAGTCGCTTCCTCGAATCTGCATGGTTTGGAACAGAGGGATATGATTATTATATCGGCTCCGTCTTTGGTTCAGCAGGCGGAGCGTTTGGCGGTTGCGCACCGTGAGAAAGATGGCTTGACTGTTGAAGTCGTAACTCCAGAGGCGATTTATAATGAGTTCTCTAGTGGAACTCCAGATGCGACGGCATATCGTCGTTTGATGAAGATGTTTTACGATCGTAGTTCTTCTTTGGGTAATCCTCCAAAATATTTATTGCTTTTCGGAGACGGGATCTATGATAATCGGGGGATAAGCGGTGAGGTGCAAGGTGTTTCACGGAGTAATATGCTCTTGACTTTCCAGTCTCAAGAGTCATTGAATGTCTACTCTTATGCGACAGATGATTATTTTGCGTTTTTAGAGGATAATTCCGGCAGTAATTTTAGCCGAGATAAGATGTGTGTGGGTGTCGGGCGCTTTCCAATCCGTACAGTAACGGAGGCGACTCAGATGGTGGATAAGACGATTTCTTATATGGAGAATAAGGATTCGGGTAGTTGGAAGAATAACGTGACATTCGTGGCGGATGATGGAAATAATGAGGATAGCTTCACAACGAATCATATGAAGCAGGCAGATCAGCTTGCTGAGGCCATTGAAGAGATGCAACCCGGTTTTCTAGTTAATAAAGTGTATTTCGATGCTTATAAGCGTAGCAGCCTCGGGACTTATCCGGATGTGCATAATGAGATTGAGAAACTATTAAAAAGTGGTCAGTTGTTGATTAATTATACGGGGCATGGCAGTACGACCCATTGGGCGGACGAAAGCGTATGGACACAAACCGATATCAATAATTCCAGTTATAAGCATCTGCCGGTGTGGGTGACGGCTACCTGCGACTTTACCCGTTTTGACGATGTGAAAACTTCTGCGGGTGAATCTGTTTTCTTGAATCCTACCAGTGGGGGTATCGCTTTGTTTACGACGACCCGTGTCGTGTTCTCCGGTAATAATGCGAACTTAAATAAGGCACTCATCGATAACCTGTTCCAAGAAGGCGCGAATAGCCGTTATACGCTTGGAGAGGCGATGATGTATACGAAACGTCAACTCAATGACTCAAATAAATTGAACTTTATCTTAATCGGAGACCCGGCGTTAAAGTTCGCGTATCCAGAGTATAAGGCTCGGGTGACGGCTGTGAATGGAGAAGCTGTTTCTGATGAGCCTTTTGAGTTTAAGGCGTTATCCCGGATTACGGTAGAGGGTGAAATCTTGAATCCGTCAGGTTCTTTTGCCGCGGATTTCACGGGCGTATTAAGCTCGACCATATTTGATAGCCAAAGTTCCATTACGACTTTAGGGAATAGCTCTGAGAAATTCACTTATCTCGATTATCCGAATACGATTTATATAGGTAGAGACTCGGTTCGAAATGGAAAGTTCAGCTTTACTTTTATGGTCCCGAAGGATATCTCTTATTCCAATAAGAAAGGTAAATTAAACCTATATGCGTCTTCCGAGACAAAAGAGGCGCAGGGTTCTTTCTTCGATTTTATCGTGGGGGGGACTTCGGATACGGCGGAGACTGATACGATCGGTCCCAAGATCCGGCAAATCTATTTGAATGATTCCAGTTTTGTTTCGGGCGATAAGGTAAACACGACTCCTTATTTTGTAGCGAAGCTGTGGGATAAGAGCGGCGTGAATATAACCGGCAGTAGCGTAGGGCATGATATGATGTTGACGATTGATAGTATGCCCTCTATGAGCTATAACTTAAATAGTTATTATGCGTTGCTACCAGATAGTGAGAACGAAGGACTTGTCCAGTTCTCCATCCCCGAGATGGAGCCGGGAATGCATACGGCCGAGTTTAAGGTGTGGGATATCTTAAATAACTCCACAACCTATACCTTTACTTTTGAGGTGGCGGAAGGGTTGAAACCTAATCTGATCGAGATGTATGCCACCCCGAATCCGGCACGGGATCAGGTGGAATTCTTTCTGCATCACAATCGTCCGGAGTCGAACTTAAAGGTGACGGTTATGGTTTATGATATGACCGGTAAGTTCCTATGGAGTACAGAGAAGAGCGGTTCCTCCGAGTTGTTTAAGGCTTATATCGTAACTTGGAACCTGACGGATAACGGTGGCAGGCGGTTGCGCCCGGGAGTTTATCTGTATCGGGCGGCGATTAGCACGAATAACTCGAAAGAGGCGACGAAAGCGAATAAATTAATCATTCTCGCACAATAAAGTATCGGGTAATTAGTTTATAATAAGCATGGGGGTATGTTTATTACCCTCTAGGAATGATAAATGTAAATGTATTTTTAGAATAGAATATATGGTAAGAGTTTCAAGATTCAGTCTGTTACTAGCGGTTTTCAGCTTTTTGACGGCATTTACGGCTTTATATGCCCAAGGAGGCGCAGACGATGTTAAACATAAATTCGCCCCGATTAATACGGCGATACCGTCTTTGTCTATTGCGCCCGATGCTCGCGGAGGTGCTATGGGTGATAACGGTGTGGCTACTACGCCGGATGTGAATTCCCAATACTGGAACCCGGCTAAGTATGCTTTTAGTTATAGTAAGGCCGGAGTCGCTTTATCCTATACGCCTTGGTTACGTAAATTGGTGAATGATGTGGCTTTAGCATATCTGGCCGGTTATTATAAATTAGGCGATAGCGATATGCAGGCGATCGGAGCTTCCTTGCGTTATTTCTCTTTAGGAGAAGTACAGGAAAGCCGGGATGGAGGAATGGGTAATCAGCTCATATTGAATCCTTATGAGATGGCTTTTGATGTAAGTTATAGCCGTAAATTATCGGATGTGTTCTCTATGGCGGTCGCCTTGCGCTATATTCGTTCGGACATGGGTGCCTCGTCGGATGCGGATATGGTTCCGGATAACGCTTTTGCCGCTGATATCGCCGGTTATCTGGAGAAATACGTGATCTTAGGGAATAGCGAGTGCCTGTGGAGCTTTGGTTTTAATGTCTCCAATATCGGTACGAAGGTCTCTTACGACGGTGGAAATACCAACCAATTCTTGCCTACGATGTTAAAGGTTGGAACTGGTTTACTGTATCCGATCGATGATTATAACCAAATCGGTATCTATGTGGATTTGAGTAAATATTTAGTTCCTACCGAACCTATTCAAGAAGGTACGACTCCCGAGGATGAGGCTGCTTATAAGGAAAAACATGATGAATATAACAATATGTCCCCGATCACGGGTATCTTCAAATCATTCGGTGACTCGCCGAATGGCTTCAAGGGCGAGCTAGAGGAGATTATGGCCTCTATCGGTCTGGAGTATAATTACAATCAGCAGTTCTTTGTTCGTGGCGGTTATTACTATGAGAATAAATATCAGGGAAACCGTCAGTACTTCTCAGTCGGTGCTGGTTTCCGCATGAGTGTTTTCCAGTTGGATGCCGCTTATCTGATCAGTACGGTACAGAGTAACCCGTTGGACCAGACATTGCGCTTCTCCTTGTCGTTCGATATGGATGGAATCAAGAACCTTTTCAGATAAATGGATATGAAGATACGTGTAGGTTTTGGCTATGACGTCCACGCCTTGGTGCCGGACCGGGAATTATGGCTAGGCGGGATTAAGATCGAGCATACGTTGGGCCTATTGGGACATAGCGATGCGGACGTCCGGCTGTCCTATCCTTTCCCCTCGGGAGGTACTGCGAGGGCCATCTTCCCTATGCATGGGCTCGGCTCAATTGCCATCTGGTGAGCCGGTTTTGCAATCTGCGGGGATTTCCTTGCCTGTCTGTGCTGAGCTGAGGCCGGATTGCCTTTCCATCGTACAATCCAGCCACGTCCAGCCGCTGTATGCTTCTGCATCGCGGAAACAGCAGGCTGAACGGGCGTGGAGCCTTTCCGTATCGGCAACGAGTGCCCCGTTCACCCTATTGCTGGAAATCTGCCGTGGGAGCCTTCCGATTTTCATATGAAGAGGAAAGGCTTGGCGGCGTCTTGTGGCGAAT
>OGWS01002565.1_pt1 | contig 11214 bp, 10 predicted proteins | sample 1576111 | NCBI WGS metagenome assembly OGWS01 (sample SAMEA3541534, study PRJEB24748) | human gut metagenome | biome: human gut; feature: human-associated habitat; material: faeces | place: China | collected 2012
ATCTCCATGTCTGACTTGCCCTTAGGATCGAAGTCAGAACCACCCTTGCCACCGCCGATCGGAAGTGTTGTCAGGCTGTTCTTGAAGATCTGCTCAAATCCAAGGAACTTAATAACAGAAAGGTTTACGGATGGATGAAGTCTAAGACCTCCCTTGTATGGTCCGATTGCAGAGTTGAACTGTACTCTGTATCCACGGTTGACCTGAACCTTGCCATTGTCATCTACCCAAGATACTCTGAACTGGATAATACGCTCCGGCTCAACGATACGCTCGATGATGCCCCATCTCTCCAATTCCGGATTGGCTGCCACAACAGGCTCCAAAGATTCCAGAACTTCTGCCACTGCCTGCAAAAATTCTTTCTGCTCTGCGTTACGGCTCTCAAGTCCGTCATACACTCTCTGCAAATAACTACTCTCGAATTTCATTGATTGTGTCCTCCTACTCAAAACTTCTTTCCGACCTTGTTCTCACAAAATCTAGTGACATTATATACTTTATCGCGTTGAAGTGCAATGCATAATTAAAATTTTTAACTTGCATTTTTTGATTTTTCCCGCGATAAAAATATGCAAAAAAAACCTCCCGTGCATAATTGCACAGGAAGTTCCTGCATTCTGATCAGACGTTGATCTCAGCCTTTACACCGAGAACGTCTTTATTTTCATCCAGGATCGGCTGGATGACTTCTTCTAAATATTTGACTACCTGACGAGGTGCGCGTCCAACGTACTTGTCCGGCTGCATGGTTGCTTCCAGTTCCTCTAAGCCCATCGGGAACTCATCATCTGCTGCGATCAATTCTAAGAGGTTATTATCCTTGCCCTCTACCTTGACTGTCTTTCCTGCTTCCATGGAAAGGGTTCTGATCTTTTCATGCAGATCCTGACGGTTGCCGCCATTCTTTACCGCATCCATCATGATGTTCTCGGTTGCCATAAATGGCAGTTCACTGCGCAGTCTCTTTTCGATGACCTTTGGATAGACCACAAGACCATCCACAACATTCAGGCAAAGATCTAAGACGCCGTCACATGCCAAAAATCCCTCTGCAATAGAAAGTCTCTTATTAGCAGAATCATCCAAAGTTCTTTCAAACCACTGGGTTGCAGATGTGATCGCCGGATTCAAGGCATCAATAATGATATAACGTGATAAGGATGCGATACGCTCGCTACGCATCGGATTTCGCTTGTATGCCATGGCAGATGAACCGATCTGGCTCTTTTCAAATGGCTCCTCTACTTCTTTTAAGTGCTGCAGCAGACGGATATCATTGGAAAACTTGTGGGCACTCTGGGCGATTCCTGCCAGAACGCTGATCACCCGGCTGTCGATCTTTCTGGAATAGGTCTGTCCAGATACCGGATAGCAGCCGGAAAATCCCATTTTTTCTGCGATCCTCTGGTCTAAACGGCGGCATCTCTCATGGTCTCCATCAAAAAGCTCCAGGAAACTTGCCTGGGTTCCTGTGGTTCCCTTGGAACCTAACAGGCGCATGGAACCGATCAGGTATTCCAGATCATCCAGATCCAGCTTTAATTCCATCATCCATAAAGTTGCCCTCTTACCAACAGTAGTTGGCTGTGCTGGCTGGAAATGGGTAAATGCCAGTGTTGGCTGGTTCTTGTATTTGTCTGCAAATTTAGCCAGTTCAGCCAGTACGTTTAATACTTTCTTTCTGACTAACTGCAACGCCTTAGTCATAATGATCAGATCGGTATTATCCCCTACATAACAGGAAGTAGCACCTAAATGGATAATGCCTTTTGCCTTCGGGCACTGTACGCCGTATGCGTACACATGACTCATAACATCGTGACGGACTTCTTTTTCTCTTGCCTTTGCCACATCATAGTTGATGTCATCTGCATGAGCCTTCAGTTCATCGATCTGCTCCTGTGTGATATTTAATCCCAGTTCTTTCTCTGTCTCAGCCAGTGCGATCCAAAGCTTTCTCCATGTTTTGAATTTCATATCCGGTGAAAAAATGTACTGCATCTCTTTGCTTGCATAGCGCTCAGAAAGAGGACTTACGTATTTATCATTACTCATTGGTTTTTCCTCCTGTGCCTGCTTACCAGGCGTTTTTTACTCATGAACCCCGCGCTGACGCGCTCTGCTGTCTGTTCCACAGACGATTCATTGGTTAACGGTTTGTGAAAAACAAATGTCTGCTTCGCAGCCCCTTGTTTTTCCCTGCACTCGCTATAGTATAGCATAGCTGCGTCATCTAAACAACCATCTACTTATCATAGCTGCCGCGGATATCCTCTTTTGGCGGCTCGATCGGATAGTCACCACTGAAGCAGGCTGTACAGATTGGCTTTTCTCCTGCCATTTCATACAGACGATCCATTTCCAGATAGGATAAGCTGTCTGCGCCTAAAAGATCACGGATCTCTTCTACTGTACGGTTATGTGCGATCAGCTGGTCTTCTGACGGGATATCTGTTCCAAAATAGCATGGATGAAGGAATGGCGGGGCACTGATACGTACATGAACTTCTTTTGCACCTGCGTCTCTTAACATACCTACGATCAGGGCACTGGTGGTTCCGCGGACAATGGAGTCATCGATCATGATCACACGTTTTCCTGCCACTGCTTCTTTTAATACATTCAGCTTAATGCGGACTGCTGATTCACGGCTGCTCTGTTTTGGCTTGATAAAGGTTCTTCCTACGTAGGAATTCTTTACAAAGGCAGTTCCGTAAGGAATGCCTGACTCCATAGCATATCCAAGTGCTGCTGCATTTCCGGATTCCGGAACACCTACTACCAGGTCTGCATCCACTGGTGAATCCATTGCCAGGAAACGGCCGGCCTGGATACGGGAATGATATACGCTTACTCCGTCAAATACACTGTCCGGTCTAGCGAAATAAATATATTCAAAAACGCATCTTGCTTCTTTTCCATGATCTGTAAAGCACAGTTCCTTATTAGAAGCAATACCGTCCTTTGTAATGGTAACGATCTCACCTGGCTCTACGTCACGGATAAATTGTGCACCGATGGTCTCTAAAGCACAGGTTTCAGATGCCAGAATATAGGAGTTATCTCTTTTTCCGATGCAAAGAGGCTTAAAACCAAATGGATCTCTGGCTCCGATCAGCTTTCTTGGACTCATTACTACCAGTGAATAAGCTCCCTTGATCTTTTTCATTGCCTCTGCTACTGCCAGCTCTACAGTAGGTGTATGGATACGGGCTCTTGCAATATGATAAGCAATAACCTCAGAGTCAATGGTAGTCTGGAAGATAGCACCGGTATACTCTAATTCATGGCGCAGCTCAAGCGCATTCACCAGGTTTCCATTATGGGCTAATGCCAAAGTTCCTTTTACATAGTTTAATACCAAAGGCTGTGCATTCTCTCTGGTACTGCTTCCTGCTGTTGAATATCTTACATGGCCTACACCAATATTTCCATGGAGAGGTTCAATCACATCCGGTGTAAATACTTCGTTGCAAAGACCCATTCCCTTATACGCGCTTACTTTTCCTTTTGGGCCTTCTGTATCACTGACTGCTATACCGCAGCTTTCCTGTCCCCTGTGCTGGAGAGCAAACAGTCCATAATAAATTGTGGAGGCAACATCATTTCCGTCAAAATCGTAAATGCCGAAAACGCCGCATTCCTCCCGCACTTCATCTCCTCTGATATCAAAGTCCATCTGATTCTGGTTCATTGGTCTTTCCTTTCCGCTTTCGCCTTTTATGTATCCGGATACTGTCAGGAATACATTTTGCATTGACTGCTTTTTCTTGTTTTGATCATTTATAAGTCTAGTCGATAAAAGAAGTCATTTTCAGTAGAAATTATAATACACGATTTTAATGAATACAAGCAAAGTGCTCATTAAAATTGCTAATGAATGAATCCGCCCCGTTCTAATCAGTGATTTTTTGCTGTTTTTCTTCTTCCCGTATCCGGTAAAATAAAAGCTTTCCTTCTTTCAGAAAAAGAACTGCCCCTTCTTTCAGGACTGGTTTTTTCCATATTGTATCTGCCCTGTCCTTCGAATCATCTGTATTTCTTTCATTTTCCAATTTATACAATTCCTGAATAAGATCTTTTTTTATAAATACTTTTTTGCTGATACAGATCTCCTGCCAGCTTCCCTGCTCCCTATAAGAGGACATACACAGCACAGATACCAGAAACAGCACACAGCCCACCTGCCATTTGCAGTTTTTTTTCGTCTTCCAGGCTCTTATTCCCGCCCTTCGCATCTTCTTTAAACATCTTAAGGCTTTTCTTTTTTTCATGGGTTCCTTTCCCACGCACTCCAGTTTTATTATAAAAAATTTTTATCTTTCCTTCAAGAGTAAACGGTGATGCAAAAAGGGCAAAAAAACTGCCAGGAAAAAGATTTTGCGTCCTTCTCCTGACAGTTCTTGCTGAAATACACACGTGAAATACATCTAAAGCCTATCTCATTATCCTATAACTTACCGGTTCTCCAAAGCTCCTGCTGCATCGGAAGCACCGCGACTTAAATCATCTGTAAGATCATCAATAAGACCTTTACCGGTAGTCTCCGTTTCTCCATTGGTACCGCCAGTCAATGTGCCGTTCTCTCCTTCTTTCCAGCCGGATGCAGCATCTCCCGTCATACCATTTTCACCGGTTCCTGTTTCAGCAGCCGCTGATGAGGTGGCCCTGTTGTTTGAAGTCTCATTCATATTACCGCTTTTCCTTCCTGCACAGGCAGTAAGGGAAAGAGATAAAAATACCAGCATACATGCAAATAATAACGGTCTGATCTTTTTCATAAAACATTCTCCTTTCATTGTCATGTACTCTTAGTATGTGAAATCAAAGAATGCTTTATAGTGTTAAATTTTTCCATGCAGGATCTATAGCTGTACAACGTCACTCATATCGTACAGCCTCGGTTCTTTTCCGGCTAAAAATTTTGCTGCTTCCAAAGCGCCTTTTGCAAAAATAGCCTTGGAATAGGCTGTATGATTAAAAGTAATGACCTCATCTTTTCCTGCAAAGATCACGTCATGGTCTCCTACGATAGAACCACCGCGGACAGAAGCAATGCCGATCTCTTTTGGATCTCGCTTTTCATGGACACTGCTGCGGTCATATACATAGTGATACTGATCACCTAATGCTTCATTCATGGAATCAGCCAGTGCAAGGGCAGTTCCGCTTGGTGCATCTTTTTTCTGGTTGTGGTGCTTTTCCACGATCTCTATATCAAAACCGGCGCCTGCCAGCACTTTGGCCGCATCCTGGACCAGCTTTAATAAAAGATTGACACCTAAAGACATATTGGCAGAACGCAGTACAGCTGTTTTTTCTGCTGTCTCTTTTACTTTTTTTATCTGTGCTTCAGAAAGCCCGGTGGTGCAAAGCACCAGGCCCAGCTTCTTTTCTGCGCAGAAATCCATAAGGTGGTCTGCTGCCTTTGGGGAAGCAAAATCCACTACTACATCTGCTTCTTCTTTGCACTCTTCTAAGGATGGATATACCGGATATCCATTTTCTTTATCATTTTTAAGATCAATACCTGCAACAATGGTAAGACCGTCCATATCCTTTGCCATTTTGGTGATGACCTGACCCATAACGCCGTTGCAGCCATGCATGATAACTCTGACCATTTTTCTTTCCTTTCTCCTGTTGGAAGTTATGTCCTTTAGGCATTTCTGTCCAAATCTTCTTACAACAGTCCGTATGCCTGTAATTCCTTCTTAAGAACCTCCTGATGCTCAGGTTCCATTTCTGTAAGAGGCATTCTTAAAGGTCCGGTCTCTTTTCCTAACAGGTTCATAGCTGCCTTGACCGGAATCGGGTTTACTTCGCTGAACAAAGCGTGGATCAGCGGGATCGCTTCTAACTGGAGCTTTGCGCTGCGCTTTACATCGCCTGCAAAGTATGCTGCACAGATCTCATGTGCCTGTGCCGGAGCTACGTTAGATAATACAGAGATAACGCCTTTTCCGCCTAAGGATAATAACGGAACGATCTGGTCATCATTACCTGAATACAGATCAATGCCGCCATCTGTTAAGTTCATTAAAGTTGTAATAGCAGAAAAATCACCGTTTGCTTCTTTTACACCAACAATGTTATCTACATTTTTCCAGAGATGGGCAATGGTAGCAGGCTGGATATTTACACCGGTCCTTCCGGTAATATTGTAAAGAAGCATTGGGATCTTTACAGAATCTGCAACTGCGCTAAAATGAGCGATCAGACCCTTCTGGGTTGCCTTATTGTAGTATGGGGATACTACTAACAGACCGTCAGCACCATTCTTTTCTGCTTCCTGGGACAGATAAACCGCTGTCTCTGTACAGTTAGAACCAGTACCTGCAATTACCGGGATACGTTTCTTTGTAACATCACATACAAACTTAATAACTTCCAGATGTTCCTCATGGGTCATCGTAGAAGCTTCTCCGGTAGTACCGCAGGCAATAATAGCATCCGTACCTCCAGCGATCTGCTCTTCTACGATCTCCTCTAACTTATCGTAATTAATCTCTCCGTTTGCCTTAAATGGTGTGATCAGTGCTACACCAGCGCCTTCAAAAATTGCCATGTTCTGTTCTCCTTCTCTTATTCTCTAATCTATTAATGTTGGAAACACGCAGTACGCGTCCCCGGATCCAACAGAGTGTTCCTATCGCAATGTATTCCTGAAAAATTTCCGGATCACATAAAAGAAAAGGAAGGGCTGAGGTAAATGTCAGCTCTTCCAACGGTTTCGCATCTTCACGAATCTGCTCTTTCGGTAGCTCTCCATCCACCTGGATGACAGTCACAGAGCTCTTAACCCTGTGCCCAGAAAAGATTCTCTCAGGTTTCCTCTTTTCTTCGGCGCTTTTCCCTTTCACCAGACCTTCTTCTGTGCCTGTCACATCCGGCCAGTTACTCTTGATCAGCGCAACCTCTACTCTGTTTCATGTTTTTAATACTAACATCATCAACTGAATATGTCAACTGTAAATCCTGGTTTACGAGATGATTTTCAGTTATGATCCCTATTCAAAATGCTCATAACGGGTCTGGATCTTAGTGATCTCGTCCACGTATTCATCCAGTTCCTGCGGATATACAGTTCCTGTCATGATCAGCTCTGCCTCAGATTGTCTTGCCTGACAGATCAGGGTCTTTAACTCTTCCAGCGAAATGATACCTTCATCCAGAATGCCCAGGATCTCATCCAGGATCAGGATATTACACTCTCCTGTAACCAGTACCTTTTTTGCAAAATTCAGGCCATTGCGGATATTGATCCTTGCTTCGTCCTTTTCTTCCTCTGAAAGCTGGTCAAAAAAGATAGGCGATTTTTCAAACCGGAATAATTTAAACTCCGGTTCCAGTCGTTTTACGATCTCCATGCCTTCTGTTTCCATGGAGCCCTTTAAAAACTGTACCATGATGACTGTTTTCCCTTTTAAAAGAGCGGTAACACCTCTTCCCAAGGCACTTGCCGTCTTCCCTTTTCCCGGTCCGCAGATCACCTGTATCAGATTTTCTTTCATCATCCTGCACCTCATGTCTGTTCTCTCATGTGAGCAATTTTCCAAAACCACTCTAGCACAATTTATGTAATAATGCAAATATTTCTTACGATTTCCAGTAGATTTTCCTTTATAAATATGAAAATTTACTTAAATTTCATCACACTCCAGCTTGCTGATGGACACTTCATAAGCAATGCGCTTCTCGCACTCCGTTTCCGTGATCTTCTTTGTGTACTCACGGCTTTGGACTCTTCCCCAGATGCGCACCCTTGTTCCCACCTCAAATCCGGAAGCGAAACGGGCATTGCGTCCCCAGCTGATGCATGGGATATAATCTGATTTTCCATAAGGACGGTTCACAGCCAGCAGCAGATCTGCGATCTCTCTTCCAAGAGGTGTTTTCCGATAGATTGGCGCCTTGCAGATATAACCGTCCAAAAAGATCTGGTTTGTCTTGGTATAATCGGTAAATTCTTCCATAAAATGGATCTCCCGTACAAATACAGATAACATCAGACGGTTTTTGGTGCCTTCGTGACGGTTATAGGAACGGAACTGTCCAATGGCTTCCATGGTAAGGCCCCTGTAGTCCTTATGTACATCCACAAGCCGTTCAGAAACCATTAAGGGGATAATATCCGCCTGCTCGCTTAAACGGTTTACAGACAGCTCTACCATGTAGAAGCCTTCTCCAAAGACCTCATGGCTGAACGTAAAGTCTGATACGATCTCTCCGATCACGCTTACCTTGTTGTTTTCGATCATTTTTTCTGTCATAGTACTTCTCCTCTTCTTTTCCATTTTTATTAGGGCTTTGCTCTACATAGATAATTTATGAAAAGATGAAAAGAAATAGACCGGATATGCACAAAAATCCACCTCTGTTTTCCGACATAAAACGACAGGAAAAACAAAGGTGGATTTAATAATGTTTTTGGCGGGTCCCAAGTTCAAAAATCCTCCTGCAAGCAAGCTTGCATCGGATTTATGACCTTTTTACCCTGGTATCTTTTCAAATAATTTCCAGATCTCGTCCAGTACAATGACACTGCAGGATACGCCTAATATCTTTCCCCAAAGCCCCATCGACAGCGGAACTGTTTCAAATACAGCACCTCCGATCTGTGTAATGATGATCTGAATGATCAGGACCAGCAAGAATACACCAAGCATCAGTTTATTGTTCATCAGATTTTTATACATAGGTGTATCATCCAGCTCACGGCAGTTAAAAGCATTAAACAGCTGGAATACCACAAACATGGTAAACAATACCGTAGGCTCCTGCTCCGGTGAAGCGCCTAAGAAATTGGTAAAATGCTGAAGCATAAATATGGCAGAGATAAAAATACCATTTACAAAAATACGACTTAGCATAGACTTTGAAATAATATTTTCATCTCTTCTTGTAGGCGGACGATTTAAAATATCGTCACGGATGGGTTCCAGTCCCAGTGTCAGTGCTGGCGGTCCATCCATGATAATGTTGATCCACAACAGTTCAAGAGCTGTAAACGGCGTCTCAAAACCTGCTAAAATGGAACAGACTACAACTACTACAGATGATACGTTTACAGTCAGCTGAAACTGGATAAAGCGCTTAAAGTTTTCATAGATCCCACGCCCCCATTGCACAGCCTTCATGATCGTAGAGAAAGAGTCATCCAGAAGGACAATATCACTGGCTTCTTTCGTAACTTCCGTACCTGCAATACCCATGGCAATGCCTACGTCTGCATTTTTGATGGCAGGGGCATCATTTATACCATCACCAGTTACCGCCACTACATTTCCCTGCGCTTTTAAAGCCTTTACCACACGCATCTTTACAAGAGGAGTGCTTCTGGCAATAACCTGGATCTTCTTAAGAGCCTGCGCCAGTTCGTCATCGGACATAGCTTCGATCTCAGATGCTTCTACTGCAATGTGGTCTGCATCCAGCATATGAAGCTGGTCTGCAATAGCTCTTGCAGTTAAAATATTATCGCCGGTGAGCATTTTCACCTCAATACCAGCTTTGCGGCAGCGGCCGATAGCGCGGTAAACATCCGGGCTTAGTGGATCAGAAATAACCACAAAGCCATCATAGACCAGGTCTGTTTCTAATTCTTCCTGGAACTCTTCACCAGTATAATGATCCAGTTTTTTATGTGCAAACGCAAGGATACGGCCTGCACAGCTCTGGAAAGAAGTTATCTTCTCTTCAATTACCTTCTTTTCCTCCTCCGGCAGGCTGCTGGAAAGCTTCAGGATCTTTTCCGGATTTCCCTTTACATAAAGCATATAGCCTTCCGGGGTGCGTAAGATAGTGCTCATATCCTTTTTCTGGGAAGAAAATGGGAAAATATGGACAATATCTGCCTCTTCTCTTTTCTTTGTATAATCCCAGCCTGCTTTTCTGGCTGCCACTAAAAGAGCGCATTCTGTAGGATTTCCGATAAAACTGTCTTTTCCTTCTTCTGTGGTTACATTTGCATTGCTGTTGATACAGAAGTTTTCCAGAAGACAGACATCCGTAAGCTTCTCCGGCTCTAACATTTCTCCTTTGGTATAGATCTGCTGTACTGTCATCTTATTTTCTGTAAGAGTCCCTGTTTTATCGGAACAGATGATATTGATACAGCCTACGGTCTCACAGGCAATCATTTTCTTTACCAGAGCGTTCTCCCGAGACATTTTAATAATATTTAATGCCAGCGAAACCGCCACGATCGTAGGAAGTCCTTCAGGAACTGCTGCTACGATCAGCACAATGCTGGTGATAAAAGCATCAGATACAGTCTCCCAGTTCATAGTATGGGACATGGCAAAGCCAACGATCTGAATAGCAAATACTACAAAGGCTGCTGCAGCACCTAAAACTGTGATTACTTTTCCCAGGCGGTCCAGTTTTTCCTGAAGAGGTGTAGTATCTTTTTCAATAGAAGATAATTCTTTTGCGATCTGTCCAAACTCTGTGTTGTTTCCTACCGCAGTTACCACTGCTTTTCCTGTACCGCTTGATACAAAGCAGCCGGAATACAGCATGTTCCTGCGTTCTGCCACTGGTGTGGACCTGGGACAGACAAAATCTGCCTCCTTTGCTGCCGGAAGGCTTTCTCCTGTAAGAGAAGATTCATCTGTGCTAAGGTCATTGCTCTCTAATAATCTTGCATCTGCTACCAGCTTATCTCCTGTTTCTACTAAAAGGATATCACCTGCCACAATGTCCTTCTGGGGGATCAGTTGAGGCGCGTTATCTCTTAATGCTTTTACCAGTGTATCTTCATTGATGCGGTTTAATGCCTCAAAAGCTTTGGCACTTTTCCCCTCTGTAACAATTGTGATCACTACAGACAGCGCAATAGCTGCGAAAATACCGGCACATTCCAGAAAGTTATATTCTCCTCCTGTCATATAGCGGGCAATATTTACCCCTAAGGTGATCACTGCAGCAAAGATCAGCATCAGAAGCATAGGCTCTGTAGAAGCATCCCAGATCTTTTTAAGCAGAGATTCATGGCTCTCACGGATAAAGGTATTGGAACCATACTTTTTACGGGACTGCTCTGCCTGTTCTTTTGTCAGGCCGCTGCTGCCGTCTGAATGTAGCTCGGAAAGTACCTGTTCAGGCATCTTGGTGTATGCATCTTTCATGTTTTCTTCTCCCTGTGATTTTTAATGTACTCTCGGAATCTTTTTGTACTTGACTTTGTGAGAAGATTTTTTGTCAGTT
>OGWS01002576.1_pt1 | contig 11174 bp, 7 predicted proteins | sample 1576111 | NCBI WGS metagenome assembly OGWS01 (sample SAMEA3541534, study PRJEB24748) | human gut metagenome | biome: human gut; feature: human-associated habitat; material: faeces | place: China | collected 2012
CAGTGCGATCCTTAGCGGAGCGTTTTTTGTGTCATAGGACGAAGTTTCCTATGACGATTAGGGTGTCAAAAGACACACTAACATTCATTGATTTTTGTTTGTACCTTGAAAATTTAACACGAATTGATTTTAGAATAGGATATTTAAAAAATTTGCAGAATGCGAACTTAGTATTTTTCATATTAATTATGCTATCTCTTTTTTGGCGGCATAATGAACCAAGCTATTTTCATAATCCAATAGCTTTTTAAAATTCAGAGCTGCAATTTTAAATCCGAAATGGAAGCGAGTTTGTTTTTTTCCACGTGTTGGGATTTTGTCTACATGATATTTTCTGCGAAGCAGTGATGGTAATGCTTCTACTCCATTTCGAAAATGTGCATGTTGTTTGAATTCTTCTGTTTTCATAAATCGAAGTTGTTTTGCTCGATTCACTGCTTTCCAGGATAATTCTTTTAATGCATGGTTTTGGCGTAAACGTGGTTTACATTCTTTCAGGTACGGGCACTCTGTGCAGTCACTTTTTTTAAATAATGCATCACACCGATCATTGTGCTCATCATAGCGGAATGTATATGGACTTTTGTGATGAATGCACTCCAACAGTTCGTGTCCATCTTTGCTAAAAATAAACTCTGCAAAAATATCAGCAGGTTTTACTCCGGTAAAATTTGTAGTGATAAGCCGTATTCCATGTTTCGCAGCTTCAGCAACATTGAGTTCACTTCCATAGGCTCCATCGGCAACCATCAGGACATCTTGTTCATATATCGGTTCCTTAGATAAATGGTCTTTCATAAATTGACTGTCACCGTATATGTTTTGTTCGTATGCATAATCGGTAATTAAGCTTTTATTTTCCCCTACGGTTTCTACAAGATTAGCTACGTATCCTAAATGTTTGCCCCCAGCTTTTCTTCGAAATGTGGCTTCAGGATCAGATGGATTTAACAAAACCTTTGATGGATCTTCTTTTTCCTTTTTCTCGCGCAATCTGCGAGTTCCATCATCATTGAAAATCGTTTGCTCTTTAAGCAAGCGTATCAATAATTGATATTCACTTGTATCATCGAAGTCTCCTTCGCAAAGTTGCAGTAGTTTTTCAGCATCGTGCATTACAACAATGGTTCTTTCATTAGCATCCAGTTCACGTTGATGGTAAATAAACGCATTATAATCATCTTTTTCAGCATAATGCTTATTGCTATCTGGTAAAGCTACTCCTCTGCTAACCATGACTTTTGCTAAATTTGAAGTGCAAGTATAAAACAATTCTAATAAAGACAGATTTCGGATATTTGCTGCGATCATCATGCTGTCCATTCTTTGCATAGATGGGGTAAGGTTCATGAATTCAGCGATTTCCTTTGCTAAAGAGATGACACACGTATGAATCAGATCAATGCCAGTCTCTGTTTCGTAGGCAAGACATCTTGCACAGAATCTGCTTAAGGTTCGATCACTTAACGGCTGTTCTTTAAAACTTGTGGTATGAAGAGCATACTGATATCGAATATCAAACATTAAAGCTTCAACAAGTTCATCATCACTATCACCAAGTGCTTCTTTAAGAATCAAAGCGCCAACAATTACATTTACAGGTGTATTTGGACGAGAAGCATTACTGCTATATAATACAGAAAAAATTTCTTCGTTTATAGACGGAAAAATCTTATCTGCAAAAGTTTTTGCCCATGATTTTTCAAGAAACTTGCGTTCTCTTTCAGTCAGATTAAATGTGCTATCCATTAATGAAAGCTGCTGACTATTATTTGCAACAAAAGCCATATGAACCACCTCGATATTTGATATTTATATTTTATCAAAAATTCGGAAGGATTGATATATCGTGTTAAATTTTCAAGGTACAAATTTATATCAAAGGTCAGTGACCTTTTGACACCCTAATCCTATGACACAAAAAAGACTGCCACAGCATTCCCTTCCTGTGACAGTCCCCTCTCAACTTCTTATTTTACTTCCACTAACTCAATTTTAAAATTCAGTTCTTTCCCCGCCATCTCATGATTCGCATCAAAGGTAATGGTCTTCTCCTCTTTTGCAATCACTTTCACCGGGAATGGCTGGCCATACTGATTGCTTAAATACACCTGCTGTCCAACCTCCAGATTCTCGGAACCTGGCAGCTGTGCGATCTCCAGTTCGAAAATAGCCTGTGGATCTGGCTGGCCATATGCCTCTTCCGGCATTAAGTGGATCTCTTTTACCTCGCCCACTTCCATATCTGCCACTGCTGCGTCAAAGCCTTTGATCATCTGGCCTGCACCGCATACGAACTCTAATGGCTCGCCACGGTCGTAAGAAGAGTCGAACTGTGTTCCATCGTTAAAAGTTCCCTTGTAATGGGTGCGGCAGGTCTTGCCTACATTGCGTCCTGTGATTGTATCCATGTGATTATTCCTCCGTCTTCCAGGTGGCAAAAAGCTTTGACACCCATATTTGTTGATACCTGATACATCTTTTTTAGTATACTAGAAAACTACTGTTTGGGAAACCCATTTCTTTTATACTATTTTGCAAATTTCTTCACGCCTGCCAGTACCGCCACCATGATCACGAAGGACACCGCCAGCACGATCACGGAATTCTGCACCACGCCAGCGATACAGTAGCCGATAAATGACACGGTTGCCGCCACTGCCACATACGGGATCTGGGTGGTGACGTGGTTCATATGGTCACACTGCGCGCCTGCTGAGGACATAATGGTAGTATCGGAAATCGGAGAACAATGATCGCCACAGACCGCACCTGCCAGACAGGCGGATACGGTGATCACCAATAGCTCCGACGGCAGGTTGATTCCTGCTATGATCGGAAGCAGAATACCGAAAGTTCCCCAGGAGGTTCCCGTGGAAAATGCCAGGAAGATCGCTACTAAGAACACGATAGCCGGAAGCATCGCCGTCATATGACTGGCACTTCCCGCAAAAATCGCGCTGACATACTCTCTCGCACCCAATAAGCTGGTCATATTAGACAAGGTCCATGCAAATGTCAGGATCAGCACCGGACTGATCATGGCTTTAAATCCTTCTGGAAACGCATTCATACAGTCCTGGAAGGTAAGAACCCGTCTCACCAGGTAAAACATAATGGTAAACAGCAATGCCGCCGCAGAACCCATGGAAAGGCTCAAAGAAGCGTCACATCCTGCAAACGCCTTGACAAAGCTTTCACCTTCAAAAAATCCACCGGTATAGATCATTCCCGTCACGCAGCATACGATCAGCGCCACCACCGGAACCGCCAGATCCACCACAGTTCCCTTGGTAGAAATCGCTCTCATGGAACCGTCATCCGCCACACGGTTTCCGCAGGTAAACAGATCGCCCTTTGCCGCATTGTCCTCATGCTTTTTCATCGGTCCAAAATCAATATTAAAAGCAATAATGAGAATAATCATGGCGATGGTAAGCAGAGAATACAGGTTATAAGGAATAGATCTCATAAACAGATCCAGTCCATCCGTATCCGCCGTCACACCAGCCACTGCCGCTGCCCAGGAAGAGATCGGTGCGATCATGCACACCGGAGCTGCCGTGGCGTCAATGATATACGCCAGCTTTGCCCTGGAAACATTGTGCTTATCCGTCACCGGACGCATGATGCTTCCTACGGTCAGACAGTTAAAATAGTCATCCACGAAGATCAGGACACCCAGCGCAAAGGTAGCAAACAACGTTCCTTTTCTTGTCTTGATCCGCTTCTGCGCCCATTTTCCATAAGCCGCTGAACCACCGGCTCTGTTCATCAGCACCACGATGGTTCCCAGAACCACTAAAAAGATCAGAATTCCCACATGGGAACTATCTGAAAGCGACGCGATAAAACCATCCCGGAACATCGTGGTATATGCGTCAACAATATGAAACTGTGCATAAAATAACGCTGCCGTGGCAATTCCAACAAACAGCGAACTATACACCTCCTTGGTGATCAGCGCCAGTACGATTGCCACAACCGGCGGCACCAGAGACCAGAATGTTGCATACATAATAAAAAATCCCTCCATAATACAAATCGTCTTATAAAACGTATCTGTTATGGAGGGAAATGTCAAGCATTTTATTTCTTCACGCACAATTCCTGCAGCCGCTTCAAGATTTCCTGCGCCTTGTCCGCCATAGACAGACAATCCTGGTTTTTCTTATTCCGTTCCTGATACAGAAATCCCGGTGTCTCACCCATCTGCATCTTTAACGCCCCTTTGTACTCTGCCACCAGCGCCGGAATGCCCTCGGTGTTTAATTTCGCCTTCGGGAACATGGAGATCCGCACCTCCTGGCGGTTGATCCCCACCTCGGTCACGTATGCCTGATGCGCTAACGCCTTAATGAGCGCGATCCGCAGCAGATTGTCCACGGCCTTTGGAATATCCCCGAACCGGTCGATCAGCTCATCCTGCATATCCATATATTCTTCCTCAGACTCGATGGCAGAGATCCGCTTATACACATCCAGCTTCTGATATTCATTCTTAATATAAGAAACCGGAATGTACGCATCGATATCACAGTCTACCACCGTCTGGAAATCCTCTTCCTCGTCCCGTTTTCCCCGCAGGGCTTCCACCGCCTGATTTAACAGCTTGCAGTACAGGTCATAACCAACCGCCTCCATATGCCCATGCTGCTCCGCGCCCAACACATTTCCGGCGCCGCGGATCTCCAGATCACGCATGGCAATCTTGATGCCGGAGCCTAATTCTGTAAATTCACGGATAGCCTGAAGCCGCTTCTCCGCCACTTCTTTTAACACCTTATCCCGCTTATACATCAAAAATGCATAAGAAGTCCTGCTGGAACGGCCCACACGGCCCCTTAACTGGTAAAGCTGGGACAGGCCCATATGGTCTGCGTCCTGAATGATCATGGTATTCGCGTTAGAAATGTCCAGTCCGGTCTCGATGATGGTGGTGGACACCAGCACATCGATATCGCCGTTGATGAAATCCAGCATGATCTTCTCTAACTGGTGCTCATGCATCTGCCCGTGGGCGAACACCACATTGGCATCCGGCACTAATTGTGCCACATGGTTCGCCACCTCTTCAATATCCTTCACCCGGTTGTATACATAATACACCTGTCCACCTCTGGCCAGTTCCCGTTTGATACCTTCCCGGACCATCTCATCATTGTATTCCATCACATAGGTCTGGATCGGTACACGATCCACCGGCGGTTCCTCCAGTACACTCATATCCCGGATTCCCACCAGGCTCATGTGAAGAGTTCGCGGAATCGGAGTTGCCGTCAACGTCAGAACATCCACATTTTCCCTTAATTTCTTGATCTTTTCCTTATCTGATACACCAAACCGCTGCTCCTCATCGATGATCAGCAGTCCCAGATCTTTAAAATGCACATCCTTTGACAATACCCGATGTGTTCCAATGACCACATCCACCAGACCCTTTTTTAAGTCTTCCAGGGTCTTTTTCACCTGCGAGGGTGTGCGGAAACGGGATAACAGGTCCACCCGCACCGGGAAATCCTTCATTCGCTGGACAAAAGTATTGTAATGCTGCTGGGCCAGAATGGTGGTCGGCACCAGATACACCACCTGCTTTCCGTCCTGCAGTGCCTTAAAAGCCGCCCGAAGTGCGATCTCCGTCTTGCCATAGCCGACGTCCCCACAGATCAGGCGGTCCATGATCTTGCTGCTCATCATGTCCTGCTTGACTGCCGCGATCGCCTCCAACTGTCCGTCAGTCTCCTCGTAAGGGAAAGTTTCCTCAAATTCCTGCTGCCAGACGGTATCCGGTCCATAGACATAGCCCTGATTCTGCTCGCGCAGGGCATAAAGATCCACCAATTCCTTGGCAACCACGCCGACTGCGGCACGCACACGATTTTTGGTGTTGACCCAGTCCTGGGTTCCCAGTGTATTTAATTTTGGCTTTTTGCCATCCTGGCTGCCGTATTTTTGAATAGCATCTAACTGGGTCGCCGGAATATAGAGATTGCCGCCCTTGGCATAAGAAATCTTGATATAATCCTTGACGACCTTATCCACTTCGATCTTTTCAAATCCCTGATAGATACCCAAGCCATGATTTTCATGAACAACATAGTCCCCAATCGTCAGATCTGACAGACCGGCGATCTGTTCACCCTCATATTTGCGGGTTTTCTTCTTTTTCCGCCGTGCCCTGCTGCCAAAAATGTCCTGCTCCGACAAAATGACAAAAGATGACTCCGGGAACTCATAGCCCCGCGCCAGATTTCCCACAGATACCATAATCTCACCCGGATAGATCTCATGGTCGTAGTCTTCCGAGAAAAAGGCATTCAGATCCTGATCCATGAGGTTTTCTGCCAGATGATTGCCACGGGTCCGCGATGGGCTGAGCAAAAGGATACGGTATTTGCGGTCTTTAAATCTTTTCAGGTCTTTGACCAGAAGTTCAAACTGATTGTTGTAGGCGCCCACAGAGACCGCACGCACGCCGGTGTGCCCTGCAATGGAAAGCAGTCCCTCGCGGCTATCCAAAGTTGACAAGACCACACCCGGATGTTTTTGCAGCATAGCAAAGACGCTCTTGGTAGTCAGCAGCATTTCCAGTTGTCCCGGCAGGCAGTAGCCCTTTTCCAGACGGCTGGTCATACTGTCCGAAAACTCCTGTTCAATAACCTTTCCCTTTTCGTCCAGATGCACCAGTTCATCTAAAAAGACCAGAGTCTCCGGCGGAAAATAGGAAAGCAGACTTTCCGTCTGGCTGACAAAGTAATTCAGATGTGTCTCCAGACCAAGCCCCAGTCCCCATTCTCTGGTCTCAGTCGCCAGTTGTTCCACACCGGTCTTGATCCGGTGTGCTTCTTCCGTACGCATCTGACTGCGATACTTCTGATACAGTTCTTCCGCATCCGCCTCCATACGCTTTAAACCGGTCTCGATCTCCTCCGGGGTCAGCACAAGTTCCATCGCCGGATAGACCGTCACATGTTCTACGGAGTCGATGGACTTTTGCGTTGCGACATCAAAATAACGGAGCGAATCGATCTCATCGCCCCACAACTCCATACGGATGGGATGCTCTTCTGTCAAAGGAAAGATATCCACGATCCCTCCACGCACGGCAAACTCTCCCGGATGTTCCACCTGGGTCACATTTTCATAGCCCAGCATGACCAGTTTCTTTCGCATTTCATCCAGATCGACCGTCTCTTCCAGATCAATGGTAAAAATGCCTCGTTCATAAGAGGAAAGGGGCGGCACGCGGTTCATCAGGGCATCCATAGTCGTTACGACCGTGACCGGTCTATGCTCAATGAGTGCCTGTACGACAGAAAGACGCTCTCTGGTAAGAGCATTGCTGTGAATGTCCGACTGATAAAAGAGCAGATCTCTTGCCGGATAATACAGAGTGTTTTCATCAAAAAACTGATAACCCTCATAGATCTGCTTTGCCCGCATCTCGTCAAAGGTAACGATCAGTTTGATCGGCACATCATAACCGATGCCATAGATCAGATGCGGTTTCAGACTGTCGATCAGCCCCGATACCTCGTAGATGCGTTTATCTTTTTTTAGATGTTCCCGCAGTTCCTCGATCTGCGGCATCTCCTCAAAAGGTTTTAAAAATGTTTTCATGATACTTCCACTTTTCCATTATAGCGGCTCATCGCCTTATCCACGTCTTCCGACAAGATACAGTCGATCGCCTGCGCCGCGCGCTCATAGGACAATTCCACCAGACGTCTGTCCTCCGGTGCAAAACGACCCAGCACATGTGCGATCATATCTCCGTTTGGCGGCAATTTGCCTACACCGATGCGCACGCGCATAAATTCCTCGGTATGACAGTGGGCGATGATATTCTTCAAGCCGTTGTGACCGCCCGCACTTCCTTTTTTGCGGATACGCAGGGTTCCCGGATCCAGTGCCACATCATCTGAGATCACGATCAGATCCTGTGCCGGATCCAACTTGTAAAAATGCAGGATATCGCCCACACTCTCGCCACTTAAATTCATAAAGGTCTGCGGTTTGACCAGAATGACCGCCTGTCCTGCGATCCTACCCTTTCCGATCAGAGCTTTGTGTTTTCGTTCCGTCACAGAAATACCATTCTGTTCTGCCAATAAGTCTATGACATCAAAGCCAACATTATGTCTGGTTCTTGCATATTTATCTCCCGGATTTCCCAATCCAACTATTACATACATACGATCATCCTCATTTCCTGCCTGATAACGTGATTTCTACTGATATACAATTTAGCTGACCGTGCCAAAAATTGCAAGATGACAAAAATACAAAAACGCAGGTCAAGGCTGCCCTCGACCTGCGTTCATCCCCATATACATTCCTATGCGGATCTTCTATACTGCTTCGCTATGTAACAACTCCTCGTTGTACTTTTGCAAGATCAGATTCTGGATCAGTTCTCTCGTAGAGGACTTGATCGGATGGGCAATGTCTTTGTACTCGCCCTCAGCTGTCTTGCGGCTTGGCATGGCGATAAACATGCCTTTTTCGCCCTCAATGATCTTGATATCATGGATCACAAATTCCTCGTCGATCGTAATGGATACCACAGCCTTCATCTTGCCTTCTTTTTCAATCTTACGAATTCGTACATCTGTAATCTGCATATCTTACCCCTCCCCATTTGCCTGGTGTGCTTCGTAACGTTTTTTCTTTTCGGAAACGATCCTTATCTGACCTTCACCGACATACTTGCTGCCACTCAGCAGGGTCTCCGAACTCTCCACAATACAATTCTCAATATATACATTGTCACCGATATAGGCTCCATTCATAATGATGGAGTTCTTGATGACACTGTTGTTGCCCACAAAGACTTTCTTGAACAGTACGGAATCCTCCACTGTACTATTAATGATACAGCCACTCGCGATCAGACTGTTGCTGACCTTGGAGCCTGCATTGTATTTGGCTGGCGGCAGATCATATGCCTTGGAGTAGATCTGCGGTTCCTGATGGAAGAAGTAATCGCGGATATCCTTTTTCAAAAAGTCCATATTGGTGCGATAGTAACTCTCCACAGATGCGATATTGCTCCAATAACCGTCCAGCATGTATCCATAGATCTTTTTCAAGCCCTTCTGGCGGATCAAGACATCGGTAACGAAATTGTAACGTCCCTCCTCATTGCTCTGCTCTAACAACTCGATCAGGGTTCTGCGACGGATCACATAAACACCGGTAGATACGATATCGGAGTCTGCAACCATAGGCTTTTCGTCAAACTCCATGATCCTGCCTTCCATATCCAGCTTGACCAGGCCGAAACGCTTTGGATCTTCCCACTCCGGCAGTTTTGCACAGACAACGGTAATGTCTGACTGCTTTGCGATGTGATATTCCAGGATCTCATTGAAATCCATCTTGGATACACAATCACCGCTGGCGATGACTACATATGGCTCATGGCGTTTCTTGAGGAAATCAATATTCTGCCACATAGCATCTGCCGTGCCGCGATACCACCAAGAGTTGTCTGAGGTGACGGTCGGTGTAAAGAGGAAAAGTCCTCCCTGTTTTCTACCAAAATTCCACCACTTAGAGGAATTGAGATGCTCATTCAAAGACCGGGCATTATACTGGCTCAGGACTGCCACCGTCTGAATGTTGGAATTGGTCATGTTACTGAGTACAAAATCAATACAGCGATAACTGCATGCTACCGACATTGCAGAAATGGCTCTCTTTTCTGAAAGGTTCTGCATTCTGCTGCTATTGCCGCCCGCTAAAATAATTCCTAATGCTTTCATGATGTTTCACCTGCCTTAATGATGTATCCGCCGCTTGGAAGTGCTGCGTCCGGATAATCGTCCATTGTTGTCTTACCCTTGAGGGCTGTATTCTTTCCGATCTTTACATGCGGCGGAATCACAGAATGCTCCCCGATCGTCGCCAGTCCAAAGGCATAGATCTTTGCATTTAACTTGCTCTCGGCTTCTTCTCCCACACCGATCTCATCGCCCTCACCGATCGTACAGTTCTCTGCGATGATCGCCTTTTCCACATAGGCGTCCTTACCGATATAGGTATTTTTCATGATGATGGAATCCTTTAACACGGCTCCCTCTTCTACAGTAACGCCGGCACCAAGCACACAGTTGGATACCTGTCCGTAAATCTGCGCTCCTGCACCGATGATCGAGCGTTCCACCACTGCATCCTTTGCAATGTACTGTGGCTCGATGATGTCCTGCTTGGTGTAGATCTTCCAATATTCTTCATATAAGTTGAACTCCGGGATCAGATCGATCAATTCCATATTGGCTTCCCAATAAGATCCAAGTGTTCCGACATCTTTCCAATAATCATTAAATTCATATGCAAACAGTCGCTTGCCGCCCTCATGACAATAAGGAATGATGTGCTTGCCAAAATCACAGTTGCACTGATCTTTCATGGCGATCAAAGAATCCCGTAAGACCGGCCAACTAAATATGTAGATACCCATAGATGCCAGATTGCTTCTCGGATGCTCCGGCTTTTCCTCAAACTCTGTGATCTGCTTATCCTCGTCCGTCAAGACAACACCAAAGCGGCTTGCCTCCTCCATAGGAACCGGTATGGCTGCGATCGTCACATCCGCATTCTTTTGCTTGTGGAAATCCAGCATAGCCTCATAATCCATCTTGTAAATATGATCGCCGGATAAGATCAGAACATATTCCGGATTGTAACGCTCCATGTATTTGAGGTTCTGGTAAATGGCATTTGCCGTTCCTGTGTACCATTCACTCGTATCGCTCCTCTCATATGGCGGCAGCACTGCCACGCCACCATTGTTACGATCCAGATCCCACGGAATACCGATACCGATATGTGAATTCAGCACCAACGGCTGGTACTGGGTCAAAACACCAACGGTATCAATCCCCGAATTGATACAATTACTCAGCGGAAAATCAATTATGCGGTACTTCCCCCCAAAGGACACCGCAGGTTTTGCCACGTCAGAAGTCAGCACTCCTAATCTGCTTCCTTGTCCACCTGCCAGAAGCATGGCAATCATCTCTTTGCGAATCATAGTCTGTCACCTCACGTCTTTCCTCATGTCTGTCAGCTCACTTTATAGCCTTCCCTAAACTACAGGTGTAATTTGTATATAAAGTATAGCATATTGACTATTTTTTCTGCAACAATATTCCTAAATTCTTGTAATT
>OGWS01002577.1_pt1 | contig 11174 bp, 12 predicted proteins | sample 1576111 | NCBI WGS metagenome assembly OGWS01 (sample SAMEA3541534, study PRJEB24748) | human gut metagenome | biome: human gut; feature: human-associated habitat; material: faeces | place: China | collected 2012
AAAGATTATCAGCGATTAAAGAAAGATGAAGCAGACCGGTTGGCAATTGGATGGGACGTAAAGAGAGAGCTTTCAAAAATAAACTATCGTATCCATACAGATGCAGTAAAAGAATTTTTGATAACTCCTACATTATCTCCGCAGGAAATGGCATATACATACGCTTCAGAAGCAGATATTCTAAATATGGCTTTGTTTGGAAAAACAGCAGCACAATGGAGAAGTGAAAAAAGAATAAAAGGGAAAACTCCTAATATCAGAGATTTTGCTTCAGCGGAAGAATTGGTTGTGCTTATTAATCTGGAAGATACGAACGCCGATTTGATAAGGATGGAAGTGCCTAAAATCGAAAGATTAAAAATTTTAAGGGAAAAAGCGTATCGTCAGCTTGAGATTCTTAAAAAGAATCAGGAAACGATTGAAGCATTGAAACAAAATTTGATTGAAGATTCAGAAAAAAATAATTAAAGAATGTAGATTTGAGATAAAAAGGAACTAATGGTTGAATATGCCTTGTTGGGAATAGACAACTAATTATTTGTATCAACATATATGTTGCATTTTCCAGATAAGAAGAAATTAGAAGTGTTTTTTAAAAAAGAAATAAAAGAAATGGGATGTAAAAATTGGTTTATATGAAAAAACAAGAGTTAAGTGGCAGAGTAGAAGAACATAAGATGAGAGAGATTCACTCTGTTGCAGATTATATTAATCACTTAGATACATTAGAAGAGACGTCTGTTTCGTAATGCTTGTACGGAACAAGACAATCTGGAAGTTCATTATGATAAGAGTGGCAGTTCTTACAATAAAACCGCCGAATGATCAACTGATCTTTTAAACCGCCTTCCTTTCTACGGATGCGTGGGCGCGAATCCCGGTAACGAAGCGTAGCCTGACAGATGGGGCACATATGGGTGGTCACACTGCTCTCAACAAAAAACACCAAAATCCTCCTTGAGGACAAGTGAATAATCTGATATAATAACCATGGTTTAGTGACCAGGGTCTCAGAGTACACAACTTGCTAGGAGGGTGCTCTGAGACCTTTTCCTTTTTGTATGCTGATGACAGTATACAGGTCAATTCAGAGACAGGCAAGTAAATCAGTATTTTGATAATTTATGAGGTCGACAACACATTGTTGATAAAACTATGGACAATAATGATATTTAGATAAGAATATTAGAAGATAATGCCTATCTTTCGGAGTTAAATAAAAAAACAGAGAAGATTCCCAGACGTGTGGATATCCTCTCTGTTTTTTGACGTACTTTAATAAATTCTTTGATTACATGTACTCTTGGTTGAACAGTGAGATAACAGTTTCAATCTTTCTAGAAGATTATTCTCCAATGATTACGTTTATATTTGCTTCTTTTAATGCTTCTACATATCTGGAATCTATACCGTCATCGGTAATGACATAATCAATCTCTGGCAGACGTACAACTTTGTCAATATATGGGCGTACTGCGAATTTTGAAGAATCTGTCAGTATATAACATTCTTTTCCGGAATGGCAAATAGCGCTTTCGGTTCTTGGATCAAAATCTACGGAAGTGGTGCCTAATTCAATGTCAATAGAGTCAGCGCCGTTATAGGCTTTATCTACACGGATATCTTTGAAGAAGTTCCCGGCAGTTAATCCTCGACATGCACTGTTGCGTTTCATAATCCAGCCACCACATACATATAATGTGATTCCGTCATCATTTAATAGTTCGTAAGCAATTGGAATAGAATCAGTTACGACAGTTAAATCCTGTTTCCCGTGAAGGAATGTGGACATGAGAAAAGTAGTTGTTCCACTCCCTAAACAAATATAATCCCCATCATTGACTGTCGCGGCTGCTGCGGCCGCGACTTTTAACTTTTCGTTTCTATGAATTATATCTGTGTAGTCCCGCTGATGTTTTGGCGTTTCTTCTTCGCCGATCAGAATAGCTCCGCCATGTGTTCTCTTTAACAATCCTTTTTCCTGCATTTTCTGTAACAGAAGGCGAGCGGTAGAAGGAGAGATCTTCAACATATCAGTAACATCGCCAACGCGTATACTGCCTTGGTTACGTAAAAAATTCATTATTACTTCTTCGCGTTCTTCTGCAAATTGAACGGTGGTCTGCAGAGTCATATATTTATCCCCCTTATAGAGTAATTCATCAATTTAATTATAGTTATTATTTTGTCAAAAATCAAGGTAAAACACGGGGAAATGATTAAAAACAATTAAAACATACAAAGAATAAGAAAAATATGTTAAATATATAACAAAAATGATTAATAACAACGAGCGTTTTGGTGAAAACAAACAAAAACAACACAAAACAATTATGATAAATGCTGAAAATGATGATAAACAATCATAAAAGATTGTAAACAATTAAAAACGATGATAATATAACTATAAAAGATGATTAAGCAATCGCGAGGACTCGTTTTTTGAAAATAAGTTGCGATTGCAGGCTGGAACATAGCGCCATCTGAATAAAAACAGAAAAGGAGAAGAACGATGACACCAGAATTGATTATTATGTTGACAAACAATGATGTTACTGTTACCAACGCAGCTGAAGTTTTTGAAAGCAGTAAAGATCTTCCGGCAAAAAAATGGGGATTTAAAGATGTAGGGCTTCCAAAGGAAGAGATGATTGCTCTTGCAAAAAAGATGAAAGAGGCAGGGAAAGAAACTTATATTGAAGTCGTTACATACACAGAGGAAGGGTGTCTGGAAGGAGCAAAATTAGCATATGAGTGTGGATTTGATTATCTGACAGGTACACTTCCGTTTGACTCTGTTTTTGAGTATGCAAAAGAGCATAACCTGAAATACTGTCCGTTTTGCGGAGCGGTTGGCGGAAGCCCGGTTGTCCTTACAGGATCGGTTGAATCAGTAGTACAGTCTGCAAAAGATTGCATCGCGAAAGGAGCGGCGGGGATAGACCTTACTTCTTACAGATATGCAGATGGAGATCCGATAGAACTGACAAAAGCAGTCGTAGAAGCTGTAGGCGCTGATAAAGTCTGCATTGCAGGAAGTATCGGAAATACGAAACGTATGGATGCGATGAAAGAAGCGGGCGTGGCTGAATATACGATGGGAAGCGCATTGTTTAATGCAAATTTTGTAAAAGGCGGAACTTTTAGGGAAAATCTTGAATTCGTTCTTGATTATCTCAACAAATAAGACAAACAAAAAATTTAAAAGAAAAGGAGAAACGAAGATGAGCTTAGAAAAATTTACACATGTATTTCCGGCAATGGTTACACCAATGAATAAGGATGGAAGTTTTAACTATGATGTGGCAAAAAAGCATGCAGACTGGATGATTGACAACGGAATTGGAGGAATCGGTGTTCTGATGGCATCCGGAGAATATCAGAGCGTAACACTGGAAGAGCATAAAGAGTATGTAAATATCATGGTTCCTTATGTAAAAGCACGTGGCGCTTCCGTTATTGTCGGATGTTCCAGAGAGCGTGTTGAAGATGCATGTGAACTTATGAATAATGCATATAAAGCAGGTGCTGATGCAGCAATGGTTCTTCCTTCTTTCTATTATAACCAGTCACAGGAAGAAATTATTGATCACTATACTTATTTGAATGATCACTCTGATTTAGATATCATGGTTTATAATAATCCAAATGTAACATCCGGTATTACAAGAGAAACAATGAAAGAGTTATATAAGCTTCCACATGTAAAAATTGTAAAAGATGCGTCAATGGTAATTGATGTTATGACAGATTATATATTTGAAGCTGAGATGGCTGAAGAAGATAAGGCAGTTCTCTGTGGATGTGATTATCTTCTCTATCCGGCGTATGCAACAGGAGCAATCGGATGGATTAGTATGACTGCTAATGTTCTCCCGAAATTATCTGCAGATTTCCATAACGCTATGATCGTTGAGAAAGATTATCAGAAAGGTCTTGAACTATACAAACAGCTTTATCCGGTAGTCAATATGACAGAGCGTTTCCCGAAACCGACACAGGCTGTAAAATACATCCTTCAGGAAGTATATGGATTTGAAGAGGGAATCTGCCGTCGTCCACGTCGTGGATTAAATGATGAAGAAAAGAAGCTCATTCTTGAGTGGAGTGAAATCGAGAGATTGTCTAAAACAAATAAAAACGTGTAAACCAGTTTTGATTAAATAAAAAGATACAAGGAGGAGTTTCTTGTGAAACAGACAGATTATTTGATTATCGGTGCCGGAATTGTTGGATGCAGTGCAGCTTATCTTTTAACAAAAGACGGAAAAAAGGTTATGATAGTCGATAAAAATTATCCGTGTAACGAGGCGTCCGGGGTTAACGCTGGGGGGATGGAGCTCCTCCAGCAGCCTCCCAAATCCCTTCCGCTGCATATTTTGGCAGCTAAGATATGGGATCAGTTCCAGAATCAGGATGGCATTGACGTTGGTTATCATCGCACAGGCGGTTTGTATTGTATTTTAAAAGAAGAGGATTTGCATATTTTGGATGAGCAGGAAGAAAGATTTGCAAAGAACGGACTTCCGATTGAACGCCTGAATAAAGAGCAGATAAAAGAAAAGGTTCCGTATATTTGCGATAATGTAATTGCCGCTAATTTCAGCCCTATGTCAGGATATTCTAATCCGTTAAAAGCAGGAGTGGCTATCTTGTTAAAAGCAAAACAGCTTGGATGTGAATTTTACGATCATCAGTTTATCAAAAAAATTGAACCGGAGGCGGATGGGGATGGCTACGTAGCTTACTCCGAAAATGAAGAGTTCCATGCGAAGAAGATTTTGGTTACCGGCGGTATCCGTTCTCCATGGTTATTGGATGACCTGGGAGTGCACATCGAATTAGAAGAAAGACACAATATGATTACAGTAACAGAGAAAGCGCCGCATTTTATCGATTATACAATCACAACGCCGACTATGACGATGAAGCAGACTGCGGAAGGTTCTGTTTTAATCGGCGGCGGACGTGAAGGATACGGCGATCTGGATCATAATGACAAGAGAAAAGATGTTTCTATCAACGGTCTTTGTTTCAATGTAAGAGAAGCGCAGGATATCATTCCTTCCGTAAAGAAATTAAATATCCTGAGAAGTTGGTCAGGATTTGAAGGATTTACCCCTGAAAGACTTCCGTACATCGGAGAAGTTGAAGAATATCCGGGCGTTTATTATGCGGTGACAGGGTTCTGCGGATACTGTATTGGTCCGGGTGTTGCGGCACATGCAATCAAATGTATGAATGGTGAAGATTATTTTAAAGTAAAAGAAGCGTAATCGGTTTAAGGAGGATACAAAATGTCCAGAATAGAAAATCATATTATTTTGGGTGATCTGGAAAAACAAAAAGAAGTCACGATTACTGTTGACGGGAAGCAGGTCACTGCGGTGGAAGGAGAGCCAATTCTTTCAGCTCTTCTTGCCAATGGCATTAAGGTTGCAAATGTCAGTCCGAAACGCCATGAGCCAAGAGGTTATTTCTGTGGAATCGGACGCTGTACAAATTGTGTTATGACAGTAAATGGAGATCCGAACGTTCGCACATGTATTACACCGGTTGAAGAAGGCATGGTGGTTGAAACTCAGGATGGTCTTGGTAAATGGGAGGAGTCATGATGGGAAAAGAAGTTGAAATTCTAGTTATTGGCGCTGGTCCTGCAGGACTTTCCGCAGCGATTGAAGCTGCAAAATACGGCGCAGAAGTATTGGTAGTGGATGAAAACAATAAACCAGGCGGTCAGTTGTTTAAACAGATTCATAAATTTTTTGGATCAAGAAGGCACAAAGCCGGTGTCAGAGGAGTTGATATCGGGACGGAGCTTTTGGAGGAAGTAAAAAAACTCGGTGTAGAAGTAATGCTCAATACCGTGGCATATGGAATTTATCCGAATGATGAGGGTGTTGCGCTTGCGGTCAACGGAGAGGAAGGAATTATCGTCCATCCGAAAAAAGTCATTATGGCTACAGGAGCCGGTGAGAACCCGTTAGCTTTTCCAGGATGGACGCTTCCGGGGGTTGTGGGAGCCGGCGCTATACAGACAATGATTAATGTACATAGAGTTCCTGTGGGAAAAAGAGTGTTAATGATTGGTTCTGGAAATGTAGGGTTGATTGTGACCTATCAGCTTCTTCAGGCAGGAATTGACGTGGCCGGTATTGTGGAGGCCGCTCCGCAGGTAGGAGGATATGGCGTGCATTCTGCAAAGGTTCGACGGGCAGGCGTGCCAATGTATACGGGTCATACTGTTCTTGAAGCAGTTCCGAATGAGGATCTGTCCGGAGTAAAAGGAGCGATTATTGCAGAAGTAGATAATAAGTTTCAGCCAGTCAAGGGTACGGAACAGTTTATTGAATGTGATACGATTGGTATTGCGGTTGGTCTTACACCGGACATTGCGCTTCCGTCTATGGCAGATGTTACATTTGTAAATGCCGGAAGATTAGGTTCGCAGGTCCCGATGCATGACAGAAATATGGAAACTACCCAAAAAGGTATTTATGTTGCAGGAGATTCTTCCGGGGTCGAGGAAGCTTCTTCGGCGATCGAGGAAGGAAAACTTGCAGGTATTGCCGCGGCTGAATCGCTTGGAAAGATTGACGCAGAGACTGCAAAAGAGGCAAAAGACAATGTATGGAATTCTTTGAATCAATTAAGAACAGGTCCCTTTGGCGCCGGCAGGCATGAAGCAAAAGAAAAGATTATAGAGCAAATGGAAGATTGGAAGGTGAAGAACAGTGCTTGCTAAAAATGGTTATTTAGATATAGATGAAGTATTAGATATTCCAGGCTTTCCTGGCACAGGTGTTCTGAATAAGAAAAAGTGTATTGTAATTGAATGTCAGCAGAACATTCCATGTAACCCGTGCGAAGCAGCATGTCCGCATCATGCGATTACGGTCGGAGAACCGATTACCAATCTTCCGGTTGTTGACCCGGAAAAATGTATTGGATGTGGACTTTGTGTTGCACAATGTCCGGGACAGGCATGTTTTCTTGTGGATCAGTCTCATGAGGAGTATGATACAGTTACCATTCCTTATGAGTATTATCCACTTCCGGAAAAAGATCAGGAAGTGTATGGACTTAGCAGAGATGGAAAATATCTTGTAAAGGCTACGATTGTTCGTGTTGTTATGACAAAGAAAAATGACAGAACAGCAGTCATTGAGATTAAAGTTCCAAAAGGATATGGAATGAAGGTGCGGAATATTTCCACGGATGGAAGAAGAATTGCTTCAGAGGAAGCGAATGAAAAGCCTTCAGAAGAAGGAATTCAGGAAATTAATGAGGATACCATGTACGTATGCCGATGTGAGGAGATCACAAAAGAAGAAGTGATCGAAGCGGTTAGAAACGGAGCCACAAGTGTAAACGAAGTGAAACGTTTGCTAAGGACGGGTATGGGGCTTTGTCAGGGGCGTAACTGCGCAAAGACGATTGAGAGAATTATTGCGCAGGAATTGGGAGTATCGCCGGCACAGGTGCCGCAGGCGACAAAGCGAGGCCCGGTTCGCGCGATCAAGCTTTCCGGCTATACATCGCTTGACATTGAAGCGCAGGAAGAAATGTTTGAGCATGACTGGTAAGAATTTGTCGTAACGTATTAATTTGGGAGATTTTATACTGCGCCCAGGCAGATCCTATGAAGTCCAGTCTGTCTGGGTGAGTCGGAGGAAAAAACCATGAGTGATATTTTTGTGACTTTAAATAATCTGGTATGGTCGAACCCCATTATATTTTTGATATTAGGTTCAGCTATTTTTTTTACAATTATATTAAGAGGAGTTCAGGTTCGCAATATTAAACATCAGGTTCAACTTTTGTTTTCATCAAGTGAATCAGAGGCCGGAATTTCCCCTTTTGCAACATTTTGTACAGTCATCGGATATCGTGTCGGAACTGCAAATGTAGCGGGTGTAGCAGTTGCAATCTGGAGTGGAGGTCCTGGCGCGGTATTCTGGATGCTCATCACATCAATTCTTGATACTGCAATTTCTTATGCGGAATGTGCACTCGGCCAGGTTTATAAGATTAAACAGGACGGAGAATATCGAGGAGGCGCATATTACTACATTCAGAGAGGTATGGGGCTTCGGAAACTTGCGTTTGTGTACGCGTTCCTTACACTGATTTGCGTGCCGATCCTTACAGTTGCACCGCATGCGTTCTCAATTACCAGTGGCTTTAAGACAAGTCTCGGGGTTTCTCAGTATATAACCGGTGCGATCGCAGCGATTCTTTTATTTGTAGTTGTATCAGGCGGTATCAGACGTATTGCAAAGACAGCAGAGCTTTTGGTTCCATTTATGACAATTGGTTTTGTAATTCTTACTATTATAATTATTGTAATGAATGCAGGTGAGGTTCCTGAAGCATTTTCTCTTATTATCGGAAGTGCATTTGGAAAAGATGCGGTATTTGGTGGATTAATGGGAACAGCAGTCCTTTGGGGAGTTAAGAGATCTGTAAACTCTTCTGGAGCAGGAATGGGTGAAGCAGTACCGGCAGCATCTGCGACAGAATGTTCACATCCTGGTGTTCAGGGACTTGTTAATTCATTTTCTGTATATATTGATGTGTTTGTGTGTATCTGTACAGCACTTATCATTATTTTAACAGATTGCTTTAATGTGCAGGACGCAGCGGGAAATCTTCTGCATGTAAGCGGAGGTTCAACGGCTATTGCCAATCAGACGGTAGAACCGGGTATTTCTTGGGCGCAGGAAGCGCTGAATACAATTTTCCCCGGTGGAATCGGCGCAACGGTACTGGCATTTTTCCTCTTTTTCTTCGCTTTTACAACATTATTGAATTACTACTATCAGGGAGAAACGGCGATTGCCTATATGTTACACAATAAATCCAAGAAAACACGTCGCACCGCAATTTGGGTATTAAGAATCGTTATGCCACTTATTTTCTTCTATTTTGCGGTTCAGTCTTCTTCTACAAGCTTTTCCTCTGGTGAGCTTGGTGTAGGACTTATGGTTTGGTTTAACGTAATCATTTTGTTGATTATGTCTCCAACGATTAAAAAAGTGCATGACGACTATACAAAACAGAGAAAAGAAGGGATTGAAAAGCCGATTTTTAATCCTCAAAAACTGGGAATTAAGAACGCGGATCTCTGGATGGAAATTAATAGAGAACAAATTGAAAAAGATTAATATAAAAAAACATCAAATAGAGTGCAGATACAGTAAAAACCCGCTAACTTTTTGGTTAACGGGTTTTGCTTCAGAAGTGTGAAATTATTAGTTGTTGGAAATACCATATTTTTTGCGACAGGCAAAATAATACGTGAAAGGAGATATTAACGATATGAAACATATTCTTGGTATAGACATAGGCACAACTGCGATTAAAGCAGCAGTGATAGGTGAAGATGGAAAAGTATATGGTGAAGAGACATGTGAATATGCTCTTACAACATTGCCTTCTGGTGAAGTTGAGGCAGACCTGCAATTATATAGTGATGCATTTGCAGGTGCAATCAAAGGAGCAGTCCATAATTCAAATGTGGATAAAAAGGATATCAAATGTGTTGGGTTTTCTTCAACAGCGGAAACCTGTGTTTTCCTGGATGCAGAGAATAAGCCGCTTTGCAAGGTGATTGCTTGGATGGATACGAGAGGCACAAAAGAAGCAGAGTATTTGTCAGAGCATTTCAGTAAAGAAGATATTATCAGTAAAGTGGGATTTGATAACATTTATGCGATTCATCCAATCAGCAAAATATTGGCAGTAAAGAATAATTCTCCTGAGGTATTTGCGAATACCAGAATGTTTGCTCAGATTAAAGACTATTTTGTCTATGTGCTTTCAGGGAAATTTATTACAGAACACTCTGTGGCAAGTGATCATGGATTCTTTGATATAACAAACAGATGCTACTGGCAAGAGATGCTGGATTTTGTCGGGATTGATAAAAATTATCTTCCTGAACTTGTCGAGCCGGGAAAAGAAATCGGTAAGATTACAAAAGAAGCTGCTGAGATGTTTGGTTTGGATCCGGATACGATGATTAATGTGGGTGCATTTGATCAAGCGTGCGGAGCAATTGGTGCTGGAAATATTAAGGTGGGAATTGCTTCAGAAAGTACGGGTTCCGCCTTAGTTACGGTGGCAACTATTGATGAATTAAAAGGAGATGTACCGACACTTTGCAGTGGTATTCCTGGAAAATATATTTTCCAGCCCTATTGCACGGGAGCGATGATCACAAAATGGTTCAGAGATGCTTTTTGCGAAATGGAAAAAGAAATTGAGAAAGAAACGGGGCTAAATGCATATACGCAAATGGATGAATTGGTGAAATTAACATCTCCCGGAGCAGATGGACTGATTATGCTTCCTTACTTTCAGGGATCAGGAATCCCTGAACTCAACGAAAAAGCAAATGGTGTGTATTACGGTATCCATGCAGGACATACAAAAGGACATTTTATCAGAGCGATCATGGAAGGTCTTGCAATTGCACTGAAAAGAATGCTCGAATGTGAAAAAGAACTTGGAGCCACTATGAACGAAATACGTTCACTTGGCGGTGGAGCAAAATCAAAGGTATGGTGCCAGATTAAGGCAGATGTACTTGGTATTCCTGTTAAGGTAGTAAAAAACAGCGGAAGCACTCCGTGTATGGGATGCGCAATACTTGCCGGAGTAGCAAATGGAATATGGACATCTGTAGAAGATGCGGCGGAGAGATTTGTTGAAATTGATGAAATCTATTATCCGAACCCAGAAAATAAGGAGATATATGAAAAAACTTATAATAAATATGTAGAAATCTCTAACGCTCTTAATCCTACGTTTTACTAATGTAGTTTTTGAAACGTAATTAATATGTATAATTGTAAATCATTAAAGAAAAGTACAAATGAAATATATCCGAACAATAATTGTTTGTGTTGCTATTCTTCATCATAGAAAAGCTACAGTTCGAATTAATATAGGGAGTGGTCAATGAAATGTATGTAAATACCAATATTAATCGTCAGTCTGCCATTCAATGTGGTGATTTATTCATCGACCCACAATGTTATATTGTTAGGTTATCGGGAAAAGAAATATCTCTTTATCCCAAAGAGTTTAATGTTCTTCTTCTTGTTCAGCATCCAGGCTGGGTGTTGTCTACTGAACAGATATATCAAACTGTGTAGGAAAATGACGTA
>OGWS01002579.1_pt1 | contig 11171 bp, 7 predicted proteins | sample 1576111 | NCBI WGS metagenome assembly OGWS01 (sample SAMEA3541534, study PRJEB24748) | human gut metagenome | biome: human gut; feature: human-associated habitat; material: faeces | place: China | collected 2012
CAATCCAAGCTACTCGGCCGCCCGCAAGAAAGCCGGGCGCGGCAAGAAGATAGCCCTCGGCGTGATCATCGCGATTCTCGTGGTGGCCGTGGGGGGCGGTTCGGCGTTCGCCTTGTGGAAGAACTCCGTCAACGAGAAGCTGATCAAGGGAAACAAGTCTGACGAAGAGATCATGGCCATCAACGATGCGCTCAAGCCCGAAAAGGACATGACCTTCACCGAGCCCTTCTACATGATCCTCATCGGCACCGACGAGGCCGAGGACAGCACCGAGGACATGCATCGTTCCGACACGAACATCGTGGTGCGCATCGATCCTGCAAAGAACCAGGCCACGATGGTATCCATCCCCCGCGATACGAAGATCGACATCGACGGCTACGGGACGAACAAGTTCAACGCCGCTTACGCTTACGGCGGCGCTGCCGGAACCATCCGCGAAGCGAATCAGCTGCTGGGCATCGAGATATCGCACTACGCGGAAGTGAACTTCGGCAAGTTGAAGGAATTGGTCGACGCAGTCGGCGGCGTGGACGTCGAAGTGACCGAGCGCGTCGATGATCCCGACGCAGACGGTACCACGGCTCATCCCGAGTGGCCGCGCGTCATCATCGAGGAAGGCGAGCAGCACCTCGACGGCAACCAAGCGCTGGTGTTCGCGCGCAGCCGCGCTTACGCTGACGGCGACTTCACGCGCACGGCGAACCAGCGCAAGCTGATCATGGCTATCGTCAACAAGGTGCTGGCGATGAACACAACCGAGTTGCTGGGTGTTGTTCAAGCTGCGTCGAACTGCGTGACCACCGACCTTGCGGTAGGCGATATTGCTGCGCTGGCGCAACAGTTCCAAGGCGACGAAGAGCTTACCATCTACTCTGCGATGGTTCCTTCTACCACGGCGATGATCGGCGACGTATCGTACGTCATCAACGATCCCGTGGCGACGAAGGAGATGATGAAGCTGGTTGAGGCTGGAGAGGATCCGAGCTCGGTTGTCTCGTCAGGATACGTTGATCCGGGCGACACCGCAGGCGGTGCCAGCACGTACGGCAACGGTTACGGCAGCACTGGTTCGGGCGCCGGCAACGGCGCAGGAAACGCCAATTATTACGATCCGGGCTACACCGATGCATCGGGAACCGGAGGAGCCAACAACGGCGGCTATGTTGACAACGGTTACGTTGACAACACCGGTGGAGCGGGTGGAACCGGCGGGTACGACAACGGAGCTATTGCTGGCGGCGCGGGCGGTACCGACGGTGCAGGCGGATACGACCCCGGCTATACCGATCCGGGCGCCTACGACGGGACGGCATCCGCTGCTTAGCCGGCGTCTCGTTGGGATTCTCGAACTGCGCAAGCGGCATCGGCTTCGATCGATGCCGCTTTTTAATCGGCTCCTCAACCGGTAGGTTGAGCTTCGGCTCTCCTGTTGAGTTTTCGTACCCTCTGCGGGATACTGGTGATCACCGGTTGCAAAGACGGATGGGGCTCGCAAAGACATGAGCGACGTACACAATCACGAACATGCGAAAGAAAACAAGGGCGTCGGCCCTGCCAGCTCTTTGCGCACCGTGATAGGGGTGATCGTCTCCATCATCGCGGTTTGCCTCGTGATGTTCGCGATCTTCCGCGTCTACTCCAACGAGCTCAGCGACGAATTCTACGATTTAGCCAGCGTCAGCATGGACGATTATACGGCTGCGCAAAAAGTGGAAGTCGAGTCGTTCATCAGCGAGGTGAGCTCCGTCATCTCCACCATGTGCGTGTTGGCCGAGTCCCCGGACATCGATCCTTCCGGCTCGACGTTCGCTGCGTATCTAGAGGAATGGAACCAGCAGGGGTCGTTCCAGGTTACCTATGCTCCAATCGAGGAGCTGGAGCAGGGCGTTGCGAGCAATCGCAACGAGCGAGACGAGGAAACGCTTCGGCATCTGTACGCAGGCGAGACGGTGGTGTCCGACGTGCGCAAGTCGAACCGCCTGAACGGCTACTACTTCAGCATCGCCAAGCCCGTCAATCGCGACGGGCGCGTGGTCGGCGTGCTGCGCAGCATCGTGAAAGCGGAGAAGCTTCTGGATACGAGCCAGGCGAGCTCGCAGGTTACGCTGCTCGGCACGCTGCTGATCAAAGAGGACGGAACCGTCGTTCCCGTGTCGAAGGAATTCGAAGGTTATGAGGGATCCACCCTGTACCAGGTGCTTGAGGGAAGGGGCGTGTCTTCCGATCAGATCGCCGATGTACGTGCCAGCATCGAGAACGAGCGAGATGTGGCAACGGTCATGTTGGGCAAGCAGAACGGCTACATGACCTTTCTCACGTCTATTCGCCTCGATGTGAACGATTGGACTATCGTGAACTTCACGCAGGAAAGTTCGTTGGTCGAGCATTCGGAGAGCATTCTGCGTTTGACGGTGTACACGGCTGCGCTGCTTATCGTCATCAGCGCGGCGGCATGCCTTGCCGTGGCGCTGGTGGTTGGCCGCATCCGCAAAAGGGCGCGTCGCAGTGCGGAGCGCTACGAGGTTCTCGCTGAATTTTCCGACACGGTGCTGTTCGAGTATTCTTATCCGCGCGACACGCTTGAGCTGACGCCGAATGCGCGCGGGATGTTCTCCCTCAGCTCCCTTTCCGCCGAAGGCTACCTGGCCAAAGGCATTCCTCTCATCGATTTCCTGGAAGATGATTACAAGCGTGTCCGGATGGCGTTCGAAAACCCTTCGCCGCCGAACGAGCTGCGCACCATCACCTGTCGCGCACGCGTGTTGTCGGGCGAATATCGCTGGTTCTCGTTCACGTGCCGGTATCTGTACGAAGGTTCCCAACCGTACATGGCCGTGGGAAAGATCGTCGACATCACGAAACAGCGCGAAACCGAAGAGCTGCTCACGCGCAAGTCGCAAATGGACGGGCTGACGAAGACGTTCAACAAGATGGCGTTCCAGGAGAAGATGGCGGCATTGCTGCCCGAGACGGGCAGGGGCTTGCTGTTCGTGATCGACATGGATCGCTTCAAGCAGGTCAACGACGAATACGGTCACAGCATGGGCGACCGGGTTCTGGAAGAGGTGGCGCGTTCGTTGCTCGACGTGTTCCGTCATCGCGATCCGGTGGGGCGCGTCGGCGGCGACGAGTTCGTGGCGTTCCTCGTGGGCGCAAACGACGATGCGGTTATCGAGGCGAAGCGCGAGGCTCTGAGCTCGTTGATCGCAGAAGCCTCGCGCTCGTTGGGGGTGCCCATCGCTTTGAGCGTCGGGGTGGCGCGCTATCCTCAGGATGGCGCTACCTATCAGGAGCTGTTCGACGCGGCCGATCGGGCGATGTACGACGAGAAGAACGAGGGCCGCGTCGAGGATTCGGTCTAGGCCCGAGCGGTCGCGTAGCCGTCCGGGTTCTGCGACTGCCAGCGCCATCCGTCGGCGCACATGCGGTCGAGGTCGTACTGCGCGACCCAGCCCAGCTCGTCGCGCGCCTTGTCGCAGGCCGCGTAGTTCACGGCCACGTCGCCCGCGCGACGCGGCTTGATCTGGTAGGGCAGCTCGCGTCCGCAGGCGCGCTCGAAGGAATGTACCACGTCCAGCACGCTGGAGCCCGTGCCGGTTCCCAGATTGAAGATGCCCACGCCGCGACGCGTGCCGTCGGCGGCCGGTTCGCCCGCCATGGTGCCGGCCGTCTTCGCTTCGCCGGTGCCCACTTTGCCGCCCATCCAGTCGAGCGCCGCCACGTGGCCGCGCAGGAAGTCGGCGAACGCGGGCAAATCGAAGTACCAGTTCTCCACCGGGCGCATCTCGGGAGTCGTGCCCGTCAGCGACGACTTCGGCGCGATGAGGTCCTCGGGGGCGTAGCTGTGCCCCAGGTCGCACTCGTCGGCGTAGGCGTGCTCCGACTTGCAGCCCTGCACGGGGCAGCGCCCGACCACCTGGCGGCCGTTGAGGAACGTGCCCGCTTCCGCATCGTAGAACTGCAGCGTGCTTCGGCGCTGCAAGTGCCCGTTCTCGTGCAGCTTCTCGATGAACTTCTCGGTGATCAGCAGATGCACGTCGCCCGAATGCCCCATGCCGGAGCCTTCGTAGATGGACAGGCTGATGCCGTAGGCGTCCAGCGTGTTCTTCTGCGCCTCGTGGTTGCGCTCGACGTACTCGGCGATGGTGCCGTCGAACTCGCTGGCCTCCACCAGCTTGCGGTAGCCCTCGTTGATGGGCGAGCCGAAGCAGTCCGTGCCGCTGATGAAGCGCACGTTCTCGGGCCCTATGCGGTCGCGCAGGAAGCGCGCGAAGGCGTCGGCCGGCACGAACACCCCGGCGATGTGGCCGAAGTGCAGCGGCTTGTTGCCGTAGGGCATGCCCGCCGTGACGACGGCGCGCTTGGGCCACGAGATTCGTTCGTTGCTATTGGGCGATGCTGCCATCGGTGTCCAGCTCCTTCAGCGCTCGGGCGATATCGTCGGTGGAAACGTTGCTCTTTGACATGAGGTCGAGCAGGCTCGACAGGCTGCTCGTGGGATTCTTGAGCGTGACGGTGGTGTAGTGCGCGATGTTCGCCAGCTCGGCTGCCTTCGCCACGGCGTCGTCCTTGGTGCCGATCTCGTCGGCAAGGCCGTTCTCGACTGCCGTCATGCCGGTGAACGTGAGACCCGTGGCCAGCGCGCGCACGTCTTCGACGGGCATGTCGCGGCCCTCGGCCACGGTCTGGATGAACGTCTCGTTGATCTGGTCGACCTGATCCTGGTAGTAGGCGCGCTCCTCCTCGGTGAGCGGGCGCGTGCCGTAGCTGGAATCCTTGCTGTCGGCGCTGGTGACGTTGTCCACCGAGATGCCCAGCTTCTCCATGAGGCCGGACAGGTCGGTAACCTGCATGACCGTGCCGATGGCGCCGATGGCCGTGGTCTTGGCCGTGTAGATATAATCGGCCTGCGAGGATATCTCATAGGCGGCGCTCGCATTGACGGACGCGCTGGACACCACGACGGGCTTGCCGGTGCGCTCGGAGAACCCGCGCACGTAGTCGGCCATCTCCTCGCCCGCCGTAGCCGTGCCGCCGCCGGAGTTCACACGCAGTACGACGGCCTTGATATGGCTGTTCTTCTCGGCGCGATCGAGCTGGGCCTTCAGGCCTTCGGGGCTGGAGGTGGTGTTGTCGTACTGGATGGTGCCGTCGATGTCGATGACGCCGACTGCGTCGCCCGTGAGGTAGTCCACGTCGTCAACCGTGGAGCCCGTGCCGAAGGACCCGAACGACGAGGACATGACCGACGTGCACGACCACATGCCCAGCGCCAGCAGCGCGAACACGAGCACGACGGCCACGAGGGCGACGATCCAGCCGCGGCTTTTCTTCGGGGGCTGCACGGCGTAGCCGTACGGCGCGGCCGGTGCGACAGGCTGCTGCGGTGCGGCAGGCTGCTGCCACACCTGCTGCTGCCAGTTGTTGTCTTGAGACATGGTCCCTCCTTGGTTCATGCGTCTGACCATACTACCGTATGCGACAGGGAACCGCACCCAACGGATGCGGTTCCCTGGTGGTTTCCATTATAAGACCGCGACCGGCGCGCACGGTGTCGGCCGGATGACGGATGGGCGCGCCTAGAACTCCAGCGAGCCGTCGGCCTTGGTGTGCTGGGCCTTCTTGGCCGTGCGCAGCAGGAACTCCTGGTTGGTCTCGGTCTGCTTGAGCGACTTGATGAGCATGTCCATGGCGCGCTCGGTGCTGTTCGTGTTCGACAGGATGCGGCGCACGGCCCAGATGAGCGGCGCCTCCTGCGGCTCCAGCAGCAGATCCTCCTTGCGGGTGCCCGACGCCACCGGGTCGATGGCCGGGAAGATGCGGCGGTCGGCCAGGTTGCGATCCAGCTTGAGCTCCATGTTGCCGGTGCCCTTGAACTCCTCGAAGATGACCTCGTCCATCTTCGAGCCCGTGTCCACCAGGGCCGAGGCCAGGATGGTCAGGCTGCCGCCGTGCTCGATGTTGCGCGCGGCGCCCAGGAATCGCTTCGGCGGGGAGAGCGCCGTGGAGTCCACGCCGCCCGACAGGATGCGGCCCGATGCCGGCTGCGCCAGGTTGTAGGCGCGCGCGAGGCGCGTGAGCGAGTCCAGCAGCACGACAACGTCCTTGCCGCATTCCACGAGGCGCTTCGCGCGCTCGATGACCAGCTCGGACACGGCGATGTGGTTCTCGGTGGGCATATCGAACGTGGAGGAGATGACCTCGCCCTTGATGGAGCGCTCCATGTCGGTGACTTCCTCGGGACGCTCGTCCACGAGCAGGCACATGAGGTGCACTTCGGGGTTGTTCGCGCTGATGGCGGCGGCGATGTCCTTGAGGATGGTGGTCTTGCCCGCCTTCGGGGGGCTGACGATCAGTCCGCGCTGGCCCTTGCCGATGGGCGACACAAGGTCGATGACGCGGGCGGTGACGGTGTTCTTGCCGTGCTCCATGACGAGGCATTCGTCCGGGTAGACCGGCGTGAGGTCGCCGAAGCGCACGCGGCTGCCCAGCTCCTCGACGGGCGTGCCGTTGACGGCCGTGACCTTCTGGATGGCGGCGTACTTCTCGTTCTCGCGCGCCGGGCGCGTCTGGCCGGACACCATATCGCCCTTGCGCAGGCCGTTGCGGCGGATGGTGGAGAGGCCCACGTAGCAGTCCGTCTCGCTGGGCAGGTAGCCCTGCGTGCGGAGGAAGCCGTAGCCGTCGGCCAGGATGTCGAGGATGCCCGACACCTCGATGAAGCCCTCGGCCTTGACGCTGGCTTCGAACACGGCCTCCACCAGCTCGGCCTTCTTGAGGCCCGTCACGTCGAGGTTGAGCTCGGCGGCCTTCTCGCGCAGCTCGGCCACCTTGAGCTTCGCCAGCTCCTCGCGCGACACGCTGGGCTGCACTTCGCGGTTGCCGCGGTTGTTGTCGTGCTGGCGACGCTGACGACGCTGGTTCTGGCTGTTGTTCTGCCGGTTCTGGCCGCCGCCCTGCTTCTGGCGATTGCTGCCGCCGTTGTTCTGCTTGCCGGCGTTCGAGGCGTTCTGGCGGCGGTTGTTCGAACCGCCCTGCGGCTGTTGCTGCTGCGCGCCGCCCGCCTTCACCGATTTGCGCGGCGTGCGCGTGGCCGACGAGTTGCGGCCCGGAGTGGCTGCGCCCTCGGCCTTGCCCTGCGTCTTCGCCTTCACGCTGGTGGAACGTCGCTTGACGGGAGCGGCCGCAGGAGCCTCCGTGGTTGCTTCGGTTTCGCTCATGCTTGCTGAACTTTCTCCCAGTCCTTCATGAACGCATCCAGGCCGCGGTCGGTCAGCGGATGTTGCACGCACTTCTTGAGCGCGGCGAACGGCACCGTGGCGATGTCGGCGCCCATGAGGGCGGCCTGCGTCACGTGGTTCGCGCTGCGCACCGACGCGGCGATGATCTCCACGTCGTGGCCGAAGTCGTAGTTGTTCACCGCGGCCACCACGTCGGCCAACTGCGAGATGCCGTCCTCGGCGATGTCGTCGAACCGGCCGACGAAGGGGCTGATGTAGCGGGCGCCGGCGCGGGCGGCCATGATGGCCTGCGGCACGCTGAAGCACAGTGTCATGTTGACGGGGATGCCCTCTTCGGAGAGCGCCTTGGTGGCGGCGAGACCCTCCACCATGGTGGGGATCTTCACGACCACGTTGTCGGCAAGCGCGGCCAGCTCGCGGCCGTCGCGGATGATCTCGTCGCGCGTCATGGCGACGCTTTCAGCGGAGACGGGCCCGTCCACGATTTCGCAGATGCGCTTGATGTGGTTGTGGAAATCGTCGAGCTTGCCTCCGGTGCGCGCGTACAGCGTCGGGTTCGTAGTGACGCCGGCGAGCACGCCCCAGCTGGCCGCCTCTTCTATTTCGTCGAGATCGGCGGTGTCCAGAAAAAACTTCACCCAGGTCCTCCTTATACAATGGCTATTACAGGTGAAACGCGCGCGACGGCGCGCATGGATTCCGTGATGAGATGCGGGTGTGTTGGATGTGTGCTGTGAGATAAAAGAACTGATCATCATGGTACCGCATGTGTTTCCTTCGTTCAAGCGCAAAGCGGCAGGTATCGTGTAAAAGCGATGGAGGAAGGTCTACGAAACGGTGCGGGCGCGCTTTGCGGACGGCGTGATCCTCAATCTTGCTCGAAACGACCGAGACGCTTCAGCAAAAGATCCATCTCCGTCTCGCGCGTGACGTTTTCCACGAGGCCGACGGCCTTGACGGGCGCGCCCGTCTCGTTCGGCATGGCCAGAAGCGTCACGCGGTTCCACGCGCGCGACCCGTCTCCCATGATGGCGCGCACAACCGCCGACGTGCGAGGCGCGCCGGCGTAGAGGTCTCGGTAGATGGCGCGAAAATCCTCGATGGACTCCTCGGCAACCGTCCCCTGCTCGATGAACCCCTCCGGGGCGTTCGCCACGGTCTCGGCCAAGCCGAACGCCTGCTGCAAGAACTCCGAGTAGCGAGCGGTGCGCGTGGGGATGTCCAGCTCGAACACCACCGTGCCGCTGGCTTCCAAGGTCATCTCGAAGCGCTGCTCGCTCTTGCGCAGCGCCTCCATGTACTCCATGCGCTCCGTGACGTCGGTCACGGAGCCGTACACCGTGGCCGAACCGTTCGTCGTGTTCAAATGGAACAGGCGCATCTTATGCCAATGGCAGCCGTTCGTTCCCATGCGGCGCACGACCACCTCCACCCCGTCGTCGGGGCAGGAGCGCACCGTCTCCTCCGCCGCGGCCACGAGGGCGTCCCGATCTTCGTCATGCACGAAAGGAAGCAGGCTGCCGCCCTCCTCGGCGCCGTTCACGCCTTCCCCGAGCGTCGCTATCAAGCGCCGGTACGCTTCGTTGCCCCGAATCAGGCGCAGATCGCCGTCGGCATACGAGTACAGCGCCACCGAGCCGATGATGCTGGAAAGCATGCGGTCGCTGATGGTGTTCTCATGCAGCAGATCCCTGAAATCGAGGATGGGACGGCGCGCATCTTGCAGAGCGCATTGCTCGTGCTGAACTTTCGAACCATCGGTCAGCAGCGCCTCGAACGCCGCCGCCTCCATGGGGCGCGCGTAGTAATAGCCTTGCGCGTACGAGCACCCCACGTCCAAAAGGAAGTTCACCTGCTCGCGCGTCTCCACGCCTTCGGCGATGACGGGCAGGTCCAGCCAGCGTGCCATGCGGATGACCGATTCCATGATGTCCTTGCTGCGCCGGTCGTCGCGGTCGAGGAAGCGCATGTCGATCTTCAGCACGTCGACGTTGATGTCCTTCAGCATGTTGAGCGACGAGTAGCCGCTGCCGAAGTCGTCCATGAGCACGGTGAAGCCGCGCTCGGCCAGCGCGTCGAACGCGGCCACGATGCGATCGGGGCGTTCCGAATAGGCGCTCTCGGTAATCTCCACCTCGATGAGCGACGGATCGATGCCGTAGCGCTCCACGAGCGCATGCAGTTCGGCGGCCACGTCCACGAGGTAGATGTCGGCGCGCGACACGTTCACCGACACGGGAACGGGCTGCACTCCTTCGTCGATGAGGCCCCTGATCCACGCGGCGGTCTTCTCCCACACGCGCAGGTCGAGTGAGCGCACAAGGCCGTTGCGCTCGATCAGCGGGATGAACTCGCCCGGGGCGACGATGCCGCGCTCGGGATGGCGCCAACGGGCCAGCGCCTCGGCACCCACGATCTTGCCGGTGCGTATATTGCATTTCGGCTGGAGGAACAGCTCGATGCGATCCTCGCGCAACGCCGATTCTATACCGGCGACGACCTCGCGTTCGAGGACGAGCGCCTCGCGCATGCCGGGGTCGTACAAAGCCACGCGGTCGAAGTAGCTGCCCTTCACCGTGCGAAGCGCGATGACCGCGCGGTCGCACATGATGCTGACCGGCGAAGCAGGATCCTCGATGCGGTACACGCCCGCGCGCACGATGGCGTCGATGCCGTTCGGACATTCGGAGGAGATGTCGACGAGGATGCGCTCGACGCGCTCGGGGCGGATGTCGGTCGCGCACAAGGCGAACGTGTCGGCCGCAAGGCGCGCGAGCGGTTGCGCCCCGTCGGGCGAGAAGCGGAGGGCGAGGGCGCGACCCAGGTACCTTAGAAGCTCGTCGCCGCAATCAAGTCCGTGCAGATCGTTGAACAGTTTGAAATGGTCGACATCGAAGCAGACGATGCTGACATCGCGTGCGCCCGAATGCCTAAGATACGCAGCGGCCTCGTCGAAGAAGGCTTCTTTGCTAAGCAGCCCGGTAGCGGCATCGATGCGCGGGGCTTCAAGGGAAGCCCGAGCGAAGCCGGTCGAGCCCGCTTCCCCGTCACGGCCTGCCGTCGACTTGTCAGTCACTCGCGTCCCCTTCTAAACCATCCCGTAATCGAACGCAATATTATGAGACACGATCGGCATCCTCACAACCCCTATGATGCAACGGCTCAACATAAGCGGAATCCTCGGACCTCGCCGCACTGAGCGTTCCGAGCGAGAGGCGGCTAGCAGGGGAACGCGCGGTAGAAGCAGGTGCGCTCGCCGGTATGGCAGGCCGGACCCGCCGGATGAACGAGCGCGAGCAGCGTGTCGGCATCGCAGTCGTAACGCAGCTCCACGAGCTTCTGCACGTTGCCCGAGGTGGCGCCCTTGTGCCATAGCTCCCGGCGGCTGCGGCTCCAGAACACCGTCTCGCCGCGCTCGAGCGTGAGCGCAAGCGACTCCTCGCTCATCCACGCCATCATGAGCACCTCGAGCGTGTCTGCATCCTGCACGATGCAGGGAACGAGCCCGTCGGCGTTGTAAGCGATGCCAGGAATGTTCATACCTATAATCCTCACTCGATCGATGTACTGCGGCTGCTTGCGCAACCGCAGCCTGCATCCGCCCCTCGCTTCTCTCCTGCGAAGGCGGAAGGCCGGCGCGTGAACGTCCTCGGGACGATTCCAAACGATGCCGTCGGATCGTCCGAAAACCGGATCGCTCCTCCACCCGTGCGGCCTACGGCGTTCTGAATGGCGAAAAGCCATCGAATTCGGAAGACATCGCCCGTTTCAAGCGCATGCGGCGCCCGGGAGCGGAAAGGAGCAAGCCCGCAACCAGGCTCTATGCGCGAAAAGAGCCTCCGACGAGCTTGCGACCCAGCTAGAAACTTCCGAATTCGATGCTTTTTCGCCAGTCGCAGCGCTTTCGGCTGCACGGAAGGCTCGGCC
>OGWS01002582.1_pt1 | contig 11161 bp, 9 predicted proteins | sample 1576111 | NCBI WGS metagenome assembly OGWS01 (sample SAMEA3541534, study PRJEB24748) | human gut metagenome | biome: human gut; feature: human-associated habitat; material: faeces | place: China | collected 2012
TTTTAACGCTCCGATCACCTTCAAAACATCTCCGGCGATAAATTCGCAGTTTTTCAGTCCGTTCCCTGCCGCATTTTCTTTCGCAGCCTCTACGGCTTCCTCCACGATTTCCACACCCACAACCTTCGCAGCCACCGGGGCAATGATCTGGGCAATGGTTCCGGTTCCACTGTATAAGTCAAACACAACTTTATCCTTCGTCTCCCCGACATAGCTTCGTGCCGTCTCATAAAGCACCTCGGCTCCCAGGGAATTGGTCTGGAAGAAAGAAAACGGGGTAATACGGAACTTTAAGCCAAGAAGTTCCTCATAGAAGAAGTCCTGACCATAAAGAATCGTCGTCTCATCGCTCTGAACAACGTCAGCAAGGCTGTCGTTTTGGATATGCAGGATTCCGGCAAACGTTCCGGTAAGCTCCAGATTCTGCATGCAGGAAAGCCAGCCTGCCAGAAGTTCTTTCTCCGTCACCGGAGTCGTATGTTCTTCGGTCACACCAAGCTTTTCGGTCTGCCCGGAAGTGACCAGGGCCACTAAAATCTCGCCGGTCTTCACGGCACGGCGCACCAGCAGATGACGCAGGTAGCCGGTGTGCTGCATCTTTTTGTGGTAACTGATATGGTGTTCCGTGAAATACTGCAGGGTTGCCGTTAAGATTTTGCAGAAATCCGCATGTACGATCTGGCACTCCGGCGTATTCACGATATCATAAAAGCTGCCGCGGCGGTGCATGCCGAGTGCCAGCGGACCGTCCTTGTACTCATCGCCAAAAGAGAATTCCATCTTGTTGCGGTATCCGTCAGAGAGCGGGCTTGCCTTGATTCCCTCGAATTCATAAGAATCACAGACTTCATCCAGAAGTGCTTTGATCTGACTTTCTTTGATCTTCAACTGTTCTTCGTAAGGAAGGCTCTGATAGAGGCAGCCGCCGCAGATGCCAAAATGCGGACAGGTGCCCTCCCTTCGCTCCAGAGGCGACTTTTCTACTACTTCCAAAAGACGTGCCTCGCATTTTCCTTTTCTTTTTTTATTTACGACAAACCGTACTTTTTGTCCCGGGATGGCATTCTTCACGATGACCCGCTCCCCGTCCACATGTAAAATTCCCTTGTTCGGGAAGTCAATGGTCTCTACGACCGCTTCATACATATCGCCCTTTTTCACGTTTTTCTCCTATTCTTCTTTGATGCATGGCAGAGAAAAGGCGCATCCCGGTCTGCGAGACACGCCTGATTGGTTCTGCTAAGTAACAAGTTTCTTTCCTTCAAACCTTTGTGGATGACCAAAGCTATTCTTATTTTTCTTTGGTGTCGTCCTCGTCCTCGAAGAAATCATCATCAAAGTCGTCATCGAAATCATCCTCAAAGTCTTCCAGATAATCCGGGGTAAAGAAACGGTATACGCCATATGCGATTGCTGCAACAGCTGCTACCACTCCGATGATGGCAAGGATCCAGAGAATGCAGGTTTTCTTTTTCTCCTCTTCCTCTTTTCTGTGTAAGAACTCATTTAACTTGGTGGAATTCATGATTTCTTCCACACGTGCCATTGCGTCTTTGCTCATGTTATCAAAACGATTCATACTGCCACGTCCTTTCTACCATGTTTGGTCGGCTATATAAATGTGCCGTTTCATGCTATGCATTACTAGGATTATATCATTGTTTTTCTTTTTTTACTATCCTATTTTATTCAAATTTGTAAATTCTATGCGCCAGCGTAAACAGCACGGCTGCCTGTTTATCCGATTTTCTGAAGCTTCGCAAAGGAGGCGAACATCTTCTTCACACCGGCCGTATCAAAATTCACGGATACCTCAAAATCCTTCGCTCCGTCCTTTACACTCAGAACGGTTCCCTCGCCGAATTTGACATGGCGTACCCGGTCTCCTACTCCATAGTCCAAAGAAGAAGGTTTTTGAACCGTAAACGCCTTTCCAAATCCTGGTCCGGCTGACTGAAACGACTGTCCTGAAGCAGCCCTGGCTGCTGCCCCTGCCGCCCTGCCTCCGGATAACTTCCGGTCGAAAATCCCACTTAAATCACGTCCTGCTCCCTGCATTCCTGCGTATCCGTTTCCGGTCCCGGAAACATACGATGCGGTCGGCGATGCATAGGAATTCGATTTCATGCCAAATTTGCTGATGCCAAGATGGCTCTGTTTTTTATTCCACGGAAGATCGTCATCCTCAAATTCATCCCGCGCCACGCTGCGTCCCAGTCTCGGCTCCAGCTTTTCCATCTGGATCAGTTCTTCCGGAATTTCTTCCACAAAACGGCTGACTTTGGAATAATGGGTTTCCCCATTGATCATGCGCATGCGGGATGCCGTGATCACCAGCCGCTCCTTGGCACGGGTAATGCCGACGTAGCAAAGGCGGCGTTCTTCTTCCAGTTCGGTCCGGTCATCCGCTGAAATTGCCATGCGGCTTGGGAAAAGTCCATCCTCAAGGCCGCTTAAATATACTACCGGGAACTCCAGTCCCTTTGCGCTGTGTAAGGTCATCAGCGTTACCCGGTTCTCAGAATCGTCCATCCGGTCCACATCGGCCACCAGCGCCACCTGCTCTAAAAATTCATCCAGGGACGGATGTTCCGCATCCTCGCTGTAGCTGACCGCCTTATTCATAAGTTCTTCGATGTTCTCCAGACGCGTCTGGGACTCGACCTCTCCCTCTGCTTCCAGTTCTTCCCGGTAGCCGGTATCGGAAAGGATCTGCTCGATCAGTGCTTTGATGCTGATCTCATCCTCGGTCAGCGCATCGCGGAATTCCTCGATCTGACCGGTAAACACGGCAACCTTTCCTGCTGCCTTACCGAGCCCCGGCACGGCTGCCGCCCGGACACACGCATCGTAAAAGCTGATGCCCTGCTCCGAAGCCCACGCCGTAATCTTCGCGATCGATGCCGCACCAATGCCTCTTTTTGGCACATTGATGATACGCTGGACTGCCAGATCATCCCGTCCGTTTGCGATTGTTTTCAAATAAGACAGTACATCCTTGATCTCTTTTCTCTGATAGAAATTTACGCCTCCTACCAGACGGTACGGCACGTTGTGCTCAATGCATTTTTCCTCCAGAAGACGGGACTGCGCATTCGTCCGGTAAAGGACCGCGTAATCCTGAAAGTCCCGTCCATCCTTTAAAATGTCACGGACGATGCCATCCGCCTCTTCGTAAGCCTGCTCATACTGGTGGAAGATCACCGGTTCCCCCTCTCCATTGGCGGTCCAGAGAGTCTTGTCCTTCCGCCCCTGGTTATTGCGGATCACTGCATTGGCCGCATCCAGAATATGACTGGTGGAACGGTAATTCTGCTCCAGCTTAATGACTTTTGCCCCCGGAAATGCACTTTCAAAATCCAGGATATTGCTGATGTTGGCACCACGGAACTTATAAATAGACTGGTCATCATCGCCTACCACGCAGAGGTTTTTATATTTTCCGGCCAGAAGCTCAATCAGACGAAACTGCGCCGTGTTGGTATCCTGGTACTCATCCACCATGATATAGCGGAAACGCTCTTGATAATATTCCAGCACATCCGCATTCGTCTGGAACAGATCCACGGTTTTAAAAATAAGATCATCGAAATCCAGTGCATTATTTTTCTTTAACTCATCCTGATACATCTGATAGATTTCTGCAATCTTCTTTGCACGCCAGTCGCCTTCCGCATTCAGCCGGAATTCTTCCGGGCTCATCAGTTCATTTTTGGCACCGGAAATGGCAGAAAGCATGGCTCTGTCCCGAAACTGCTTCGGGTCCAGATCCATTTTCTTTAAGATCTGCTTCATCAGCGTTTTCTGATCATCCGAATCGTAAATGGAAAAACTTGTGCTGTAGCCCAGATTCTCGATAAAGCGGCGTAAAATCCGCACACAGGAGGAATGGAACGTCGAAACCCAGATGCTCTCAGAGCCAAAACCGACCAGCTTGTCCACACGCTCCCGCATCTCTCCCGCCGCTTTGTTGGTAAAGGTGATCGCCATGATATTCCATGGGTTCACGTCCTTTTCTTCAATCAGGTACGCGATGCGGTGCGTCAGGACTCTGGTTTTACCGGATCCTGCCCCGGCCAGGACCAAAAGAGGACCTTCCGTACAAAACACCGCCTCTTTCTGTCTGTCATTTAAGGTATCATAAACTGCCATTGCGCTGTTATCCTTTCAAAATCTTTTTTCTCGCTCCATAAACAGTAACCATTCTACCATAAAACAGCAGGTACCGCAAACCTTTGTTCGCAGTACCTGCTGTATCTGGATCTACGCAGGCAGCGAACCCAAGTCCGTGCCTGCATCGTTCCACTTCTATGCTGTTTCCGTGCATGACAGATTGAAAACAATCCGTAACACATCCGCCGTTTTTCGATTACTCAGCGTATGCAATTGCCTCAATCTCTACCAGTGCGCCCTTCGGAAGTGCTGCAACCTCGAAAGCTGCTCTTGCCGGGCATGCACCCTCAAAGAACGTAGCGTAAACTTCGTTCATAGCACCGAAATCTGCGATGTTGTTTAACAGAACAGTGGTCTTTACTACGTTTGCCATGCTAAGTCCGTCGCTCTCCAGAATGTTCTTGATGTTGGTTAAGGACTGCTTGGTCTGTGCTGCGATATCTGCACCTGCAAACTCACCAGTAGCCGGATCGATCGGAAGCTGACCGGAAACAAATACAAACTTGTCTGCGTGGATTGCCTGGGAATACGGTCCGATTGCTGCCGGAGCATTGTTAGTTGCTAATACTTTTTTCATAAGAAATCTCTCCTTTGTTTGTTCTTTGTAATTTTCTATTATAGACATTCCGGATAAAAAATTCAATCCCTTTTCAAGCTTCGTTAATACTTTTTGTTTTTGTTCCAAATTTTTTGTTTTTTTGCATGATCTTTTCCACTTGCTATCTGGTTTTCAATACTATATAATAGAGTAAGAGGTGACATCATGAAAAATAATTCCGAAAGACTATCTGATATTCTGAGCTGGCTTGACTCCATCTCATACATTAAAACAGAAAAAATCCCTGAAGTGGACTTATATATGGACCAGGTCACTTCCTTCATGGAAGAACATTTGAAGAAGACCAAACGCAGCCCGGAGGATAAAGCCCTCACCAAAACCATGATCAATAACTACGCGAAAAACCGCCTGCTGCCCGCGCCTGTCCGTAAAAAATACAGCAAAGAGCACATTCTGCTGCTTTTGTTTATTTATTACTACAAAAATCTTCTTTCCATTAACGACATCGAGCAGTTGTTCCGTCCGGTGACCGAACAGCACTTTCGCGCAGAAGAGGGATTGTCGTTAAGTGACATTTACGAGGAAGTTTTTTCCCGGGAAGACCTTCAGATGGAACATTTAAAAGACGACGTCCGTTCAAAATTTGAGGACAGTCTTAAGACTTTTGCTGATTCCGAAAGTGACGACAAAGAATATCTGCAGCTTTTTTCTTTTATCAGCGAACTTTCTTTCGATGTTTATCTGAAAAAACATATGATTGAAATGCTGATCGACCAGCTCCGCGAAGAAATGCCGCTTGATCCCAAAACCAGGAAAACGAAAAAGTGATGCCGCATGACATCACTTTTTTATATGGTGATATTCTGTTTTTGTTCTTCCGGACCCTGAAGCCACCGGATCATGCTTATTCCTCTGGTGCATGTTCTGTCTGAGCTTCTGCAGTTTGCTCCTTAGCAGTTTCCCCGTTTGCGGCTCCTGCTTCCTGCTTTTGGGCAATACGGCCAAATACCATGTCATAACCATCGTTTCCATAGTTTAATGAGCGGTTCACACGGCTGATGGTTGCAGTAGATGCTCCTGTCTTATCTGCAATTTCCAGATAAGTCCGCTTCTCCCGCAGCATTTTTGCTACCTCATAGCGCTGGGATAACGACAACAGTTCATTTACCGTACACACATCTTCAAAAAATATATAGCACTCCTCCGGAGTCTTTAATGTTAAAATGGCTTCAAACAGATGGTCAACCGCCTCTGTCTTAATCTTCTTATTCATCGGACACGATTCCCTTCTTTTCATGCAGGATCCTGCAGTTTCTACTGTCACCAGTTTATCACACTAAATTTGTAAAGTCCATAGTCCTGAGGAAAAATTTTGCTGTGCTTCTGCTCCAACACCCTTTTCTTCCCGTCTACGGCAGCGCCTTTTTTGCATATTCCGTTGTGACCAGGTTTTCGTATGGGACGCGTCCGGAAAGTTCTCCGGCTTCCTCCAGGATATTTTCCAAAAGTTCAAAACTGCTCTTTTCAAAGATCAGATCCTTTTTCCAGGTATCCTGATCCTGATAACGTTTTACGATCGTTACGATATTTTCCAGTGGAGTCTCGGAAAACTGAGGCTGGATCGTCTTTGCAATCTCCTCCGCCGTATGGGAATTCACGTAATCCATCCCCTTTTGCAGGGCATTCGTAAATTGCTGGATCCGCTCCGGATGCATGGCGAGATAGCTTTTCTTTGCGCAATATGCCGTATAGGGGACATATCCGGAATCTGTGCCCAACGATGCCACCACATAACCATTTCCTTCCAGTTCCAGTCCCGTCGCAAACGGTTCAAATTCTACCGTATAATCGGACTGGTCACTGGTAAATGCTGCCGCTGTCAGACCGAACTGGATACTCTGGTCAATCGTGAGATCTGTTTTGGGATCAATTCCGTTTTTCTTTAAAATGTATTCAAATACCATTTGCGGCATGCCGCCTGCCCGACCGCCAAGAACTCTGCTTCCTTTTAGTTTCTGCCAGTTAAAATCCGGATCCGCTTCTCGTCCCACCAGAAAGTTTCCTGCCCGCTGCGTCAGCTGTGCAAAGTTTACCGCGTAATCCTCAGCTCCTTGCGCATAAGTATAAATACTTGCCTCCGATCCCATAAATCCAATATCTGCATCCCCGGCAAGCATGGCTGTCATGACTTTATCTGCCCCCGCACCATTCACCAGTGTCAGATCAATCCCCTCTTCTTTAAAGTATCCAAGTTCAATCGCTGCATACTGCGGTGCATAAAAAATAGAATGGGCAACCTCATAAAGCGTAACCGGGGTAAGCCCCGATTGTTCCTTTGTACAGCCGCACAAAACCGCGCAGATCATGCTGACTGCGCATAAACACCCGATTCCTTTTCTTCTCAAACCGAAATGCCTCCTGTCAAACCTCTTAATACCTACAATGTATGAAACCGATTCCCCAACGGTTCGCCTTTTGATCTGTCTGACCTGTTTTTTCGCTGCTGTTCACGCATAATGTCCGTAACAGTTTTCTTTCTGTCTGCCCATATTCGACAGCGATTCCGTGTCACGTATGTGCACCCAGATTCCAGATCCGCATTACCATCTGCAAATAATCGAAAAATCCGGCTTTCTCCACGCTTCCATTTGTCAGAATCCCGACCTCCCCCAGTACCTTCCCATTCAGCTCATAGCGCAATACTCCAACTTTTTCTCCGGCACTTACCGGAGCCTTCAGGGTTTTCGGCAGCATCAGTTTCTTCTCGATCGCCGAAAAATCCTCACCGTTTAAACTCAGATAGGAAAAACTTCCTGCGTATTTCAGAAAAACGGACTGGGCAACACCATCCGTTACTTCCATAACCGGGAGCGGCACCATTTCCTGATCCTCGTAAAGCCGGCAGCTTGCATAACCGTAATTTAAAAGGTTCTGGGCATCTGCAAAACGTGCCTTGTAGTCCGGTGCTGCCATCACAACTGCAATCAGGCGTACTCCGTCTTTCTCAGCAGTGGCGGACAGACAATATTTTGCAAGGGAAGTCGATCCGGTTTTTAAGCCAGTCACTTTAAAATTGGTTGCCATCTTTAATAACTTATTCGTGTTGGAAAGCCCAAACTCTTTCGTTCCCTGCTTTGTCACATGGGTAATGTTTTCCATCCAGATAGTGGAGTAGGTATGGATCTGTGGATATTTCGTAATGAGTTCCCGCGACATGACTGCAATATCCCGCGCTGTAGTCAGATGCTCCGGTGATTCCGTCAGACCACAGCAGTCTGTAAAATGGGTTCCTGACATTCCCAGAGCCTTAGCACGTTCATTCATGCGCTGGACAAAAGCATCTTCCGATCCGGCTATGTATTCTGCCATCGCGACCGATGCATCATTCCCCGATGCAACCACAATGCATTTGATCAGGGTTTCCACCGTCTGCACCTCTCCCTCCTCCAGAAAAACCTGCGAACCGCCCATGGATTTTGCATGGGCGCTGGTTACCACCTCATCGGTCAGCCGGATTTTTCCTTCATCGATCGCATCGAAGATTAAGATCAGGGTCATAATCTTTGTTATGCTGGCCGGACTGCGCCTTTCATCCGCATTTTTTTCATAAATGATCTGCCCCGTAGAAGCTTCCATCAAAACGGCAGACGGCGCCTGCACCTGCACCGTGGATTCTGCAGACAGTTCCTGTGAGTCCAGTTCCCTTTGTATTTCCTGTTCTCCCTGCAGTCCCGGCTTTTCCTGCAATCCAGGCAACATCGCTTCTCCCTGCAGGCCCGGCTCTCTCCGCGATCCCGGCAGTCCCGGTTCTCCCCGTAATCCCGGCATGTGCGCCGCATCGCAGACGATTGGATTCACCAGATTCACCAGCAGACAAAAGCACATGATCATCCCCCATCGTTTCATAAAACGCCTCACTTTTCCCCTTTTCTATAATGCAATCTATGGCTATTTTTCAGGTTCTATGCTATGATGAAAATATCATAGTAAAGGGGTTTTTATATGAACGAATATTATTCCGGCAGGTCATACAGCCACAGGCGCCGCCGCCCGCGGTTTCCACGTTTTCTGGCAGCTGCAGCCTGCGTTGTACTGATCGGTGCACTTGGCACCGGCATTTTTTTTCTGAAAAAGCATCATGATACCAGCACACCTGACGCGACCAGTTCCATCGTCATTTCCACGGACTCTTCTGACTTAGCAGAAACTCCAACCGAGGGAGACGGCTTTGTCATGCCCGATACTCCGGCAGCAGACCTGCTTCACCAGGCTTATCTGCTTGCAGCCGGCTACGACTACGACGCTGCCATAGACCGGTTAAAAGCATCGGAAGAATTCGCTTCCGACCCGGAAGTTATCAATGCCATTTCCGAATATGAATCCACAAAAGAAACGCTGGTCCGCACACCGATCAGTAAGATTACCCATGTATTCTTTCATACTCTGGTAGCGAATCCATCCAAGGCATTCGATGGCGACAACGATCAGGATGGTTACAATCAGGTCATGACTACCATCGATGAATTCAACAAAATCCTGGAAAGCCTGTACAGCAAGGGCTATGTCCTGGTACGACTCCACGATATGGCTTATGAGACAACCGATGAAAATGGAAATACGGTCATGAAAGCCGGCGACATTATGCTGCCGCCTGGAAAAATTCCGTTTGTTATGTCCCAGGATGACTTATGCTATTATCCCTACATGGATGGAGACGGCTTCGCCAGCCGCATTGTCATTGGCGAAGACAGCAAGCCAACCTGCGAAATGACCATGGATGATGGATCTGTCCGCACCGGGGACTATGACCTGGTTCCGATCCTGGACAAGTTCTGCGAACATCATCCTGATTTCTCCTACAAAGGGGCCCGCGCCGTTTTGGCATTCACAGGCTATGAAGGAATCCTTGGATACCGCACGGCATCTTCCTATGCCGGTTCCGCAACCTATGAAGAAGACCGGCAGGCTGCTTCCCAGGTCGCACAATGTCTGAGGGACAACGGTTTTGAACTTGCCTCCCACAGCTGGGGACACTTGAATCTCGGCACCGTGGAGTGGGAACGTTTCCAGTCCGATACAGACAAATGGGAATCGGAAGTAGAATCCCTGATCGGACCTACGGATATCATTCTGTTCCCATTTGGTGCGGATGTCGGCGACTGGCATCCTTATACCATGGACAATGAACGCTTCCGCTATCTTTACAACGTGGGCTTCCGCTATTTCTGCAACGTCGATTCCAGCCAGTACTGGGTACAGCTTGGCGATGACTACCTGCGTCAGGGCCGCCGCAACTTAGACGGCTACCGCATGTGGAAAGATATTACGGCAGATGCAGAAGGACGTTCCCGCAAGCTGGACGATCTCTTCCGCGCAGAAGATGTTTTTGACAAATCCAGACCCACTCCGGTACCGGAAATGTAAGCAGCAGATACACCACTGACGTCCCATCAATATCATGAAAAAAACTGCAGATGAATCCATCACCTGCAGTTTTTTTCATTCCTGTTTCCGCATTACGCAACCGTTTTTCTTATCTTAAGCTTCCCGAAAAACAAATAATAAATGATAAACAGAATCGTGGTTGTGATCCAGGTCAGCGGATAACTGAACATGATCGTGTAAATATCCCGTTTCAATGGAACTGCGATCAGAATCCAGCTGACGCGCAGCACACAAACACCCAGAAGACAGATGATCATCGGCCACCAGCAATCCCCCACTCCGCGCAGAGCGCCGGAAAGGATTTCGATTGCCACGTATTCTACATACATCGGAGCCAGATAGTGCATCATGGCAATGCCGATGTGAATTACCTCACGGTCTGTGGTAAACAGTTCATAGCCGTACACACCAAACCGGTAGATCAGAAATGACATGCCCAAAGAAGACAGGATTGTCATGATCATGCAGGTCCGCACACCCCGGTGTACCCGCTCCATCTTCCCGGCACCAAAATTCTGTCCCACGAAGGTTGTCACCGAAATGCCAAACGCATTGATCATCATCCAGAACACGGAATCCAGCTTACTGTAAGCGGCCCAGGCAGCAACCGTATTGGTTCCAAGCGAATTAATGCCTGCCTGGATGATTACATTCGACAGTCCGTACATCACAGACTGCATTCCCGCCGGAAGTCCTATACGGATGATCCGTTTTAGCATCCGTCCATCCAGCCGCAATTCTTTCAGGATCAGCCGGTGCATATCTTTGGTTCTTATGAGACAGCCAAGCACCAGCACTGCACTTAAAAGCTGGGAAAGAATGGTTGCAAGCGCCGCTCCCACTACACCGAGCCTGCAGATCACAACGAGCAGGATATCAAGAGCAATATTGGTCAGGCAGCTGGTCGCTAGAAAATAAAGCGGTCTTTTGGAATCTCCCACGGCGCGCAACCATCGTGAAGTATTATTACGACCAGTTCAAAAA
>OGWS01002585.1_pt1 | contig 11147 bp, 10 predicted proteins | sample 1576111 | NCBI WGS metagenome assembly OGWS01 (sample SAMEA3541534, study PRJEB24748) | human gut metagenome | biome: human gut; feature: human-associated habitat; material: faeces | place: China | collected 2012
AGGTGCAAAACTGAATTTTATGTGATAGAATACAACGAGTGCAAGAGAGCCAGAAACATGTTTACATGTTTTTGGCGAACGACGAGGCAAACGAGTGACAGAGTCACGAGTAAAAAGTATGCTATTAATGAATAGATGATGGAGAACATTTTATGCTCAATGAAGACAAAATAAAACTGATGACAAGCATTGCCATGTTCGAAAAACGGGAGGGAAAACACATTGTTCCTGCAAACCGTTTTTTTCGCAGCGATTATATCAGCGGCCGTATGATGAGGTCTTTCTTTGCTTACACAGTCTGCTTTATTTTATGTGCACTCATCTGGGTCCTTTACAGTATGGAGCGCCTGCTTAACGTGATGGAGTTAAACGAAGTGATGGGTGCTGCCAGAATGGGCGTGATCGTCTATGTTGCCGGGCTTGTCCTGTATCTCATCATCACCGGGCTTGTCAGCAGCAAGCGTTATGAATATGCAAGACGCGGTATGCGGGTTTACATCGCAAAGCTGAAAAGGCTGGAAAAACGGTACGATGTGCAAAGCCGTACCAGAGAACTGACGAAGGAGGGCAGCCGCTATGATGATATTTCTCGTACTTAAAGAACGGCTGAAATCATTTTATGGAAAGTATGCAACACTGGTTCATGGTGTTGTCAAATTTATTTACAGTCTGACCGCAGTAGTGCTGCTGAGCAGCAATATCGGATACCGGACAGAACTTACCGGACTTGCGGCGATGCTGATCCTGGCATTGTTTAGTGCATTTCTTCCGTATGGGGCGATTGGCTGTCTGCTTGGGGCAGTTATGCTGGTCCACATTTATGCGGTTTCTATGGAGATGGCATTGATCACGGCAGTCATCCTGATTATCGTTATCCTTCTTTATTATGGGTTTCAGCCGGGAGACAGCTATTGGCTGGTGCTGACACCGATGGCATTTTTGCTGAAGATTCCGTTAGCAGTACCGCTTCTGGCCGGTTTGTCTGGCAGTCTGCTTTCCGTGATCCCGATCGGAAGTGGTGTTGTGATTTACTACATTATTTCCTATGTAAAACAGAATGCAGGCGTTTTATCTAACGATGCATCGGTCGATATCACCCAGAAATTTGTGCAGATCATCCGAGGACTTTTGTCAAACCAGGCAATCGCAGTCATGATCATGGTGTGCATGGTTGGAATCCTTTGTGTATACATGCTTCACAATATGTCCCTGGATTATGCATGGGAAATTGCAATCGTGACGGGTACGATCGCACAGCTTGCAGCTGTTTTTGTCGGAGATTTCCTGTTCCATGTATCGATCCCGATCGTGGAATTGCTGATCGGTGCATTGGTTTCCATGTGTGTGGCGCTGCTGTATCATTTCTTTGTGTTTACGGTAGATTACACACGGACAGAATATGTACAGTATGAGGACGATGATTACGTCTATTATGTTAAGGCAGTGCCGAAAGTGGCAGTAACGCGGACGGATGTCAAAGTGCAGCGCATTAACAATCCGGCACGGGGCAGACATGACCGTAAGTACAGAGAATCATAGCTGCTGTTTCGGAATGAATTTTTCTGGAATGAAAATATAGAAAGAGAAAGAGAGGACCAGGTATGACTGGCATATTCCAGAATGTGGAGATGATTTTTCAGGGCATGCGCTCCTGGATCTCCTTTTTGCCAAGAATTACGTTTTCCAATTTAACCGAGATCATCATACTGACGATCCTGGTATATTATGCATTGTTGTGGATCAAGAGCACCAGGGCATGGTATCTGCTGCGCGGAATCGCGATGATCCTTGCATTTGCCGTGGCTGCGGCAATTTTTCACTGGGACACGATTTTGTGGATCCTTGGAAAAACCGGCGGTATCGCGGTAACGGCGCTGGTGATCATTTTCCAGCCGGAACTGCGAAAAGCCCTGGAACAGCTGGGAAGCCGAAATCTGATCTCAGAACTTTTTTCTTTTGATGATAACAAAGAAAGTCAGGGCTTTTCAGAGCGTACGGTAAATGAGATCGTAAAAGCAACCTTTGAGATGGCAAAAGTCAAAACAGGTGCTCTTATGGTCATCGAACGCAACGTTTCCCTGAAAGAAATCGAGCGTACCGGTATCGAGATCAACGGAGTAGTCAGCAGCCAGCTGCTGATCAATATTTTTGAACATAACACGCCGCTTCATGACGGCGCGGTCGTAATCCGCGGAAACCGTGTTACGGCAGCTACCTGCTATCTGCCATTGTCTGACAACATGACGATCAGTAAGGATCTGGGAACCAGACACCGTGCAGCAGTTGGAATCAGTGAGGTGACGGACAGCCTTACCGTTGTGGTATCAGAAGAGACAGGCCGGGTATCTGTTGTAGAAAAAGGAACTTTGAGAAGAATCTCTACAGCAGAAGATTTAAGAAAAGCACTGGCTGTTGCGGAGACGCAGGAGGAAACCAATGGCACGCTGTTAAAAATTTGGAAGGGAAAGCGCAGAAATGAAAGAAAAGCTGATAAATAATCTTGGACTAAAGATTCTTTCCTGCTTTCTGGCTTTTTTTATGTGGCTGGTCGTTGTGAACGTCTCAAATCCGGAGGTGACGGGGAGCAAGGAAGTTCCATTAGAGATCGTAAACGAGCAGGTACTGACCAAAGCAGGCAGAACCTATGAACTTGGCGGAAAAGACACCGTAACGGTATACTTTGAGGTGCGGACCAAGGATGCCTATAAGATCCGTTCATCCGATTTCCGTGCGTATGTAGACCTGGCGGAGCTCTACGATGTGACCGGATCCGTGCAGGTGAAGATCGAAGTGCTGAACAACAAAGAACTGATCTACAATGCGGAAAGCCGTCCTGGCGTGGTTCGTATTCAGACGGAAGAACTTCAGAGCAAGCAGTTTTCCCTGATCATGAATACCTATGGAAGTCTGGCAGAAGAATATGCGATCAACAAAGCAATTCTGACGCCGGACCATGTGACGGTGGAAGGTCCGACTTCCCAGGTGGGACTGATCAACCATGTGGGAATTGAACTGAATGTAAATGGTCTGGAGAATAACGTCGACGGAACAACAGAACCTGTATTTTATGATGCAAACGGCAACGAGATCTCGGTCAGCGACCGTGTGAGTGTGAGTCCGGCCCAGATCCAGTACAGTCTGGAGATCAGCAAGGTAAAAACACTTCCACTGGATTTCGACGTGACGGGCACGGCTGCGTCTGGTTACCAGTATACGGGCGTGGAATGCAGCACAAAACATGTTTCCGTTCTGGGATTGAAAAACAGTCTTGCATCAGTAAACAAGATTACGATTCCATCTTCGGTACTCAATATTTCCTGGGCTACGCAGGATAAGGTAGTAACCGTGAATTTAAATGATTATCTTCCGGAAGATGTGACTCTGGCAAATGCCGATGACGCAAATGTTACCATTCGCCTGAAGGTAGAGCAGCTCACCACCAGAACCATCAGTTTGGGTGAGTCGGATATTTCCATGGAAAATGGTGCAGATTATTATCATTACCATTTGGTGCCGACGCGGCTGGAAGTGAAGCTTCAGGGGCTGAAAGAAGATCTGGACACATTAAAGGCCGCAGATTTAAAAGCAGTCATCAATCTGTCCGGTATGCAGCTTGGCACCCATACAGGAACCCTGAATATGGGAGGTCTTGGCAAAAACTTTAAACTGATCTCTGTTTCTGCTTTCAATATCGAAGTGACGGCAGGAGGTCCGGCGGCACAGCTGGAGCAGACCACACAGGCAGAGGAAGAAACAACAGAATCAGAAACCAGTACAGAAAACGACACGACAAAATTACAAGACACAGAGACGAACGGCGCAAACGCCGGCTGACAGAAAGAGGGATAACATGGTTAGCAGAAAAATTGTTATCAAAAATGTATCAGGACTTCATCTTCGCCCTACCGGGGTGCTTTGCAATGAAGCCATCAAGTATAAATCATCCATTAAATTTCATTTTGGCAATACCACATCCAATGCAAAAAGTGTACTCAGCGTGCTGGGTGCATGCATCAAATGTGGGGACGAAGTAGAGTTTATCTGCGAGGGACCAGATGAGCAGGAAGCACTTGACGGAGTCATTGGAGTCATCGAAAGCGGACTTGGGGAGTAAGAACGCCAGATGTATGATATCTGCAGATGCAGGATTGACGGGCATGCATATTTGAACAGCAACGATGCATCGGCTGCAGTTTCATAATAGAAATCAATAATTAATAAGGAGGACGTATCATGTTAAAAGGTACAAACGCTTCTTCCGGAATCGGCATTGGGAACGCCGTGATCGTAGAAGAAAAAGAATTGGTGATCCAGAGAGCGGCAGTTGCAGATGCAGCGGCTGAGGTAGAACGCTTTAAGGGGGCGCTCGAGAAAACTCTCAAGAAAACCGAAGAACTTGCAGCAGATCTCGCAACCAGAGTAGGGGAGAAGGAAGCGGAGATCATGCAGGGGCATATGATGCTGCTTATGGATCCGATGCTGACGGGTGAGATTGAAAGCACTGTAACCGGCGAGGGCATCTGTGCAGAATATGCGATTGAGCAGGTATGTACGACCTATGCAGATATGTTTGCGGCAATGGACGATGAGCTGATGCAGCAGCGTGCAACCGATATGCGTGATATTAAGACCCGCATGCAGCGGGAACTGCTTGGCGTGGAGAGTGTGGACATTGCATCACTTCCGGCGGGCAGCGTTCTGGTAGCGAAAGATCTGACTCCGTCCATGACAGCAGGGATTAACCCGGAGCATGTGACGGGCATTGTAACAGAACTGGGCGGCAAGACTTCCCACAGTGCAATTCTTGCCCGCGCATTGGAAATTCCAGCTGTGGTAGCAGTGCCGGATTTGATGAATCAGGTGAAAAACGGTCACGTGATCGTGCTGGATGGCAGTGAAGGTGTGGTTTATGTGGATCCAGACCAGACAGTGGTCGATGCGTTTTCTGAAAAGCGGGAAAAATTCCTGAAAGAGAAACAGGAACTGGAGCAGTATATTGGCAAACCAACCGTGACAAAGGACGGCGTGCACATTGAGCTGGTTGCAAACATCGGAAAACCGGAAGATCTGGAAAAGGTGTTCCAGTATGATGGCGAGGGTGTTGGTCTGTTCCGTACGGAGTTCTTATTTATGGACCGCACTGCCATGCCAACCGAGGAAGAGCAGTTTGAGGCCTACAAGGCTGTTGCTGAGGGCTTAAAGGGCAAGCCGGTCATCATCCGCACCCTGGATATCGGCGGCGACAAAGAAATTCCGTATATGGGTCTGACCAAAGATGAAAACCCGTTTTTGGGCTACCGTGCGATCCGTTTCTGTCTGGACCGTAAAGACGATGTATACAGACCACAGCTTCGTGCATTGCTTCGTGCCAGTGCTTACGGCAACATCAAGATCATGGTACCGATGGTCACCTGCATTGAGGAGCTTCGCGAGGCGAAAGCATTGATCGAAGAGATTAAGAAAGAATTAGATGAGAAGAATATCCCGTACAAGAAAGATATCGAAGTCGGTATCATGGTGGAGACGGCAGCTGCATCCCTGATGGCAGATGTCTTTGCAAAAGAGGCAGCGTTCTTCAGCATAGGAACCAATGACCTGACCCAGTACACCATGTCCGTAGACCGTGGAAACGATAAGGTATCTTATCTGTATTCCACATTCAATCCGGCAGTCCTGCGCAGCATTAAGCGCATCATCACCTGCGGCCGAGAAGCGGGAATTATGGTAGGTATGTGCGGCGAGGCGGCAAGTGATCCACTGATGATCCCGCTGCTTCTGGCATTTGGATTGAATGAGTTCAGTATGAGTGCGTCTGCGATCCTGTATTCCAGAAAGCTGATCACCAATTACAGCATTGAGGAACTTCAGGCAGTGGCAGACAAGGCCATGAGCTTTGCGACTACAGCGGAAGTGGAAGCATATATGCGGGAGTTTGCATCTGCACAGGCTTAATAAAAATCCAGATTTTGGGGCTGTCACCTGCATTGCAGGAGGCAGCCATTTATAAAACGATGAAACGGTTATACAAATACATTCACACGAGGAGAAAGAAATATGGCAGTCTACGTGATCTGTTATCTGGCATCTTACATTCTGGCGCGGTTTGACCATTATCTGTTATCCGGCCTGCTTCTTTTGGTGGCAGCCGGATGGCTTTATATGGAGGATTACCGGAAATATAAGAACCTGATCCATTTGCGTGGACTGTTTTCTTTATTCTGGGTAGGCGGCGAAGGGCTGGCCTGCATGAAACTCAGTAATCTGCAGACCGACTGGTCCCGCATGACCTGGTTCTGTCTGTTCCTGGCATACATAGGCTTCTGGCTGGTATTTGAGATTCTGGTCCGTGTCTATGGTTCCGGTTATGCCAGTTATGGACGGTGGAGAAGTTTTTCCGGGGATCCGAAACCGGTGTTTACCATGATCTGCGGACTGACGGTATTATCACTGGGATGTTTTATTGCGGAGGCGGTGGTGCTTGGATATGTTCCTCTGTTTTTGCGGGGAGTGCCGCATGCCTATTCGGAATTTCATCTGACCGGAGTACATTATTTTACCGTATCCTGTGTGCTGGTTCCATCGCTGACGGTGCTGTATATTCATATGCGGAACGGACGGGGCAGTGAGAAGCTTCTCATTGCAGCCCTGGTCATGACGACCATTTCCATGCTGATCCCGATCTTGTGTGTATCCAGATTCCAGCTTGTTTTTGCCGTGCTTTTGGCGGCGTTTACGTATATTTCCCTGCAGAAAATGTTTCACCCTGGCTGGCTTTTTGCGCTGTTTGTGGTGTTGCTCCCGTTTTACCTGATCCTCACGGTAGCACGAAGCCACAACATTGAATATTTAAACGGAATTTTTGAAATGAAGCGCACATCCATGCCGATCTTCATCAGTCAGCCATACATTTACATTGCCAATAATTACGACAATTTTAACTGTCTGGTGGAGGCACTGCCAGGACACAGCTTTGGACTGAAGGGACTGTTTCCATTGTGGGCATTGTCAGGACTGAAATTTTTCTTCCCGCAGCTGATCCATTTTCCGATTTATGTAGATAAAACGGAGCTCACAACCCTCACGCTTTTTTACGATGCTTATTATGATTTTGGCTGGATCGGTGTGCTGTTTTTTTCCTGCATCCTGGGTGCCATTGCCTATATTCTGGTGGTGAAACTCAGAGAGATGAGAAATCCGCTTGGCTATCTGCTGTATGCACAGTTTGCCGCATATCTGATGCTGTCCTTTTTTACGACCTGGTTTTCCAATACGACGACCTGGTTTTATCTGATCCTGACAGGAGCGATGGCTTTGTTTTACCATTTGAGGGCAAGCCGCTGGTAATTTTATAAAGAATCCTGTATAATAATGCAAAAGGGTACAATGCAGCTTTCGCTACAGAGTCATCTGGTGAGAGCTGCTTTGCTATATACCGTAACTGTGAAAATAGGAAGCAGTTATGGGATATCAATGATATTTTGTGATGAGGAGGATATGAAAATGATTTCAAAAAAGATGAATCCGCTGGTCCAGAATAATTCTGTGATCCGTGTCATGTTCGAAGAAGGAAAACGGCTGGCAGCCATTTATGGTGCAGAGAATGTGTACGATTTCAGTCTTGGAAATCCGAATGTACCGGCGCCGCAGGAAGTAGAAGATTCCATTCTTGAAACGTTAAAGGAAGAAGATTCCACCTTTGTTCACGGCTATATGAGCAACTCTGGTTATGAGGATGTGCGGGAGACCATCGCGCAGGATTTAAACCGCCGTTTCGGGACGAACTTCCACCAGGGAAATATCCTGATGACGGTAGGTGCAGCCAGTGGCCTGAATATCATTTTAAAGACCATCCTGGATCCGGAGGATGAAGTTCTGACCTTTGCTCCTTATTTTGTAGAATATGGCAACTATGTGCGCAACTACGATGGGAAGCTGATCGTCGTTTCACCGAATACCAAAGACTTCCAGCCAAATCTGGAAGAATTTGCCCAGAAGATCACGGCGCGTACCAAGGCAGTCATCATCAACACCCCAAACAATCCGACCGGTGTCATTTATTCCGATGAAACACTTACCCGTCTGGCCGATATTCTCCGTGCAAAGAGTGCAGAGTTTGGAACCGAGATCGTGCTGATCTCCGATGAGCCGTACCGCGAGCTGGCTTACGATGGAGCAGTTGTGCCATATGTGACAAAATATTATGCCAATACGGTAGTTTGTTATTCATACAGTAAATCTCTGTCCCTGCCGGGAGAACGTATCGGCTATCTGGTCATTCCGGACGAGCTGACTGACAGTGCAGAGGTATTTACAGCGGCAACCATCGCAAACCGCGTGATCGGCTGTGTCAATGCCCCGTCCCTGATCCAGAGAGTCATCAAACGCTGCATTGAAAAAGGCGCAGCAGTGAATCTGGATGCTTATGACAAAAACCGGAACCTGCTCTATAACAGCTTAAAGAAGTTTGGATTTGAGTGCATCAAACCGGAGGGCGCTTTCTATCTTTTTGTAAAGGCTCCGATCGCAGACGATAAAGAATTCTGTGCGCAGGCTCAGAAGCATAATCTGTTACTGGTGCCGGGAAGCTCTTTTGCATGTCCTGGTTATGTGCGGATTGCTTACTGCGTATCGTATCAGCAGATTGAGCGTTCCCTGCCGGCATTTGAGGCAGTCGCAAAAGAATATGGACTGTGCTAAATTCCAGGGAGATCTTGCACGGAAAAAAGAATCTGATTTTGCATCAGTTCCTGTGCCGGACAGCAAAGATTTGTCTGACACAGCAGCTGCTATTCGGACAGACAAACAACAGGAGGACACGAAGATGAGAGCATGGGAGAGTAATATTCGTAAAGTAGTTCCTTATGTACCGGGGGAGCAGCCGAAAGGGGACCGGCTGATCAAGTTAAATACCAATGAAAATCCATATCCGCCAGCACCAGGGGTGGAAAACGCGCTGAAGAATATGGAAATGGACCGTTTCCGCAAATATCCGGATTCGACGGCATCCGATCTGGTTCATGTACTGGCAGAGTATTATGGCGTAGGGGATGATCAGGTGTTTGTAGGTGTTGGCTCGGACGATGTCATTGCCATGAGCTTTTTGACGTTCTTTAACTCCAAAAAGCCGGTTTTATTCCCGGATGTGAGCTATTCCTTCTATAAAGTATGGGCAGATCTGTTCCAGGTTCCTTACGAGACACCGGCTCTGGACGAACAGTTTTGTATCCGCCCGGAGGATTATTACCGCGAAAATGGAGGAGTGATCTTCCCAAACCCGAATGCGCCGACCGGACTTCTGTTATCTTTAGAAGCGGTAGAAGATATCATCCGTCACAATCAGGATGTGGTTGTGATCGTGGATGAAGCTTATATCGATTTTGGCGGAAAATCAGCTCTGGAGCTGATTCAGAAATACGAGAACCTGCTGGTCGTGCAGACCTTCAGTAAATCCCGTTCCATGGCTGGTATGCGTATCGGATTTGCAATCGGACACCCGGATCTCATCAAGGCACTGAATGATGTGAAGTATTCTTACAACTCCTACACCATGAATATGCCATCTCTGGTTTTAGGAACCGAAGCTGTGAAAGACGATGCCTATTTCAAAGAAACCGTGCAGAAAATCATCGACACCAGGGAATGGTCCAAAACCCGGCTGACGGAACTTGGCTTTACTTTCCCGGATTCCATGTCCAACTTTATTTTTGCGTCTCACAACCGTGTTCCGGCAAAAGAATTGTTTGAGGCATTGAAACAGCAGCAGATCTATGTGCGTTACTTTGACCAGCCGCGCCTTTCTAATTACCTGCGCATCAGCATCGGTACGCGGGAAGAGATGGAAGCATTGTTTGCATTTCTGGAGAAATATTTGGCAGAGTAGGTTGTTTTGTTAACAATAACAAAATGGGCTTTGAAAGAATAAAAGGAAAACGATCGGGGAAAAGTATGAAAACAGTTCACTGATTCCACATAATCTGATGAAAGGCAGATAAGGATAAGAAGGTGATTGTATGGACAGACGTTATGCCCGTTTGATTTTAAATATTGTGATCCCGACAGTGGAGATTTTACTGGTCTGTCTGCTGGGGCCAAAACTCTTGAAATTTTTTATGCCATTTGTGATCGGCTGGATCATTGCCATGATTGCCAACCCGCTGGTCCGTTTTTTGGAGAGCAAGGTAAAATTGGTACGTAAACACAGTTCTGCATTGATCGTGATCGCAGTATTGGCACTGATCATCGGACTGGGATATTTCCTGATATTACGGCTGGTTATGCAGGCAGTCGAACTGGCAAAAGACCTGCCGCTGTTATATGATACATTATCAGAAGATCTGCAGGCAATTGCAGCCCGGTTTTCCAGCCTGTTTTCCAGACTTCCGACCGATGTACAGACAAACTGGCAGGAACTGGTTGGAAACATTGGTCATGCTGCCAGTCTTCTGGTACAGAAGATTGCATCGCCGACGGTAGAAGTGGCTGGAAATGTAGCAAAGGGAATCCCAAATGCGCTGGTAAATGTTGTGGTAACGATTCTCTCGTCCTATTTCTTCATTGCAGAACAGGATAAGATCATCGAATTCTGGAAAAAATATCTGCCGGAAAGCGCGAAGGATTATGGCCGGTACTTAAAGAATGATGTCAAAAAACTGATTGGCGGCTATTTTCTTGCCCAGTTTCGTATTATGTTTGTCGTAGGTGCTATCCTCATCGTGGGATTTCTGATCCTAGGGATTAAGTACACATTTCTGCTTGGTGTACTGGTGGCAGTCCTTGATTTTCTGCCGCTCTTTGGAACCGGAACGGTTCTGATTCCGTGGGCACTGTTTAAGCTTTTGTCTGCGGATTACGCGCTGGCAGCAGGACTTGCGCTCCTCTATGTACTGACTCAGGTGATCCGTCAGGTGATCCAGCCCAAGATCGTGGGCGATTCCATGGGACTTTCGCCGCTGTGGACACTGGTTTTTCTGTATCTGGGATTCAAACTTCACGGGATATCCGGCATGATCATCGCCGTGCCGGTCGGAATCTTTCTGATGAATCTCTATGAATATGGTGCGTTCGACCGGATGATTGAAAGCGCGAAAGAACTGGCAGAAGAAGTGAGGAAAGTGCGCAAATAAACAATATTGCACGATAACGAATGA
>OGWS01002590.1_pt1 | contig 11116 bp, 9 predicted proteins | sample 1576111 | NCBI WGS metagenome assembly OGWS01 (sample SAMEA3541534, study PRJEB24748) | human gut metagenome | biome: human gut; feature: human-associated habitat; material: faeces | place: China | collected 2012
CGGGAGTGCAAAGCACGTAGCAATTCGGTATCAGAGGGGTCAAAATACCTTTTGCTCCCCACATCATAATATAAGGTTTTGTGCCTGAAAAGAAGTATGCTGAAAAGAAGGCTGAGAAAAAGGGATATGCTATAGGAAATGGAAGTAGTATAATGATGGTGTATAATCTTTGTGAACAAGAAGGAAATCATAAAATGAGAGAGATCCGTTGGGCAGTACTGGGAACAGGTGTGATCGCCAATGAGATGGCAGCAGCACTGGAAAAAAATGGGAAAAAGCTTTATGCAGTGGGAAACAGGACCTATGAAAAGGCTGTAAAGTTTGGGAAAAAGTATGGAATTGGAAAGGTGTATACAGATTATAATGAAATGTTTACGGATCCGGAAGTAGACGTGATCTATATTACAACCCCTCATAATACTCATATCAGGTTTATGAAGAAGGCCATTGAGAACGGGAAACACATTTTAGTGGAGAAATCCATTACTTTAAATAGTGGGGAACTGGATGAGGCATTGGAAATGGCAAAGGAGAAGGGCGTTATTGTTGCAGAGGCTATGACCATTTTCCATATGCCGGTTTATAAGAAACTGCGGGAGATTTTGGATTCTGGTAAGTTGGGAAAGGTGAACCTGATCACCATGAATTTTGGTAGTTTTAAGGAATACAACATGGAGAACCGCTTCTTTAACCGGAATCTGGCGGGTGGTGCCATGCTGGATATTGGTGTGTATGCCCTTTCTTTTATCCGGTGGTTTATGGATTCGAAGCCGGATCAGTTATTATCCCAGATGAAGGCAGCACCTACTGGAGTAGATGAGCAGGCAGGTCTGCTTTTAAGTAATAAAGAGGGGCAGATGGCCACAGTGATGCTGTCTATGCACTCTAAACAGCCAAAACGTGGTATGGTGTCCTGTGAAAAGGGCTATATTGAGGTCATGGAGTATCCAAGAGCCTGGGAGGCGAAGATCGTGGATGCGGAAACAGGAGAGATACAGGTGATAAAAGCGGGGGCACATGAGGATGCACTGGCTTATGAGCTTTCTGATATGGAGAAGGCCATTGCCGGAGATGTTTCCTGTATGCATCTGGATTATACGAAGGATGTAATGAATCTGATGACAGAGTTCAGAAGGTCATGGAATTTTACGTATCCTGAGGAGGAAAAGTAGACGATCATTTGGTAGGAGGTAATAGTCATGAATAAAACATTAGTAGCGTATTTCAGTGCAAGCGGAACAACTAGAAAAATAGCAGAAATGATAGCAGAAGTCGGAGATTTTTCTCTGTATGAGATCACACCAAAGGAATTATATACAAGTGACGATTTAAACTGGATGAACAAGAAGTCCAGAAGCAGTGTGGAGATGAGCAACAAGAAGATCCGCCCGGAGATTACAGATACAGATGCTCATATTAAAGAATATGATACTATTATCCTGGGATTTCCAATCTGGTGGTATGTAGCGCCTACCATTGTAAATACATTTCTGGAAAAATATGATTTTTCTGGTAAAAAGATCGTGCTGTTTGCAACATCTGGTGGAAGCGGCTTTGGCAATACAGTGAAAGAATTAAAACCATCTGCACCGGGAGCTGAGATCGTAGAAGGAAAGCTTCTTAACAGAGCAAATAAGCAGGAAATCGAAAAGTGGGTAAAGTCTTTATAAGTAGCTTTCTGTATAATTCAAAGTTCACGATTAATCCAGAAAAAGAGACAAAAAGCTAAGATAGAGAGAAAAAAGCGGAAAAGTAACTCAAAAAATAGGACATCAGTGGCAGGTTAAAATCCGAGTTATGGTTTATTTACAATTTGACTACGGAGAAAAAGTATGTTATATTAAATATGAAAAGGGAAAGTCAGAAACACACGGCCTACCCTACAATATTTACGTTAAGTCTCATGCGAGACTCGCCGTCACTATTGGTGGTAGTGGCGGCTATTTTTTATCCTTAAAAATCTCATAAATGAGACCAATAAGTGCAACAATGAAGATACCTATCTGGATCAGATCCGAATATGTAACGTACATTGGCATCGCCCTCCTTCCGTAGAGTTGGAGGGTAGGCCGCCTTAGATGTGTTCTGACTTTCCGTTTCATCAGTATATCATAAGATCATCTGTTCAGCAATCACATAAATCCGTAAATATACAGACCAGAAAGTCAGTCATGACCAGATAAAAGCTATTGTAAAAGCAGCGTCACTGGCTCCGTTAGCCAAAAACCGCCAGCCATGGAAATATCTGGTATATGAAGGAAAAGCAAAAGAAAAGCTGCTTTCAGCTATGGAACGGGGGCTGGAAAGGGAAAAGAAGGAACACTGCCTGCTGCCAGGTTCAGCATTTGCTTTGCCGGGTGCATTTCAGACACTTTCTATTATGAGGAAAGCACCGGTTACGATCATTGTTATGGATTCGGATGGAAGATCGCCTTATGAGCCTGTAAACGCTGATGAAAGACTGGCAGAGATCTGCGATTCCTTATCTATTGGGGCTTCAATCCAGAATATGCTTTTGAAAGCTACCCAACTGGGGCTTGGGACTCTGTGGATCGCCAATACCTGTTTTGCCTATAATGATATGGTGGAAGTGATCCCTTCTAAGGGGCAGTTAATAGGAGCTGTAGCAGTGGGATATGCAGCAGAAAAACCGTATCCAAGGCCAAGGAAAAAGCTGGAAGAAATATTAGAATATATGTAAGAAAATGGTAAGTTCCTCTTTCTTGTCAGGCAGTTATATTTATATCTATAATGATGATAGATATAAATGGGAGAAAACAGTCCTGTTTTGTGGGAAGGGGATGAGCCTATGGAGCAAAAGAAACGGATCTGGTGGACATTTCAGTTATGGGAAGCAGATGCTTTTGGACAATATCTGGAAGAAATGGCGCTTAAGGGCTGGTTTTTGGAAAGTGTTGGCGGTGCTGTGATGAAATTTCATAAGGGTCAGCCGGAAAAACGCAGATATGTCGCTCTCCTAGTGCCGGAAAGCTCTTCTCTTACAGGCACAGATGACTGGAAAGCGGGGCAGCTTCGACAGCAATGTGAAGAAGCAGGCTGGAAAGTTCAGTGCAGTAGCACTTATTGGCAGATATTTTATACGACTGATGATGCAGTAAAACGGGTCGGCGATATGAAAGAAGAGAAACAGTTTCAGCTCCAGAGATCTCTTTCATGGAATTGGTGGGTGAAAATTTTTTACCCTATATTAGTTGTATTAGAAATTTGGTCCGTGTATCGGTATCTGCAAAATCCAGGAAAATTGTTTGCAGATTCCATGAAGATTTTATTGATCCTGTTGTTAATTGGCATGAGCATTTCCTGGACTGTATCTTATGTGCAGATGTTTCGCTGGAGCCATGGAAATACGGTAGCTTTAAAGAAAGGAGAGCCGCTTCCGAAATTGGATTTTAAACGGATCATAAAATGTAAAAAGCATATTTTGCTGAGTGACGTGATTCTGATACTGGGGGTTGTGGCATTGGCGTTTCTATCTTCTGTGAAAGCGCAGATCACCTTTATGCTTTCTTTAGTTCTCATGTTATTCATCGCCCTTTTTGTAAGAAAATGGGTAAGGAAAAATGGCAGTGGAGATAACAGGGATGACTGGGTGACCTACCTGGTTGGAGTCGGGGTTGCATACATGATCCTGATCCCTTTGTGCAACGGAGTAGCGACTCATTTCCTTGGAGAAGAAGAGCTGGAAACAGGGAGAAAACAGACCATATTTGCAAGTTATGAAGAAGGTGATTTCAGAGGAAAGAGCATTGACAAACCCATCGGTGTCACCGTGTATACAAGCCCTATTCCCTGGATCATCAACAAAACCAGTGAATGTTATCCAAAGGATATGACAAGACTGTGGGAGCAGATAGAAATGGAAGTTCCGGCAGAGGTTGGAGCGCTTCCAGAGGATGTGGAAGTGTTCTGGTACCGGTATATGGTCTGCAAAAACGGGATAAAATCTGATCCAGAGGAAAACGATATTCAAAGGGATGCCGCTAAATATGATCCGGCACCAGCTATGGATGAAGTGATATTAAAAGACAAAAGACGTCTGGTGGTGTTGAACTACGGTGGTGGAACAGATCTTGCTAGGTTAAAAGAAGCAGTAGATGCTTTTATGGGAGGTAATGGACAATGAGTAAAGTTGTGATATCTATGGTTGCCATGTTTATTTTGATGATTTTTCCAGGTGCAGGACTATGGGGATTACTTTCTAATGTGCTTGGAGGCGGTGTGGCGGAGTCTTTTTTATATCCCATTTACGGAGGCCTTATCCTTTTAGCAGGGCTTATCGTTGGATGCACCGTGCTTATTTTGGAGGAGATGCGGTCACTGAAAGATAAAATTGATCGTTTATCAGATAAGTCAGAATAAATAGATCATATATATAAAAGTTGCTATCTGCCCACTCTTATGGTCATAATTGGAATCGGTGCCCATCGTCAGTCTGGGGACGAATATTATTCTATGTACAGTCCGAAGTCTGTGGTGGAAGCTATGTTGCGACATAGATTTGGTACCTCACACCCAGAAGGAGGCTGATGTATTTGTTCAAAAAATATGTAGAAGTCTACACCACCATGAATCTAACAAAGTTTTTCACTGCAAAAAACTTGCTTGATGAGCACCACATCCCATTCAAAGACACCAGCACCAACAACCAGCTACGGCTTTCTTTTAACAACTTCCGCGGCAGTAATGTACAGTTATCCCGTGATGGATCCGTGAAAAATATTTACAGTCTGTCTGTGGGGAAAAAGAGTGAGCGGGCCGCCAGGGGACTGCTCACATGCCCTTCTTACTGACATAAACTATTCCCGGTCATGCCTGCAACGATAATGGCAATACCAATAAGACCGACCACAGAAGGCAGCGGATCTTTAAAAATTAAAACACCTCCAGATCCCGTCCATTTACTGTCATTCCATCATAACCGGCTGCCCGGATCTCGTCTAAAATAGCCTCATCCCTGCGGCGCATTTCTGCTTCCAGATTAATATGATTATCCTGGATGTTCATGTGATAGATGCGGTGGTAGGTGACAAGAAGCTTTGGTTTGGCTTTTTCAGCCACTTTCGCCAGGTCAGTGCTTAATGTGTGGACTTCTTGGTGGTATTTCTGCCATTTTGGTTCTCTGCAGGCGATACCGGCGCTGTATTCTACTTCATGAAGAAGGATATCACAGCCGGCAGCTTTTTCTGCAACAATGTCTAACGGGGCGGTATCTCCGGAGATTACAATGGTGCGGTCAGCAGTAACAAATTTATAACCGTAGCTGATGAGTGTCCCGTGACTCACTGGAAATGCTTCCACAGTGACACGGTCATCTTTATAAACGATACCTGGTTCTTCAATTTCTGTTACATCTACCTGATATCCCTGTTCATTTGCCTTTTCAAAGCCATGGATGCGGAAATCAATATCTGTTTCATAGGCCATTAAAATGTGTTTGGTCATATGCTTTAAGCCTTTTGGGCCAACGACCTTTAACGGTACAGGCCGTTCTAAGACCCAGGGGGTGAAAATAAGATCCGGGTATCCAGCAGTGTGGTCTGTATGCAGATGGGTGGAAAAAGCCACTGTAAGGCGGTCAGGACGGAGGGCATCAATGCCGTTAAAATAAGCTTTAGAAGCCTGACGTACTACACCGGGGCCAAAATCTACCAGATAAGCTCTGTCACCAACAACTACAGCAGAAGCAGGTCCGCTGGCATTGGGGCAGGCGTTTGGGGTTCCGGTTCCTAAAAGGACAAGTTTTGTTTCCATAGTGTAAATTCTCCTGTATATCTTGAAATTTTATCATAGATCTATTGGCAGATCCCCGCTCATGTACTTTACCGCCTGTTTATGCAGGCTGTTTGCCCATGAATGGCTTGCCAAAAGCAAAGGTCTGCGTTGCAGCCAAGTCTCCTTGCTGTACTCATTCCATATCAAGCAGCATTTTCTTTACTTCGATCATGCGGTCACGCAGGCTTGCGGCTTCCTCGAAATTCAGCTCTGCTGCAGCCTGGCGCATCTTCTTTTCTAATTCTTTTGCCAGTTTCTTTAACTCCTTTTCATCCATGGACTCAGGATCTTTGGTATCAGCAGCATGGGGATTTTCCACAGCTTTGGAAATGGCGATCAGATCACGGACTGCTTTTTTGATAGTAGTAGGAGTGATGCCATGTTCTTCATTGTACTTCTGCTGGATCTTGCGGCGGCGCTCTGTTTCCTCAATAGCTTTTCTCATGGAATCAGTAATAGTATCAGCATACATGATCACATGGCCTTCAGAGTTCCGGGCGGCGCGGCCAATGGTCTGGATCAGGGAAGTTTCCGAACGGAGAAAGCCCTCCTTATCTGCATCTAAAATGGCAACCAGTGTGATCTCCGGGATATCCAAACCTTCACGCAGCAGGTTAATACCAACCAGGACATCAAAAACGTCCAGACGCATATCACGGATGATCTGGGCACGCTCTAAGGTATCAATATCAGAGTGGAGATATTTGACCCGGATGCCCGCTTCACGCATATAATCTGTAAGGTCTTCTGCCATTCGTTTGGTAAGAGTAGTAATAAGAACCTTATGATGGGCGGCCGTTTCTTTGTTTACTTCGGAGATCAGGTCATCAATCTGACCTTCTACAGGCCGGACAGAAATCTCAGGATCCAAAAGCCCGGTAGGACGGATGATCTGCTCTGCACGCAGCAGTTCGTGGTCTTTTTCATAGTCAGAAGGAGTAGCAGATACGAACATCATCTGGTTGATCTTTCCTTCAAATTCTTCAAAATTCAAGGGACGGTTGTCCAACGCAGATGGCAGGCGGAAACCGTAATTTACCAGTGTAGACTTGCGGGAGCGGTCACCGGCATACATTCCCCGTACCTGTGGCAGTGTAATGTGGGACTCATCCACAATGATAAGGAAATCTTCCGGGAAATAGTCGATCAGTGTACAAGGCGGTTCTCCAGGCGCCAGGCCGGTTAAATGTCTGGAATAGTTTTCAATACCGGAGCAGAATCCCGTTTCCCGCATCATTTCCACATCAAAATTGGTGCGCTCAGAAATGCGCTGGGCCTCTAAAAGCTTGTCTTCACTTTTAAAATATGCCACCCGTTCCTTTAATTCCTCTAAAATGTGTTCTGTTGCCTCTAACATTTTCTCCTTGGGAACAACGTAGTGGGAAGCAGGGAAAATAGCTACGTGGCCTAACTGTGCTTTGATCTCTCCGGTCACTGTATCAATTTCCATGATCCGGTCTACCTCATCACCGAAAAATTCAATCCTGTAGGCTTCACTGTCAGAATAAGCCGGGAAAATGTCAACTACATCCCCTTTTACACGGAAGGTACCACGCTTAAAATCCATATCATTGCGGTCATACTGGATCTCGATCAGCTTTTTTATCACATCATCCCGGTCTTTTTCCATACCCGGCCGCAGGGAAATGACCATGTTCTGATAATCAATGGGACTTCCAAGACCATAGATACAGGAAACCGAAGCCACGATCACCACATCCCGGCGCTCAGAAAGAGCAGCAGTGGCAGAATGACGCAGCTTGTCGATCTCGTCGTTAATAGAAGAGTCCTTTTCAATGTAGGTATCAGTGGAAGGAACATAGGCTTCCGGCTGATAATAATCGTAGTAGGAAACAAAGTATTCTACAGCGTTTTCCGGGAAAAATTCCTTCATTTCAGAATAAAGCTGGGCTGCCAGTGTTTTATTATGGGCAATGATGAGGGTAGGGCGGTTTAACTGCTGGATCACATTTGCCATGGTAAATGTCTTGCCAGAACCGGTAACGCCTAAAAGTGTCTCAAACTGATTTCCTTCTTTAAAGCCTTTTACCAGCTGTTCAATAGCCTGGGGCTGGTCACCAGTAGGTTTATATTCAGATACTAATTTAAAATGATCCATGAAATCTCAAATTCCTTCCTTTCTCTTTGCAGAAATCCATAGAAATTTGTAAAAAGTATACCATGAATTTCTTAAAAAGTATAGATAAAATAAAGAACATTTGTTCTTGCGCTCGTTCATGCTCTTTTTTGTATTTTTTCGTTTCTTCCCATTAGAAAGATTTCATGTTAGAATAAAAACAGAATGTATTTTTAAAGGGGAAAACCGGGGAGGGGAATGAAAAATGCCAAGAAAGAAAAATGATCTGAATACCATTTACATATCAGAACGCTTACAAGAGAAACTGCGGCCGATCTCCAGATGCACCCTGACAACAGTAGTGGCTCCTATGGGTTACGGCAAGACTACAGCTGTAAACTGGTATTTAAATGAGCGGGTGAAAAAGGGTGGTGCAGTAGTGATCCGCATCAGCATTTACACCAATAACCTTCCTATTTTCTGGAAAAGCGTGCAGAATGCCTTCCGGTTTGCAGGTTTTAACTTTTTCGAGGAATACGAGTGTCCTTCGGATCTGGCAAGTGGCGGTCTGTTTGCAGATGATCTCAGCCACCTTCTGGCAGGCGAAACAGATTATTATATTTTTATTGATGATTTTCATCTTCTTACAGATGTAAGGATAGGGGATTTTTTTTGTACATTGGCAAAACGGATCCCGGATAATATTCATATTATAGTGGCCAGCCGGGACCGCTTTTTATCTGGTGGGGCAGTGGTAGGCTTAGGCGGCAATCTGCATCAGATCACAGTGGATCATCTTCGGTTGAATCATACGGAACTTTCTATTTATTCTAACCTTTGCGGCACGGAGTTAAACGACCGGCAGATTGAATCCCTTCTTCATTCCAGTGAAGGCTGGTTTTCCGCTGTTTACTTAAATCTTTGTTCCTTCGCAGAACGGGGCGAGCTGCCGGATGATCATTCCGATATTTATGAAATGTTTTCAGCTGCAATGATCGATCCACTTCCTGAAAAACAGCGGGAATTTCTCATTGTATTGGGCCTTGCTGATGAATTTTCCGCAGAAATGGCAAAATTTATTACGGAGAATGAAGATACAAAACAGCTGCTGTCTGCCATGACCAGGCAGAATGCTTTTATCAGCCGCCTTGCAGACGGGGGGACATATCGTTTTCATCATATGATGAAAGAATGTGCAGAGCAGGCTTTTGCAGCAATGGACAAAGAAAAGCAGACTGTTTATCTGGAACGTTATGGAAAATGGTATGAGGAACACAGACAATATCTTCATGCATTGGCTTCTTACCGGAAGAGCGGAAATTTTAATGGGGCCCTGAGGGTGATCCAGAAAGATGCTGGGATCCTTCTGGTATCTTTAAAAGCAGAGGATGTATTAAACTTTTTAAGTAAATGCCCAAAAGAGGATTTAGAAGCCTATCCCTTATCGGTGCTGGTGCTGATGCGTTGTATGTTTAACTGGCGCAAGATCCCGGAAATGTTAAAATTGAAAGAGTTTCTGATCCAGGCTATTGACAGACATAAGGAAATTCCTGAAGAGGAAAGAGGAAATCTGTTAGGAGAATGTGACCTGATCACCAGCTTTTTGATGTACAATGACATTTCCAAAATGAGTCATTTCCACCGCAGTGCCAGCAGGCAGATGTCAAGGCCTGCTATTAGTATCCGCAATGATGGCGGCTGGACCTTTGGTTCCCCCTCAGTGCTTATGATGTTTCATAGAGAATCGGGGGGACTTTTAAAAGAACAGGAAGAAATGAGGGAGTGCATGCCTCATTATTACAAGATCACCAATGGTCATGGTCAGGGGGCAGAACGGGTCATGGATGCAGAGGCATTGTTTGTACAGGGCCATTTTGCAGATGCCCAGATCGCTTTGGAAGGAGCCTATGCCCAGATTGAGAAAAATGGACAGGAATCCATGGCACTTTGCTGCGATTTTCTGGCACAAAGGCTGTCTATCTGTATGGACATAAAAATGAGAAATACATTTGAAGAACGTCGAAAAGAACTGCTGCAGGGGCATAATACCACCTGGGTCAATATTTTTGACAGCACCTGCGCCTATTACTATGCAGTTACCGGACAAACGGAGCGGATTCCGGCTCTCTTTGGAGCGCATATGCTTTCTACGGTGAATTTTCTGGCACCTGGGAGACCGATGATGGAAATGATCGAGAATCAGGTTTATCTTGCCCAGGAAGAATATTCGAAGGTGATCGGAAGAAGCGAATCCATTCTTGCCATGTGTCAGGCTCTTCACTACGATCTGGTAGCGCTTCATGTGCAGATCCAGCTTCTTGCGGCCAACTGGAAGCTGGGAAAAACAGAACAGGCGCTTGAACTTTTGAGAGGATCACTTTCCCAGGCTTTTCCAGATGGAATCCTTATGCCATTTGTGGAGAATTATCCATACATAGAGGAGCTTTTGAAGGGAAGCTTTTTCGGAATCAATGAAAATTTTCTTTTCAGGATCACCAGAATGGGGAAAGAATGGGAAATGCGGTGCGATCAGTTAAAAAAAGAGGAGGCGTATCCGCCGGTCTTTAAAGTACTGTCAGATCGTGAGCTGGAGATTACGGAGCTTATGGCGAAGCATATGAGCAACAAAGAAATCGCCCAGAGTCTGTTTTTATCCGAGGGAACTGTGAAGCAGTACATCAATCAGATTTATTCCAAATTACAGATTCCCGGGGATGTCCGGGTGAAGCGCAAGTATCTTTTGGAGATGATGGAAGGGAAAAGCTAACTGGAAGTTAATACTATTTTTGTCAGAGAAAACGTATAGTAAAGGTACAACATATTTCGACAGGAGGAAAATGGTATGAAGAGAAAAATAGTTACAGCGGTCATCGCGTTTATTTTATGTGCAGCAGTTGTTCCCACAGCTGGTATTTACAGCGTAATGGCAGAAAACGAGGATACGCTTCAGGTAGAGGACGGAGCTGACTATGCAGCACTTTCCGGTGTATGGAAAAATGAAGATGCACAGGCTGATGAAACTCTTACCTTAAGTGCAGACGGATTGTTTGTATATCACACCGGAGAAGGCGATGATGTTCAGGGATATCTGGAATATGTGGATGAATACAACGACGGAAATGGCAGATATGACATGTACAATCGCATGGGCATGTGGCTGGAGGGATTTTATCTGGACTCCGCGGATACTCTTCATATGGGAAATGACGGGGCTGCGGTTTTTACCAGAGCAGAGGAAGATCAGAC
>OGWS01002595.1_pt1 | contig 11100 bp, 8 predicted proteins | sample 1576111 | NCBI WGS metagenome assembly OGWS01 (sample SAMEA3541534, study PRJEB24748) | human gut metagenome | biome: human gut; feature: human-associated habitat; material: faeces | place: China | collected 2012
GCCCGCCCGCGGGAGCGCCGTCCGCCCGGCGCCCTCCGCGGGGTCCGGAGGGGGAGAACCCTCTCCGGGCGAATTGTTCCACGTGAAACATCGGCAGCAAAAGAACGGATGTTTCAAGTGAAGCATCCGGGTTCCGCCCTTTCCGCACCCCTCCGGCCTCGAAGCCCCCTCCGAGCGCGGTTCGTCTCCCCAAACCCCCTTGCAAACGACGGATCGCCCTCGAAGAGGGCTTCGGGGTTCTGCGAGCGTCGCTCAGTTATTCTTTCGTTCTCTCGAAAACCGGAGCTACGGCATCGCATTCCGAAGATGACAGCCCGACTCGTTTCGCGCGGGCTCGCCAGCTCTTCGTCAGAGCTTTGATGTCGTGCTCCATGCGTTGGGCTTGGCGGTTGCTGACGCCGAAATAAGGAGCCTGATCGCGCACGAGCGCATAGCTAAGAACGCCGCTTGCCTCGTCGATGTTCAGCGAAAGGCTCCGACCCAGCGGGTTCGGGTTCATATCGAATGCGGGGGCGAGGTGCCAACCGTCGTTGCCCAGCAGAAAACCGTGGTTGCGCAGATGGTCGTCTGTGTTCGATACGGCGACGGAGAAGAGGATCCTCCGGTACAGTTCTTCGAGGTCGCGTTCGGGTCGTGCACATTGTTCGCGCATGAATTCCATGAGGTCGAGATAGCTAGCGCCGTCGGCGCCGCATGCGCCATCTTGTCTTCCGAGGAGTGCCATGGCAGACGAGAAGTGGACGCGCTTTCCCGTTATGCGGTCGAACCGCTTGCTGAGGAATGTGGTGCCGTGGCGGCCGAATCGACCTTTCTGTGCGTCGGGGACGTCGATTCCGAACGATCGCGCAAGGTCATGAGTGAAAAACTCCACAATGCCGGTATCGAAAGAGTCATGCCGTGAGGGGAATTTCGCGATCCAGAGGTCGCCCGTTTGATCCCGCACGCTTGCTTTAGGACGCGCGCCGCCAAGCGACGATCCCGGCGACAGCAGCAAGTCGAGATAAACGGAATCGCGCCGTTCATTCGAGGGAGAAGCTTCGATGCCGCGCGCTGCGTGTTCGAGCTCTCGCAGCGACGAGAACGGCGGCACGTCGTTGGCTGAATCTTCGGCAAGAAAGGGGCCGTCTCCCGATTCTTGGTATCGAAGCGCACCCATTCTCGTGCGGTCGGACACGCCGACGAGGAAGTCTGACTCGAGCAGCGCTCGGGCGCTACGGCCCTCTGCGTGCGCTCGTTCGTTCTCTTTGCGCTGAAGAAGCATGCGCCCCCATCGGTCGGGGCACGAGTCGGAGAACACGCCGAACAAGGGCTTGCCCGCTTCGAGGTATTGTCGTCCTTTCCAAGGTTGAAGATCGGGATCGAAGCTGGTCAGCGGGTTAACTGCAAGCCAGGTCGAGGAGAACTCGAACGATACGGCCTCTCCGTTTCTCGCTGGGCTGAAATGCAGAGTCCCCACATGCGTCGGCTTACTCGACCTGTCAAGTGAAAGGTAGGGGATCGCGTCCATGCTCACGCGTAGGCTGCGGCCGCTCATTCGCTTTCCGCCCCTCGTCCGAACGTGAACCTTGCCGAGCGGGGCGCCCTCTTCTTTGGTTCGAGGTCTTGGTCTTGCAGGTAGCGTCCCAGCTCGTCGTTTGCCGCGACGTGCGACAGCTCGTCCTTCATGCCGATTGCCAGCAGCACCGTTGCATACGAACCGATGGCGACGGAGGGGGAGCCTTGTTCGATGGCTCGCAGGGTTGGCACGCTGATGCCTGCGCGCTCGGCGACGAGCGCCATGCTGAGTTTTCGGCGCAAGCGGGCAAGGCGGATGTTCTCGCCCATTGCGGCAAGCGCCTTTCGGGCGCTTGGTGGAACGGCTGTCTGCTTCTTGCCCATAACAGAAACAAATATTGCATATAACGCAATAAATAGCAATATTTGTTTCTGTTATGTATACTTCCTACGCCCTTTGGTGGCGTCCGGTGCTCTTGGGAGATCGATTGCATTGCTCATGGTTGTGAACATGCTGCAGGATTGAGGCGCGCCTGACGTCGGGACAGTCCGATGTGGTTTCGATTTCTTCGGTGCGTCGACTAGCAATGGAGGCTGTGCTGGTGCCGATCAGGTCAATTGCAGATCGCATTCGCTGTCGGACGCGATCACTTTGCGCGTGGCCTCCGCCAAGGTCTCGATGGCTGCGGCCTTGCGGCTGTTTTTCAGGCGCAGCACGCCGAAGGGGAAGAACGCGTCGGGGTCGTCGAACGGGACTACCGTGCGGACGGGGTCGTGGAGCTCGCCTTTCCTCATCTCGATGGTGGGGAGGATGAATATGGAGCCTTCCAGATCGACGTTGATGTAGTCGTTCAGGGAAAAGACGTTGTACGGCTGCGTTTCGGCGTTCACGCCGTGTCGGCTGAGCCAGCTGTGGATGCGATTCCAGCCGCTGTGCGAGCGCGGTCCCGATAGCTGGACGAGGGTCTGTCCCTCCAAATCTTGAACGTGCAGGGCGCTTCGTTGCGCGAGGGGGTGGGACTTGAGCATGATCGCCGTGAAGGGCATCTTGCCGATGACCGTGTATTCGAACATGTCTTTTTCCTGGTCGGGGGCGGATGCGTAGTCGTAGGACGTGAATGCGCAGTCTATGACATCGTCGACGATCTGGGTGCGCACGGACATCGTGGTGACGGGCACGAAATGAACCATGCGCGAGGGGTCCTGCTGCTGCATGATCTGCACGGCGCGGGAAAGAACCGAGAATTCCCCGGGGCTGTCCACCAATCCTCCCACCATGAGCATGGAGTCGTTCCTCGCTTGCTGTTGCAGGGATTGCTTTGCCCGTTGGAAGGTTCTGTCGATAATGCGCGCCGCATCCAGGAACTGTTCCCCTTGGCTTGTCAGCACGACCAGATGCTTGTTCCTATTGAGCAACTGGGTGTTGAGATCTGCTTCAAGGGCAGCGATATGCTTGCTCAGCGCCGACTGGGAAACATGAAGCTCGTTCGCGGCGGCAGTGAAGCTCAATTTTTCCGCAAGCACGATGAATTCGTGGACATAGCTTATTCTCATGGTTCCCCCAAATTCCGAAACGGAATAACCAATCGGATCGTCATAAGGCACGGCGCTCTTCATAACCCCTTACGATGCATCCATTTTATACTCGAATTCGTTGAGAGTCGAGCGATATCCTTTGAGGCCTCGAGGATTAGTTGTTCGATTATGGCAACTGACAAGGAGGAGATATGGGCGTGCTGACGTTGTCTCGCCGTCGGTTTCTCGAAGCTTCGGCCGTAGCGGGGGGCGCTGCCGTGTTGAGTGCGGCAACCGCGTCCTCCGCGCTAGCGGAGTCGAATGTGGAAAGCGGCGGATCGAATGATGTTAAGCGAGTGAGATCTTGCTGTCGCGCGTGCGGCAAAATGGAATGCGGTGTTTGGGTGACCGTTCAAAACGGTCGAGCTATCCGTGTCGAGGGAGACGAGAGCGCCTTCCAATCTATGGGCAATTGCTGCAACAAGTCGCAATCGTCCATTCAAGCCGCCTATCATCCCGATAGGTTGTACCACCCCATGAAACGCACCAATCCCAAGGACAACGACGATCCCGGTTGGGTTCGCATCAGCTGGGAAGAGGCGTTCTCGACGATCACGCAGAAGCTCGAGGAGACGGCCGAGAAGTACTCGGGGCTGTCCGTGTTCGGCATGTCGGGCACGTCCCGCCAGTGGGGCATGCTCGCCTACGGCGCCTTGGGCCAGCTGGTCGGTTCTCCCAACATGGCGATCCCGTGGCAGGTGTGCAAAGGCCCGCGTTTCTTCGGCACGTCGCTGAACTCGTGCGATGCCTTTTCTTGGCAGGAGAACGTGTCGCGTCCGAAGGTTTACGTTTCTTGGGGCACGGCGCCGGAGTGCTCGAATTACGATGATTCGTGCAGAACGATCATCGATGTGGCCGAGAAGGCCCAGACGCATATCCTCGTCGATCCTCGCATGACCAACCATGGCAAAGAGGCCGACCTGTGGCTGCCCTTGCGTCCCGGCACGGACGACGCGATGGCCCTTGCTTGGATGAACGTGGTCGTCGAAGGAAACCTGTACGACGAGTTGTTCGTCAAGAAGTGGACGAACGCCCCTTACCTGGTTGTCGAGGATATGGAACCGACGCCTGGCAACGAGTACAAGAAGATCGTATCGGGCACGTTTACCGTGAAGACGCGTCTCTTGAAGGAGAGCGATCTGCAAGAGGACGGCGATCCCGCGAATTACATGGTGTGGGACGCCGCTCATGACAAGCTGAGCTACTGCAACGGCGATACCTGCGAATGGGAGGGCGAAACGTGGGGTCGTCCTGAAGAGGGTTTCGTCCCTGAGCTGGACGACCTGGTGCCCGGGGTTGCCCCCGGCTTCGTGATCAGCCCCACTCCGATGCCCAACGGCATCGATCCGGCCCTCGAAGGCGAATACGAGGTGACGCTCAAGGACGGTCGCGTTGTGAAGGCCCGTCCCGTCTGGGCGCTTCTGCGCGAGCGGTTGGCCGAGTTCACGCCCGAGATTGTTTCCGAGATTTGCGAAGTGCCCGCCGACGACATCCGTGAAGCCGCGACTATCTGGGCCACGCCGGTGGATCCGGACAGGGGCTTCGGCAACGGCGGCATCCATTACCAGCTTGCTATCGAGCATGCTTGCAACGGCGTGCAGACGGCCCGCATCCTGGACACGCTCATCGGCATAACGGGGAACTGGGACGTTCCTGGCGGATCGCGTGGATCGACGGTCGGGCAGTTCCCATTGACGTTGGGCTTGGGCGGCAATAGCAACGGTGCGCCTCCGCTGGCGCCCGAGGTGTACGACAAGGCCCTCGGCGTGGACGAATTCCCGCTGCTCAAGTGGTGGCAGCGTTGGGCGGATGACGCGGTGCTGTTCAAGACGATGGAAACCGGCGATCCGTATCCTCTCAAGTTCGGTTGGTGCTCGACGGGCGACATCATGAACATGTCGAATCCGAACCAGAAGTGGGAGGCGCTGAAGAACGTCGACTTCTTCGTGGTGAGCGACCTGTGGAAGACGCCTACGGCGGGCATGGCCGACATGCTGCTTCCGGTCGAGCACTGGATCGAGACGAATTGCCCGCGCATATCGCAAGGCTCTTCCGGCGCGCAGGGTGCCACCGTGAGGTGCATCGAGCCGCCCGCGGACGTTTTGCACGATATCGAGATCATCATCGAAACGTACAAGCGGATGGGCGTGCCGTGGTCACCGGTGGAGGACAACCCTTGGCCTTCCTATGAGGAAGAACTCGACGTCATCATCGCCGACTCCGGAATGAAATGGTCTGAGTACGTTGCGGAGTTCCAGAAGCACGGCTGGTGGGATTGCAAGGCTATCAACCCGCCGTTCTGGGGAACGTATCGCCGCTACGAGACGGGCTACCTCCCTCAGAAGGCGGCGGGCGGCGTTATCGGCAACTATGGCCTCGCCGATGCGATCAACACCCCTGGCTTCGGCACTCCCACCAAGAAGATGGAGCTGTGGAACACCACGATCGAGACGTTCATGCCCGATTCTCCGAGGGATGTTCTACCCGAGTACATCGAGCCTCCGATGTCGCCGAAGGCGGATCCCGAGCGGTGTGCCGAGTACCCCTTCATCGCCACGTCGGGCCGCCGCATTCCGGTGTACTTCCACTCCGAGCATCGCCAGCTGCCGTGGTGCCGTGAGCAGTGGCCCGCTCCTCGAGTGGAGATAAACCCCGAGGATGCCGCGGAGCTTGGAATCGAGCAGGGCGACTGGGTTTGGATCGAGACGCCGGAAGGGAAGATCCGTCAGACGGCCGACCTCTATTACGGCATCAAGACGGGCGTTGTCAACCTTGAGCATCAGTGGTGGTTCCCGGAACTTGATCAGGCTGACAAGGGTTTCAACCTTTCGTGCTGCAATTGTTTGGTTAGGACTGGCGTTGGGTATCAGGACCGCATCAGCGGAGCAAGCTACCTTCGCGCCTACCCGGTGAAAATCTACAAGGCGACGGCTGAGAACTCGCCTTTCGGCAACCCGTGCCCGTGTGATCACAACGGAAACGAGATCATCCACGATGCAAGCGACCCGCGTCTCAAAAAGTGGACGCAGAACTACGATATTCGAGAGGAGGCGTAAGCTATGACCCAATATGCGATTGCCACGGACCTCAATCGTTGCGTCGGTTGCTTGGCGTGCTCCGCAGCCTGCAAAAGCGCTAACGAAGTGCCGATTGGGAACTTTTGGAACAAAACGCTTCGCATCGGCCCGAATCCGACAAAGGGCGGCAGCGGGCAGTTTCCGGATGTCGAACTGTACTTCTTGACGGTTCAGTGCCAGCATTGCGCCAATCCCGCTTGCGTCGAAGTGTGCCCCACGGGAGCCTCGCACAAGCTGGAGGACGGCACGGTGCAGATCGACAAGTCGAAGTGCATCGGCTGCCAGTTCTGCGCGATGGCGTGCCCGTACGGCGTGCGCTACCTCAATCAGGAAGAGCGCGTCGTGGAGAAATGCACGCTGTGCGAGCAGCGCATCTCGCAGGGCGAGCTTCCCCAGTGCGTGGCCCAGTGCGGCGCCCGCGCCCGCTTCTTCGGCGACCTCGATCAGGGCGTCGACAACTTCGAGGGGCCGGCACATCCCGACAGCCCCGGCTGCCAGTACGAGGAGATGACCCAGACGCGCGTGAAGCTGAAGGACTACGTCGAGCCGTACGCCGAAAACGATATCCACCATCTTGCGGATGCGGGCAACGAGCCGAAGCTCATGTACCTCATGCGCGAGGGCCGAAAGTGGAGGGAGTAGACTATGCATCCTGAATGGCCCCTTATTCTCTTCACCTTCTTCCTGTGCGTCGCAGGCGGCGCGCTGGGCGCGCAAGGCCTGCTGAACGTCATGGGCAAGGGCAAGAAGATGCAGCTTGCATCGCTGGTCACGGCACTGGCGGCGCTGGTGGTCGGCGGGCTGTCGGTGTTCATGCACCTGCAGCATTGGGAGCGCATCTTCAACGGCTTCGGCCACATCACCTCGGGCATCACGCTGGAGTTCATCGGCTGCATCGTGTTCGCGGTGGTGCTGGTGCTGTACTTCCTGATGATGCGCCGTGCCGAAGACGGCATGGCGCCGAAATGGTGCGGCGTGCTGGCCATCGTCGTGGGCCTGGCGCTGCCGGTGATCACGGGCATGAGCTACCTCATGGCGTCGTTGCCGTCGTGGAACACCCCGCTGCTGCCGGTGTACTACTTGGCGAACACCGTGTTCATGGGCGGCTTGACGGCGCTGGTCATCGCCGGTTTGACGAACGATGACAGCGCGAAGGACCTGGGCGTAAAGGTGGCCTTGGCCGGCGGCGCGCTGCAGCTGATCGCCGTGTTCACCTACGCGTTCATCATCAACGGCTCGGCCGGGCTGTACTCGGCCGACATCCAGTACTACTTCGATCCGACGCTGCCCGACGTGGCCATGGTTGACCGCGCGTCCATCGTGGGCGGCATCTTCGCCGGCGCCAATGCCGTGATGTTCTGGCTGGGCGTGGTGGCTGTCGGCCTGGTTGCTCCGCTGGTGCTGACGTGGCTTGCGAAGAAGGTGGAAACCGGCAAGAAGCTGGCCGCGTACGCGGGCGTCGCTCTGGCGTGCGTCGCCGTGGGCGGATTGTGCTGGCGCGTGATCCTGTACGTGGTGGCTATCAGCATCTTCGCTTTGTACTAGGAGACGGAAGGGCGCGCTCGGGCCGAGACTCTGGTCGATCTTGGTCCGAGCGTTCGAACCGGTTGCGTCGCTCAGCGCGGCCGGCGCTCTTGAACAGATGTGATGGACGGGGCTTCTCGAATGGCACAGCTCCGCTTCTCGCAAGGCAGGGAAGCCCCGTCATCTGCCTTTCGTCGTTCTGTCGAACGACGAAAGGGCCAACGCTGCGGTCTGCTGTGGCACCCCATCTCGACGCTTTCGCACGTGCCCTCTCGTGCGAAGCACGCTCGGCCGTGCGACGCGCCGATATGCGGCACCACAGCAAACCTCGCTGACTGATAAGGACCAGTGGGCAAAGGAGAAGACATGAGCGAAGAGGACGAGATTTCGTCGAAGAGGGCGAAGGGGCCGTTGGACGTGTCGCGGCGCGCGCTGCTCATCGGCGCGGGAAGCACGGCGGCGCTGCTGGGATTGGGAGCGCTGCGCTATGCGGGGCACAACCCGTTGGTGCGCCCGCCGGGAGGGCAGGACGAGGCGCGCCTCGTGTCGGCGTGCATTCGGTGCGAGAAATGCTACGAGGCGTGCCCGCGCGGCGTCATCGTGCCTGCGCATATCGAGGACGGGCTGCTGGGCATGCGCTCGCCTGCGCTGAAGTTCGACGCCGATTTCTGCGACTACTGCGCCGACGAGAACGGCGGGGAGCCGTTGTGCGTGAAGGTGTGCCCCACCGAGGCGCTGGCGCTGCCCGCAGGCGCTACGGCGGAGAACACGCTTTTGGGTTTGGCCGTGATCGACGAGGCGCAGTGCCTTGCATTCCGCGACACGGGGTGCCGTTACTGCTACGACGCGTGCCCCTACGAGGCCATAGAGCTGACGGGCGAGGGCGCCAACCCGCACGTGTCCGTGCTGGCTGACAAGTGCAACGGGTGCGGCGCATGCGAGAGTGTGTGCGTATCGCTGAAGGCGGGGTCCATCGTGTCGGGCGCGCAGGAGCGCGCCATCGTCGTCAAGCCGATCGAGTCGGCGGAATAGGAGGCGGCAATGAACTCGAACAAGCTGCGCACCATCGTGGCGGCCGCGATCTTCGTCGTGCTGTCCGTCGGGCTGATCGCGGGCGTGAGCATGGGTACGCTTTCGGGCTTCGGCTGGGAGACGTTCTCGGCGTTGTGCCCGCTGGGGGCGCTGGCCACCATGATCGCCACCAAGACCGTGGTGCCGCGCGCGGTGGTGTCCATCGTCATCATGGCGGTGCTCGTGCTGGCGGTGGGCCGCGCGTTCTGCGGGTGGGTCTGCCCCGTGCCGCTGCTCGACCGCGTGCGCGGGTTCTTCCGCTCGCCCAAGAAGCGCACGGCGCTTGAGCAGGCGAAGCGCTCGGAGATGCTGGGCATCGCGAAGAGCGAGCTGGGCGAGGCGGCGGCATCCCCTGAGCGAGCGAAGCGAGTCGAAGGATCTCCGACAGCGGCCGACGGCGCGTGCTCTCACGATTGCGGGAGCTGCTCGTCGTGCAAGGGGGTGCGTGCGAAGCTGGATTCGCGCCACTACGTGTTGGGCGGCGCGCTGCTGTCCACGGCCGTCTTCGGCTTTCCCGTGTTCTGCCTGGTGTGCCCCATCGGGCTGACGTTCGCCACCGTGCTGGTGGTGTGGCGCCTGTTCGCGGCGGGCGATATGACGTGGTCGGTGGTGCTCATCCCGCTGTTGCTAGTGGTGGAGCTGGTGTTCTTGCGCAAGTGGTGCACGCGGTTCTGCCCGATGGCGGGGCTGATGAACCTCGTGTCGCGCTTCAGCAAGACGTGGCGGCCGGTCATCGACGAGTCGAAGTGCCTGGAGACGGTGAACGGCGCAGCGTGCAGCAAGTGCGCCATCGCGTGCGAGGCCGATATCAACCTGCGGCATCCCGATTTCGGCGAGCGCACTCTGGCCGACTGCACGCGATGCCGAGCCTGTGTGGACGCGTGTCCGGCGAAGGCGGTCAGCATGCCGTTTTTGGTGAAGAAGGGTGCGTGGCCTCAGGCAAGCACGGTCGTGCTGGCCGACATCGACGAGAAGACGGCCGAGTGATGGACGGGCGCGCGAGCGAGCGATCGCGGTCGAACCGAAGTATCGTAGGCGTGCTGGACGGGGTGTCCAGCGAGGCCATCGTGGTGCACCGGGAGCGGTGCGCGAAAGTGCGCAACCGCAACGTCGCGTGCTTGAAGTGCGCCGACGCATGCACGTCGGGCTGTATCGCGCTGGTGGACGGCGAGCTGCGGGTGGACGCGGCGAAGTGCATCGGATGCGGCACGTGCGCGACTGTGTGCCCCACGAGCGCGCTGGAAGCGCGCAACCCCAGCGATGCGCAGCTTGCGCAAGCGTGCCTGGGCGCGCGGGTTGGCGACGAAGTGGTGGTGGCGTGCGAGCAGCTGCGGCGTGCGGCGGGCGGGTTGCTCGACGAAGGCCATGTGGCGAACGTGGTGTGCTTGGGACGTGTGGACGAGTCGCTGACCAGCGGGCTTGCGGTTGAAGGCGTACGCCGGATCCGGCTTGCATGCGGCGACTGCTCGCGTTGCGAGCAGGAGCACGGCGTTGCCACGGCGCGCCTGGTGGCCGCAACGTCCAACGCCTTGTTCGAAGCCTGGGGAAGCGATGCTCGGGTGCAGGTGGTCGAAGGCGTGCCTGCCGGCGCCTGCGCCGAGGGCGTTGACGCCGATGAGGCGGCGGCTGCCGTGGCGGCGTACTTCGCCGAGCGCCGCGGCAACGAGCGCATGGCGGTTTCGCCGGCTGTTCCTGGGGCTGCGGCCCCCGTTGCGCTTCCGCGTGTTATGAAGGACGGCACGTTGCCTCATTTCGTTCCCGATCGGCGCGAGGCGCTGTTGGACAATCTGGCGCAGCTGGGTCGGCCCGTACTGCCCAGCGTTGCGACGCGCCTGTGGGGCTGCGTGGTAATCGACGGTCGTGCGTGCTCGTCGTGCCGCATGTGCGCGGCGTTCTGCCCGACGGGCGCCATCCGCAAATTCGACAACGACGACGGAACGCTGGGCGTCTACCACTATCCCGGCGAATGCGTGAAGTGCGGCAGCTGCCGCGACGTATGCCCCGAGAACGCCATCGAGCTGCTCGACGAGGTTCGCCCTGCGTACTTGCTTGAAGGCGCGGTGCATCGCTACGCTATGGCGCCGCGGCCGGTCGAGTTGGGCACCGCCCAGCAGATGGTGGACACCATGCGCCTTCGCATGCGGGGATCAGACATTTTCGAGAGGTAAGCGCTTCCTCTCCCTCTTCGCTCGGGAGCGCTGTGCCCAAGCCCCGCCTACCGGAACCCCCTCCTCCGGTTGGCGGGGCTGTTTCGTTGCGGAGCGATCGGCTGATGGGGTTGCGTGGCGGCGATCCGGGCATCGAGCGACGGTGAACGCGGGCTGAGCGGCGGGCGGCGATCCGCCATCGAACATCCGCG
>OGWS01002603.1_pt1 | contig 11068 bp, 9 predicted proteins | sample 1576111 | NCBI WGS metagenome assembly OGWS01 (sample SAMEA3541534, study PRJEB24748) | human gut metagenome | biome: human gut; feature: human-associated habitat; material: faeces | place: China | collected 2012
CATGTGCACCCAAGAGTAATGCCTCTTATCTGTCCATTGATGCAGCCATGCATATGGTGGCAAGCGGACAGACACCACCGATCCCGGTACATTTGCAGGATTCGCATTACAAATCCGCCGGTAAACTGGGACATGGCATTGGTTATCAATACGCACATGATTTTAAAAACCATTATGTCGCACAGCAATATCTGCCGGATGCTTTAGCAGGCACACGTTTTTATGAGCCGACAGATATGGGCTACGAAAAACAGATCCGGGATCATCTGGAAAAGATCCGCAGAGAAGCGGAGTAAGAGGAAATGACCTTTGCGGGCGATGACAGCGGTCGGCAAAGTTTATTTAATAAAGGAACAAGCAACAGGAGGAACAAATAGCATGCAAACATATGCAGACATGACAAAGGAACAGTTGCAGGAAGAACTGACAAAGGTACGTCAGATCTACAAAGAGTATCAGGACAAGGGTCTGAAACTCGATATGTCCCGTGGTAAACCATCCAGCGGGCAGTTGGATCTGGGCATGGGGCTGCTCAATGCAGTGGATGCAGAGTCTTTGATGCAGGCAGAAAACGGTCTGGATACACGTAATTACGGCGGACTGGACGGCATCCCTGAGGCAAAGCGTCTTATGGCAGGTATTATGGAAGTCAGACCGGAACAGGTCATTGTTTGTGGCAATTCCAGTTTAAATACCATGTATGACATGGTGGCTCGTGGAATGCTTTTGGGTTATTTGGGCCAGACCCCTTGGTGTAAATTAGATAAAGTAAAATTCTTATGTCCGGTGCCTGGCTATGATCGTCATTTTGCAGTGACCGAGCATTTCGGCGTGGAAATGATCAATGTGCCAATGACAGAAGAAGGACCGGATATGGATATGGTGGAAAAATTGGTAGCAGAGGATGATGCCATCAAGGGTATCTGGTGTGTACCGAAGTACTCCAATCCACAGGGCGTGATCTACTCTGATGAGACGGTGAGACGTATGGCAGCATTAAAGCCGGCAGCAAAAGATTTCCGCATCTTTTGGGATAACGCTTATGCCGTACATCATCTGTATGGCGCAGAAAAGGGAAAGATCTTAAATATTTTGGATGAATGTGAGAAGGCAGGCAACCCGGATATGGTATTTGAGTTCTGCTCTACCTCCAAGATCTCCTTTGCCGGAGGTGGCATTGCAGCCATTGCAGCATCTGAGGCAAACCTTGCGGATATCAAGAAGTCACTGACTATTCAGACGATCGGTTTTGACAAGGTCAACCAGTTGCGTCATGTCCGTTTCTTTAAAGATGCCGATGGCATTGCAAAACATATGGAAAAACATGCAGAATTTTTAAGACCTAGATTTGAACTGGTACTGGAAACTTTGGAAAGCCAACTTTCCGGTCTGGGAGCAGGATCATGGATCAAGCCGATGGGCGGTTATTTCATCACATATGAGACAAATGAGGGCTGCGCCAAGCGTGTCGTTGCACTGGCAAAAGAGGCTGGTGTTGTGCTGACACCGGCAGGTGCGCCATTCCCATATGGAAAGGATCCGAAAGATTCTGTCATCAGAATTGCACCATCTTATCCAACCATGGAAGACTTAAAACAGGCTGCTGAAATCTTCTGTGTATGTGTAAAAGTGGCAACGATTGAGAAACTACTGGAGAACTAAAACGGCATTGTTGTCAGATGTGAGTGCTTGTAGAATAGAGTAGATAAGATGGGATTCTAGGAGGAAAGACCATGGCAAAGACAGTTGGATTTATCGGTAGTGGAAATATGGGCAGAGCCATCATGGGCGGCATGATCGCGGCAGGGCTTTATGCGCCGTCGCAGATCCTGGCATCTGCAAAGACCAAGGAAACGGTTGAAAAAATAGAAAAAGAACTTGGCATTGTTGCAACGACGGACAATGCCATGGTGGCAAAAAAAGCAGATATTTTGTTTTTAGCGGTAAAACCAGGTGTTTTTGCTACGGTGATTCCGGAAATCCGGGATTGTTGCAAAGAAGGACAAATTGTCGTATCCATTGCAGCAGGTCAGACGTTGACATCTATTACAGAAATGTTTGGTCATGAAATAAAATTGGTTCGCGCAATGCCAAATACGCCGGCACTTGTTGGGGAAGCAATGAGTGCAGTGACACCAAATAATCATGTTGACGAAGAAGAAATACAGGAAGTGATGGCAATTTTTGAAAGTTTTGGCAAGGCAGAGATCGTGCCGGAGACTATGATGGATGCCGTTGTTGGCGTGAGCGGATCTTCCCCTGCCTATGTCTATATGTTTATCGAGGCAATGGCGGATGCTGCAGTTGCCGACGGCATGCCAAGAAAGCAGGCTTATAAATTTGCAGCCCAGTCTGTCCTTGGGGCAGCCAAGATGGTATTAGAAACAGGAGAGCATCCGGGCGTTTTGAAAGATGCTGTTTGTTCACCGGGTGGCACGACGATTGCAGCCGTAGCAGAGTTGGAAAAATCGGGACTGCGTTCCTCTGTGATCGAGGCACAGCGGGCATGCGTGCAGAAGTCAAGGGATATGAGTAAGGAATAAGATAAGATTTACTGGAAAGCAGTTTTCGATGGCTAAAGTATGCTGGCGTTGCTATCGCAACGATCAATGCTACGGAACCAAGAATATCACTCAATCAAAATGCAAAATTGATGGGGATTAAGAGTCAATCTTTGTGACTTTGTAAGAGTAAAAGAGCATCAAAACGAGCGCGTTCGTCAGCAGAACGCGCTTCTTTTATGCATTGCATGAGTGATGCGTATTTGGCAGATGAACTAGTCATGGAGTATCAGCAACACAATTCATAGCCCTCTTGCCAATTCCTTTGGTCTTGCTCAATGGCGGCATGCACGCTTTCTTTGAAAAACTTGGTATCACGAAACCATCTTTATCGGTGCTGACATGGGCATATCAGAAATGTCTCAAATCACCTCTAAATAAGATTGACAAAAAATTATCAAAGTAGTATAGTGAGGATAAGTAATAATTGACAGATAATTTGATCTGTCGTCAATCGAGGAGGAAAGAAACATGGGAGAATTCAAAAATTTAAAATTAGACGTAGAAGATGAAATCGCTGTCCTGACCATCAGCCGTCCGGCAGCCCTCAATGCCTTAAATAGTGAGACATTGGACGAATTAAATGTAGCACTGACAGAGATCGAGGCTAGAGATGATGTCAAGGTTCTGATCCTGACCGGTGGTCCTGATAAGAAGGGCAATGAGTTCAAGTCCTTTGTAGCAGGGGCTGATATCGCAGAGATGGTCAACTTTAGCGCAGCAGAAGCAAGAGCCTTTGGTATGAGAGCATCTGTTCCATTCTTCAAGTTGATGAATATGCGTCAGGTTACGATCGCTGCTGTCAATGGTTTTGCTCTTGGCGGTGGATGCGAGATTTCCATGGCATGTGATATCCGTATCGCATCTGAAAACGCTAGTTTCGGTCAGCCGGAGACAGGCCTTGGTATCATTCCTGGATTTGGCGGAACCCAGCGTCTGGCTCGTCTGGTTGGTATGGGACGTGCAAAGGAAATGATCTTTACCTGTGACTCTGTTGATGCACAGGAAGCATACCGCATCGGTCTGGTAAATAAGGTTGTTGCCAAGGAAGAACTCATGGATACCGCAAAAGCAATGGCTAAGAAGATCTGCAGCAAGGGAAGTTATGCAGTATCTGTTGCCAAGGCTGCGATCAACAACGGCTATGACATGGACATCAAGAATGCTGTAGAGATGGAGGCAAACCTCTTTGGTGTGGCATGTTCTACACATGATAAGACAGAAGGCATGACTGCATTTTTGGAAAGACGCGCAGCAGATCTGACAGACTTCTAAAAAGCAAATTGACAAACGATACATAAAATGACATGAAAAAAGACCATGGTGCTTTGTAAAGTACCATGGTCTTTTTGACATATCTCTGACATATCTTTTACATCAGTAATTGCAAGATGATCTGGACCAGCCACCATACGATAAAAAGGATCATGCCGCCATTGAGAAAATAGGTCCGGAAGCGTGCGCCGGGAGCAACGCTGTTCGGCGAGGTCAGCAGGTGGATCTTTTTGATATTTTTAAAGAATAATACGATGCCTACGATCACCAGAATGATCAGCACAAGTGCATAGAGGCAGAGCAGTAACATACCGCTCAGATGCGACATAAAGATATTGGTCAGGTAAGAGACATCAGCCATCTTTTCGGGATCTGTGGCGGCAAGCGCCAACTGATCCATACCAGACAGTTTTAGAAGTCCCATGCTGACGGCGGAACCGAGGAAGTTGACCAGCATATGCATATAGATGGTGTATTTGACATTGCCAGTCTTGACATAGACAAAGGCAAAAACGCCGCCGATCACAAAGGCATAGGCAAACTGGTTGAGATTGCCGTGGAAAAGTCCGAAGAAGAGGGCGGAGATCAAAACGGAAATGCCCTCGCCGTATTTGATGGTGCGGTCAATAAGCATCTTACGGAAAAGCAACTCCTCTAAGACAGGCGCAAGCAGCACCATAACAAGGATATTGACCCAGGCTGCATTTGCAAGGGCTGTCTCCACGATCTCATTCGTGACGGTGGAACCCTTGAGATTGCCGACTATATTGGTGATGATATTTCCGGCGATGTTTGCCAGGTACATGCCGGCATAGCAGATGAGAAAGGTGACGATCCACTGTTTGCCGGTCATGGTACAAGGCTGGATGCTGCCTTCTTTTGGAACGCGCTTGATGACAAGCATCATGAGCGGCACGGCGATGATATAGGTTGTCAGCATAGAAATCAGAAAACTCAGGGTCTGATCTGCGGCGAGCGTGGGCGCCAGATGTGTAAGGGCGAGCGGTGTCAAGGTGCGGACACCGGCAAAAAGAAGTGCACCGATAAAGTAGGCTATGCCGATGCGGGAAAAATGTCTGCGGGTCTCTGTATTCATATGTTTGTCCTCCGTGTGCTATCTAAAAACTATAAGTATAGTATTACACATTTTGTTTGACGTGTCTATTATTCCGCCAACTCTTAAAATTTCTTAAGATTGTTTGAAAAATTATGGAAGTCCGACCAAGGTAGGCGGGGATATGCTATACTAGGTACAAGAAATCAGATCAAGAGACAGAATGTGCAATTTATGACAGAAAGTATAACAGGCAGACCAGTCCTGTTATAATAGGATAGAAGATGATAGAAAATACAGATTTATCGGTTTTGGTAGAGCCGACCCTGACCTGGTATGAGGCAAATAAGCGCGACCTTCCGTGGCGAAAAGATAAAGATCCCTATCATATCTGGGTTTCGGAGGTCATGTTACAGCAAACCCGTGTGGAAGCCGTGATCCCCTATTACGAGCGCTTTATGACAGCCCTGCCGACCATCGAGGCACTGGCAAAGTGTCAGGAGGACCCACTTTTGAAACTGTGGGAAGGCTTGGGCTATTACAATCGCGTCCGCAATATGCAAAAGGCGGCGCAGACCATTTGTGCAGAATATGGTGGTCAGATGCCGCAGACCTATGATGGAATCGTGGCGCTTTCCGGCATCGGACCCTATACAGCGGGGGCAATCGCTTCCATCGCCTTTGATGAGCGGGTGCCGGCGGTGGATGGCAACGTACTCCGTATCTTATCGCGCGTCAGTCAGGATGACAGCGACATTTTAAAAGATGCAACAAAAAAGCGCATGACGGCGCAGCTTTCCCAGATTATGCCCAAGGAGGCAGGAGCCTTTAATCAGGCATTGATGGAGATCGGAGCCTTGGTTTGCATACCCAATGGACAGCCAAAATGTGATCTTTGTCCCTGGCAGCCTTTTTGTCTGGCATATAAAAACGATACTTACGACCGTCTGCCGGTCAAGACCAAGGCAAAACCCAGACGGATCGAGGAGAAAACCGTCCTTCTGATACAGGATGGACAAAAGATCGTTCTGCGGAAACGCCCTTCCAAGGGACTTTTGGCAGGACTGTACGAACTGCCTAATATCGAGGGATATTTGACGGAGGAAGAAGCGCTTGCCTTTGTGCGCGGACAAAATCTGGCTCCCTTGCAGATCAAGAAACTGCCGGAGGCAAAACATATTTTTTCTCATATTGAATGGCTTATGCAGGGCTTCTTGATACAGGTGGCAGATGTCGACAGTTTCCAGCAGGATGAGGATCTTTCCAAGGGGCCACAGGACTACTTGCTGGTTGATATCGATAAGACCCGAAAGGAGTATGCGATCCCGTCAGCCTTTGATAAATATGCGGAATTTATTGCTTTGCACCGGATGGACTAAAAGAAATACTTTATTTTACAAAAGTTTTGTGTATATAATAAGAGACGGTTGTTAGGAGGAAGAAACATGAAGATAGTTTCCTTTGCCATTCCGTGTTATAACTCGGAAGGCTATATGTCAAAATGTATAGAATCATTGCTCCCGGGTGGAGAAGATGTTGAGATTATTATTGTAGATGACGGATCCAGTGATCGCACGGCGGAGATTGCGGATGCTTATGCCGAGAAATATCCGACCATCATCAAAGCAATTCATCAGGAAAACGGTGGACACGGCTGCGCAGTCAATACCGGACTTGCCAATGCCAGCGGTATTTATTTTAAGGTCGTTGACAGTGATGACTGGGTGGATGTGGATGCCTACGCGAGGGTCTTGGAGACTTTGAAGAAATTCGTTGCAGACGATACGCTTGTGGATATGCTCTTGACCAATTATGTCTATGAAAAGATCGAGGGCGATTATCATCATCAGCGCACCATGTTTTACACCCTGCTTTTCCCGCAGGAGAGGATCATGGGCTGGCATGATATGAAGCATAACATCAAGGGATTTTCTATTTTGATGCATTCCGTGACCTATCGCACGCAGTTGCTTCGTGATTGTCACTTGGAACTGCCAAAACATACCTTTTATGTTGATAACCTCTTTGTGTATGAGCCATTGCCGTTTGTAAAGACACTGTATTATCTGAATGTAGATTTTTATCGTTATTACATAGGACGTGACGGACAGTCGGTCAACGAAAAGAACATGATCAAACGTATCGACCAGCAGTTGTATGTCAACAAGCGTATGGTGGATGCTTATGACCTGTGGCAGATCGAGGAAGAACATCTGCGTGAGTATATGCTTTCCTATCTGGAGACGATCACGGTTGTTTCTACCTGTATCGGCTATGTATCCAATGATCCGGTCAATTTGAAAAAGGTCAAAGATCTTTGGAAATACATCAAGGATAAGGATCCGCGCACTTATCATCATCTGCGCTGGGGTGCACTGGGGCATGCCATGAATCTGCCGGGCAGATTTGGTCGTTACTTATCTGTAAAAGCATACAAGATCTCACAGCGTTTTATGGGATTTAATTAAGAAAAAGCAGTAGTGAAGGATTTTTCACTACTGCTTTTTTGCTCCTTTTAGCGGCTCATCTCAGAGAGGAGGGACTGCTTCATATCATATAATTTCTGTGACAGATCCACATGGATCTTGGACGGGTTGGTAAAACGCTTGTTTTCTTCCCATAGGGTCTCTTTTTCCTGATTGCAGATCTTCTGGATCTCCATAACAGGCGGGGTATCATAGACACGCTTGCCCTGGCAGATCACAGGAACGAGCATTTCTTTCATGGTATAAGACCCACCGGGCAGGGTCGTCTTTTTCCAAGGCTCGTTTGGATCAAAGAGTTTCATATCCTGATCGGTGTCAAAGGTTTCATCGTGAAGACAGATCAGATCGGCTTTGATCTTGCCACTTTCCTTATCATAGATACGGAAGAAGGTCTTATTTCCCGGATTGGTCACTTTTTCGGTGTTTTCAGATAATTTGATCTTAGGGATAAAGCCTCCCTGATCATCAGCAATGGCTGCTAACTTGTAGACCCCGCCGAAAGCAGGGCAATCCTTGGAGGTGATGAGGTTTGTCCCAACACCCCAGGAAGTAATGGTAGCTCCCTGACTTTTCAAACTCTGGATCAGATACTCGTCCAGGTCATTGGAAGCGGAAATGATGGCATCGGTAAATCCGGCATCATCTAACATCTTGCGCACTTTTTTTGAAAGATAGGCGAGATCGCCGCTATCCATACGGATGCCGTAATTGGTCAGGTTGATGCCTGCTTCGCGCATTTCCGTGAAAACGCGGATGGCATTTGGAATGCCGGAACCAAGGGTGTCGTAGGTGTCTACCAAAAGTGTGCAGGCATTTGGATATAGTCTTGCGTATTCCTTGAATGCCGTATATTCATCCGGAAAACTCATGATCCAGGAATGGGCGTGGGTGCCAAGCACCGGCACGTCAAACATCTGTCCGGCAAGTACGTTGGAAGTCCCCTTGCAACCGCCGATGATGGCGGCTCTGGCACCATAAGTACCGCTGTCCGGGCCCTGTGCACGGCGCAGACCAAATTCCATGACGCCGTCCCCCTCAGCCGCATAGCAGACGCGGGCAGCCTTGGTCGCGATCAGGCACTGGTGGTTCATGATATTTAAAATGGCGGTTTCAACTAATTGCGCTTCCATGATCGGCGCGATGACCTTGATCAAAGACTCGCGCGGGAAAATGACAGAACCCTCCGGCACGGCATAGATGTCACCGGAAAAATGAAAGTCTGCCAGATAGGCGAGAAAGTCCTCATCAAAGATGTGCAGTCCGCGCAGGTAGTTGATGTCATCCGCATCAAAATGCAGGTTCTCAATATATTCAATGACCTGTTCCACTCCGGCGCAGATGGCATAGCCACCACCCGAAGGATTGGTGCGGTAGAAAGCGTCAAATACAACGGTGTGATTGTTGTTGTTTTTGAAATATCCCTGCATCATGGTCATTTCATACAGATCTGTCAGCAGGGTCAAATTCAATGTGCTCATGAAATATCCCCTTTTCTTCTTTTACAAATGGTATAATTGTCTTACATTATAATCCAATTTATAAAAATAAGGAAGAAAAAATGAGGGATGGCATTTTGAAAGATTAAGTGGTAAGATTAAAAGCAAATTCCAGAGGGCATAAGAAGCATATGAAAGATCAGAAATTATCTACAATTTTATCGGTCATCAGCATGATATGTGGCATATTGGCACCATGTCTGGTCTGTTATTGGTATGTGGGGATGGTCTTTGCAGTGGCTGCGATCGTTCTTGGGATTTATGTGCAAAAACATTTTGGTAAAAATGGTATGGTCGTGACGGCTTATATATGTGCAGGCGTGTATCTGGCATTTTTTATTTTACTTGTCGGGACCATGGGCATATATTATAACATCATCGACTTACACAAATAGATTTGGAGGAGCATCATGGATAATAACGAGCATATGTTTGAAGACGAGACTACAGAAAATACATCAGAACATTCTGGTAATACATACGGAGACAATGGAACGAACAACAATCCATACGGTAATCAAAGCAATCCATACGGAAGCAATCAGGGAAGTGTCAATGGCAACCCATATGGCAATCCATATGGAAATCCTTACGGAAATGCCGGTCAGAATAACGGAAACCCTTATGGAGGCAGTGGACAGAATAACCAGTATTCCTACAATAGCAATCCATATACCAACGGGCAGACCGGACCGCAGGTGGGACCAAATGGCAAGAAACTGGGTGTAGGCTTTGGCGTGGCATCCTTAGTCCTTGGTATCATATCCCTGCTTTGTTTTTGCAGTGGCGTCAATGTGATCTTAGCCATCTTGGCGATCGTCTTTGGTGTGATCCAGATTGTTACCTGTGAGAAAAAGGGCATGGCAATCGGTGGTATCGCGACGGCTGTCATATCAGTGGTACTTTTAGTTATCACATGGGGGCTTTTGTTCAGTAATGCAGCATTTATGGATATGATGCAGGAAGAAATGCAGAATGATTTTGAAGATGACGAGGACATGCAGCAGTTCTTTGAGCAGTATGGCATTGATATGAACGGAGAAGACGATACGCTGTAATTCGCCGGCAATCCTTGACAAACGCATCTACACTAAGTATAATTTTTAACGAAATATGATTTGACAAATGCGTTGAGGAAGACAGTACGCAGAGGTGAGAACGTCGAGCGAGTCGGGTATGGTGTGAGCCGATATTAGTATCTATCTGTGGAAGATCACTTCTTAGCAGCGGACTGAAGGAGTTTATCTGGTAGGAAAGCCGTGAGTCTCTACGTTACAGAGAACATGTATGCAAAGGTGCGGGGCACTTTTAAGTACAGCGTTATAGGTGGTATACGAAACTTTCGTCCTATACGGACGGAAGTTTTTTCTTTTATGCACTGCATTTGTTCAGAATAAGAAATGATAGAAAGGAAGTCGACTATGTACAAGAAAGTCAACACGGAACTCAACTTTGTTGAGAGAGAAAAAGCCACAGAGAAATTCTGGCGTGACAATGACATTTTCAAGAAATCCATGGAGAATAGAAAAGAGGGAGAGACTTACACCTTTTATGATGGACCGCCAACAGCCAACGGCAAGCCGCATATCGGTCATGTAGAGACACGTACCATCAAAGATATGATCCCTCGTTATCAGACCATGAAGGGCAAGTATGTTCCTCGTAAGGCTGGATGGGATACCCATGGTCTTCCGGTCGAGATCGAAGTAGAAAAGAAACTGGGTCTGGACGGCAAGGAGCAGATCGAAGAATACGGTATGGAGCCTTTCATAAAGCAGTGTAAGGAATCTGTTTGGAAATACAAGGGCATGTGGGAAGATTTCTCCGGCACGGTTGGTTTCTGGGCAGACATGGACAACCCATATGTTACCTATGATGACAATTTTATCGAGTCCGAATGGTGGGCATTAAAAGAGATCTGGAACAAAAAGCTACTTTACAAGGGCTTCAAGATCGTGCCTTACTGCCCTCGTTGCGGCACGCCGCTTTCCTCTCAGGAAGTAGCGCAGGGCTACAAGTTGGTTAAGGAGCGTTCTGCCATCGTCCGTTTCAAGGTCGTAGGCGAAGATGCTTATTTCCTGGCATGGACAACGACCCCTTGGACACTGCCTTCTAACGTTGCACTTTGTGTCAACCCGAATGAGACTTACTGCAAGGTCAAGGCAGCAGACGGTTATACCTATTACATGGCAGAAG
>OGWS01002605.1_pt1 | contig 11062 bp, 10 predicted proteins | sample 1576111 | NCBI WGS metagenome assembly OGWS01 (sample SAMEA3541534, study PRJEB24748) | human gut metagenome | biome: human gut; feature: human-associated habitat; material: faeces | place: China | collected 2012
AGTTCGACGTCGAGGCCGTCAAGGCCAAGACCCACGCATGTTTAATTCGTTCAGCATAGACAACTCAGCAACACAGGGCTTACAGCCGGTAAACCAGAAATTGACGACGGTTACTGCATTGCCGGAAAACAGACTTTCATCGACAGAATTACCATCAAAATCCTGACCGGAGAAATTCCGGAAGGGAGAGTCCGCTTCGGAATTGTTTTCCGGAGCAGTAGGATCGGCTGCGGTAGTTCCCTGTTCCAGTTCTGCGATCTGTTCTTCGATTTTCCGTATGGTTTCCATATCGTCCGTAAGAGTTTTCCATTCATCCTCTGTAAAGGAGTCCTTGTTTGCTTCGATGGTATCAGCCAGATAATCAGCATAATTTCCGCTGGGATCAGCATCGCTTTTGCTCATCATGCCGAATACCTTGTTCCATACAGCCTCATGATCTGCAAAAATCTGGTTCTCCTGCTGATACAGATCATCCAGCGCGGTGTTGGAGCTGTCAGTGGATACTGTGCCGGTTTCCGTCAGAGACTCCTTGGTTTTGTCCGTGCCGGCAGCATCCGTTGCGCCACAGGCTGTAAGCACTAAAGCTATGCAGAGTGTTAAAATAGTAAGAAATTTTTTGTTTGTTTTCATGATTAAAATCTCCTTTAAGTAATAGTAATAAGATTATTTCCCCATAAACCGGTATCGCCCTGGTCGGTCACCTCGTAGAACTTACGCGGGAAGAGCACCGAGCGGTAGAGGCACGAATAGAACGTACGGTACTGGTCGTCCGTACCGCCCTCGACCTCGATGCGCCCCAGCACGTCGTCCCAGCGCGCCTGCGCTTTGGACTTCACCGTTTCAAAATCGTCGCTGCCCAGCTCCCGGAGGTTCTGCAGCGCCTGCTCGGGAGAAATGAACGACGACGCCACGCTGGCGCATATCTGCTGGCCACGGCGGCTGGCGCAGGCAGGAAAAGAAGTGCTCGCGGTCGATAAAGACCCGGAGCTGGTACAGGAGATCGCCGATCTCGTCACATATGCGGCGCGCGCGGACATCACCGACAGCCGTGTTTTTGCATCGCTTGGCATCAGCAACATGGATGTCGTGATCGTCGGCATCGCTGAAAATATGGAGTCGAGCATCCTCGCCACCCTGCAGGCAAAAGAGGCGGGCGTGCCGCTCGTCATCGCAAAGGGCATGAGCCAGATGCATGCCAATATTTTGAAAAAAGTCGGCGCGGACCGCGTCGTGATGGCGGAGAGTGAGACGGGCATCCGCCTCGGAAAAAGCCTGATTTCCGGTGGCTTCCAGGACTTCTTCATGCTGTCGGATTCGTTCTCCATGGTAGAGCTTCCCGTGCCGGAAGAGTGGACGGGGCATAACCTCGAGGAGCTGGATCTGCGGAAGAAATACAGTATCAACGTAATCGCCGTCAAGGACGGGGAAGACATCCGTGTCACGGTCAATCCGAAGACGCTGCTCCGCGCAGAGGAAGTGCTGATTCTGATCGGCGAAAACAAAGAACTTGCCAAATTGATGAAAAACAGGAAATGAGGGGACCATTCATGATTACAAGCAGCAGCAATGCACAGGTAAAAAACATTATTGCGCTGAACAAAAAAGCAAAAGAACGCCGGGAGCAGGACGTTTTCGTGGCGGAGGGCTGGAAAATGTTCCAGGAAGCGCCGCGGGAATGGCTGAAAAAAGTATATGTGTCTGAGAGCGGCAGCAAAATGCATGAAATGCCGTCCGACGGGACAGAATACGAAGTAGTGGACGACCGCGTGTTCCAGTCCATGTGCGACACGAAGACGCCGCAGGGTGTTTTAAGTGTGATCCGCATGCCGCATTACACCGAAGAGGAGGTGATGGACAACGGAAAGACACCGCTTCTGATGGTACTTGAGGATCTGCAGGACCCTGGAAATGTTGGAACAATCATCCGCACCGCAGAGGGCGCAGGAGTCACCGGCATCATCATGAGCCGCGGTACCGCGGATATCTTCAATCCGAAAACGATCCGTTCGACGATGGGCTCGATCTACCGTATGCCGTTTCTGATCGTCGACGATGCGGTCGGATTTGTAAAAGGCTTAAAAGCGCGGAAGATCTGTACGTACGCGGCACATCTGCATGGCGTGCATTCCTACCGCGAGGAGGATTACACAAAAGGAACGGCATTCCTGATCGGAAATGAGGGAAACGGCCTGACTGATGCAATGGCAGAGGCCGCCGAGTGCCTGATCCGTATTCCGATGGAAGGAAAAGTGGAGTCGTTAAACGCAGCGATTGCATCCGCCGTTCTCATGTATGAGGCACACGGCCAGCGCGCATAAAAGAAAGAGCGTTACCGGTTTTCTTACATTTCTCTTAACCTGCCGGAAACCTACTCGACAGAACCGGTATTTTGAGCTAAAATAGAAAGAGCAGAGTCCGGGCTGAATTTCTGTCAGTCCGGTAAAACTGTAATATTTGCCAGAAAAGCAAAAGCTGTTTTGGGAGGAAGGAAAAATGAGTGAGAAAAAAAACATCAGTAAAAAGGAGCTCCGAAGAAGAAAGCGGAAGCGTGCGCTGATGATCAAAACAGGAATTCTATGTGTTCTGCTTGTCATCTTCGGCATTGGAATCTGGGCTTTGGCCGGAGGAACAGAAAAAATCCAGCAGAAAGCACAGGAAAAAGAGGATCAGAAAACAGCAGAGGTGGACGGTTCCGTATCGTCGGACAGCACGGGAAGTGCTGAAGCGCCGACAACGAAAGCACAGATTATGGCGGAAGCCGATGCACTTGCGCAGACATACGATTACGATGGAGCCATTGAAAAGCTCCAGAGCGTAGAGGGCGCAGCAACCGACGCGGATATCATCACAAAAGTAGCAGAGTACACCAGCACGAGAGATGCCTGTGTGCGCGTCAACGTCAACGAAGTAACCCACATTTTCTATCATTCTCTTGTAGTCGATCCGCAGAAAGCGTTCTATCAGGACAACGCACAGACCGCAGGCTTCTGCCAGTGGATGACCACCGTGGATGAGTTCAACGCGATCACCCAGCAGATGTACGACAGAGGATATGTCATGGTTTCGATCAACGATCTCGTGAAAAAGACCGTAGATGATGACGGAACCGTTCATTACGAGGAAGGGGACATTTACCTGCCGGAGGGCAAGAAAGCATTCGTTCTTTCTCTGGATGACCTTTCCTATTACCACTCTTACGACGGACGCGGCATTGCCAGCAAAATGGTAGTCGGCGACGACGGAAAACCGACCTGCGAATACATTCAGGATGACGGAACTGTTGTGACCGGTGCTTACGACTGCATCCCGCTGATGGATCAGTTTATCGAAGCGCATCCGGATGCCGTATACCACAATGCGCGCGGAACCGTAGCACTGACCGGCTACGATGGAATCCTCGGATACCGCACCGACGGTGATTACAAGACGAGAGAAGATCTGACGGATGATCAGGTAGCATGGCTTGATGCACACCCGGATTTCGACTGGGATAAAGAGTGCGAGGAGGCGAAAAAAGTAGCCGATGCGATCAAAGCAGACGGCTGGACATTCGCAAGCCATACCTGGGGCCATATCCGTGTCGGCGACAAACCGATCGAGACGATCCAGGCGGATACCGAGAAATGGCTGACGTATGTTGCACCGCTCATCGGCGGAAGCGATATCATCATCTTTGCACATGGACAGGATCTTTCCGACTGGCATGATTACACGATGGACAATGAGAAGTTTGCTTACTTAAAGAGTCAGGGCTTCAACATCTACTGCAACGTAGATTCCTCCCAGTATTTCGTTCAGGTAAGAGACAATTACCTGCGTATGGGACGAAGAAACCTGGATGGATACCGTCTGTACCAGAACCTCTACGGAGGCGGCGAGGACAGAACAAGCGATCTGTTTGATTCTGCCTCTGTTATTGATCAGCATCGGCCGGTAGATGATCCATCCCTTTACAATTTAGGTTAAAGAATTTTGAAAATGAAAAAGATCTCACAGAACTTTCTATTATTTATAGAAGAAAGTCTGTGGGATCTTTTTTTCAGCAGGGCGAACCATTTACAGATATTTTTCTACGAGTGGAAACGGCAGAGGCCCGAGACGGAGCAGTTTTTCATGGAAACCGATCAATGAGAATGAGTCACCTTCCTGTTTCTGCACTTCCGAGAGGAGCTGCGAAAACGAGAGCGATCCGACACAGTATTTCAGATAGTTCGCCGGTGTCTCGAGAATATACTGATATAAAGAGGCAGCGGCCGACGCATCCGTGATGCCGAACTGCGCCAGAAAGGCTGACGCATCCGAGAGGAGCCATCCCTGGCTGTGGATTCCGAGATCCAGCAGCGAGCAGAGGGTAAGATGCACCGAGCGGTTCAGATACCAGAGACGGCAGAGCGCCTGCGTGTTTGCATCGAGATTACGTGCGGCGTAGCGGCAGGCATATGATTCAACGTAGGTTGCCCATCCTTCTACATAACCCGACGGCGCGTAGAGATGGCGGATCAGAAGCGGGTCGGAGCGCGAGAACGAGACGGTCTGGTACAGATGGCCGGGAAAGCCCTCGTGGGCAAGCGTCGAATACAGCTCGATGCCGGTCATCTCATCCGCGGGATTCAGGTAAATGGAGTTGGGTGAATTGACATCGGCGGGCGGTGTGAGATAAAAGGCGGGGCTTAAAAAATCCTTGAGGGAGTCATCCACGGTCTTTACTTCGTATGCGATACCCGAAAGAACGGGAAAATCTTCAGAAACGGCATTCTGCAGATCGGCAAGCATTTCCTCCGGCGTGGAGAACGGCAGCACGAGCGCCTGCTCGGAGAGGGAGAGCGACGGATTCTGATCGAGAATGATCTGCATTTCGGCACACTGGTCCGCAAGCTGCTGTGTTAAAAGGCGGGTCAGCTCCTCCGGTGAAGCGTCAACACCGACGCGGCTGCGGAGAAGATACGCATAGTAGGAAAGTCCGCCTTCCTGCCGGGAAAGACCGCCGGCGTTCTGCGTTCCTTTGCCGCGGAGTGAAGAAAGCGCATCGGAAAGAGAGCGGTAGGCGGGAAAAACACAGGAGGTAAGGAGTTTTTCATGCGTCTGCAGACAGAGATTCCTTTCCGCCTCAGAAAACAGTGAAGACGCCTGCAGTTTATTCTGAAAAACGGTGTGGAGCAGATGGATTTCCGGTGTATCCGCGTCGGCGAGAAAAGCACTGCACTGGCGGATAATGCCATCGACCGCAAGGTCATTCTGAAACACGCCCTGCCGGGATTTTTCCTGTTCGAGTGCGATGAGGTCGGAGAAATAGCGCGGGAGATCCTGCAGAAGATGGAGGTAGTCGGCGATATCCTGCTGTGTGCGGAACGGGTACTCTGCGAGCAGAATGGGAAGCTGTGCCTGAATCCCGAGCGACGGACCGAGCGGTTCCGCAAGAAGGCTGGTGCTGCCCGGCATTTTCTCGCAGTCCAGCTCGTAGAGCAGAAGATCGAGCGTGATCTGATTTTCCGCGGAGAGGCGGTTGCGATGAAAGGATGTGAGCGTTGTTTCCACACTCTGCAGCAGGGCATCATACGAGGTGCGGTAAGGGATGGAAACCGTGCCGAACGAGGCGGTGCCGGGGGCAATTCCGCGGGAAGCCGGATCGGCGAGGGTATAGTGGAGCGTGATGGCAGAAGAGGTTACCTCGGAGTGGAACCGTTCCTCCACATACGCGGAAAACCGGCGGTTCTCACCAGGGGAAAAGAACGGGGAAAAATACCAGAACAGCAGGGCGAAAAGAAGTCCGCCGCACAGAAGCAGAGGGAACAGGATGCGGCGGTGCAGAGAAGCTGGTTTCATAGAATAGGCTCCGGTGCGGACAGTTATCATAAAGTATGTAAAAAATGCTGATTTTATGCGCTTTTTCCGTGGCCTTTCATTTGACTTTCCAAAACGGCTTTGCTATAATCAGTAACGAATGAAATAAGGGACTTTTCAGTGCGGAACGGATTTGAAAAAGAATCCGCGAAGATAAAAGGGAATCAGGTGGAAATCCTGAGCGATCCGGTCACTGTAAGCAGGGAGTGTTAGCTGCAGAAATGCCATTGTGCGAAACGCATGAGAAGGCGCGGCTGCCGTGAAGATCTGCGAGTCAGGAAACCTGCTGGAAAGGTTAGTGAATCGCTTCCGATGAAAGCATATATTCATGGAAAGATGTACGAAGCAAAATCGGACATCTGCTTTTTTGTCGCCATGCGTCCGAAAAAGAGCTTCGGTGGAGAAACTCTTTTGCAGAAAAAGCAGATGTCTGTTTGTCTTTTCGCAGAAAAAATGTGTCCTCAAAAACAAGATTACTTGCAGGGAGACATCATTGACGGGGACAGGCACCGCCCAGCTGCCTGAAAAAGTCAGACGGAATCCGGAGCAGATGCGCGAAGGATATCCGAAGAAAAGGAGAAGTTATGAAAGGAAATTCAAGCAAATTTCTGGCACTGCTGCTGTCGGCGTCCATGATCATGAGCCCGACTGCCAGCGTATTAGCAGATACGCAGGAAAAAGCAGCACAGACAGAAAGCAGCGCAGCCGCAGAGGAAGCGCTGCAGAGCGAAGAAACAGCAGAGACGGCAGAACCGGAAACAACACCGGCAGAAACCGAGAGCAGTGAAAGCACTGCAGAGACTCCGGCAGAAGAGCCGACGGAAACACCGGCTGCGCCTGCAGAGGATCAGACACCGGCAGGATCTGACGAGACCGAGACACCATCTGCAGATGAGGATGCTTCGGAAGATACTGCACCCCCACAACGAGCCGTGTTTCCATATCGTCTGACGGCAGTGAGTGCGCCCCCATGAGTGATGGGGAGATCATCGTCGCCACCGCATATACCTGCAATCCTCTGCGTGTAGCCCTGAGGGGGCAGGGGCCCACAGCAGTGCTCACGCTGCTGGCAGCGGTGGGCATGGCCGTCTTTACGGACCGCCGCCAGCGGGAAACGTTGGAGCGGGAACGGGCCTTCACCCGGGCGGCGGCCCATGAGCTGAAGACCCCCCTTGCGGTGCTCCGCACCCACGCGGAGGCGCTGAGGGAGGACATTGCCCCGGCCCGGCGGGGGGAATACCTGGATGTGGTGCTGGACGAGAGCGACCGCATGGCCGCTCTGGTGGGCAGCCTGCTGGAGCTCTCCCGCATGGAGGAGGGCGGGGCGCTGCACCGGGAGGTGCTGGCGATGGACGCCCTGGTGCGGGCGGTCTTTGACCGGCTGGCCCTCCCACTGGAGCGAAAGGGGCTCCACCTGAAGCTGAATCTGGAGCCTGGACAGGTATTCGGCGACCGGGCACGGCTGGAGAGCGCGGTGGAAAACCTGGCCTCCAATGCCCTGCGGTATACGCCGGAGGGGGGCGCGGTGTCGGTGCGGCTGGAACGGGTAGGCGGCTGGCTCCGCTTGGCGGTGGACAACGACGGCCCCAGTCTCACCACCCGGGAGCTGGCCCACCTGTTTGAGCCATTCTACCGGGGGGATGCGGCCCGCAGCCGCACTACTGGGGGTACGGGGCTGGGGCTGGCCATTGTCAGGACGGCGGCAGCAGCCCACGGGGGGACCTGCTGGGCGGAGAACCGGGCGGGAGGCGTGCGGATCTGGATGGAGCTGCCGGCCTTGCAATCAGTCTAGCGGTATGATATGATATCTTCACAAATAAAATGAGAATGTGAGGGATCGCGATGGGCTTCAACCGACCCGAGGCGAAACGGCTGGCCAAGGCAGCCATGCGGAATACCAACCCCAACCCCATGCTGGTGACCCTGGTCTTTGTCCTGTTGACCACTGGAGTGAGCTATCTGGTGGGACTTGTGCTGACAAACCCGATCTATGATGCGCTCTATACGGCATATCTGTACCTGCTGGACGGGGCCTACGACCCGATGTTCATCTTCAAGAGTCTGCTGTCGCCCGGTATGGTGGCAGTGTATATGCTGGTTTCGCTGCTGCTCAATGTATACTTCTGGGTGATGAACTTCGGCTATGCATCCTACGCCCTGCGGATGGCGCGGGGGGAGCAGCCGGGCTACCGGCGGCTGTTTGACGGCTTTGCAGCCCTGGGCCGGGCTATTCTGGTCAGTCTGCTGACCTCCATTTTCCTCAGCCTGTGGGGCCTGCTGTTCATGGTGCCCTATATGGTGGTGATGATCCTTGCCGCCCTGCTGGGGAGCATGGGGCTGATGATGCTGGCCATCCTTCTGCTCATCGGCGGTATGGTGATGATGGTCATTTTCAGTTACCGCTACCGCCTGGCCACCTATTTTCTGCTGGATCACCCCGAGATGGGCGCATTGGAATCCATCACTCAGAGCAAGCAGGCGATGAAGGGGTGGAAGGGGGAGCTGTTCATTTTAGACTGGTCCTTTTTCGGCTGGCTCCTCCTGGTGGCGTTGGTGGAGCTGGTGGGGATCGGCCTGGGCACGCTGTTCAGCCCCGCTCTGGGCACATTGCTGGGTACGGTGGCTGCGGGGGCGTTCAGCCTGTGGCTCAACCCCTACATGAACGGCACGGAGGCCAACTTCTACGACTGGGTGACCCATGGCTCCCTCTCCTACCGGGAGAACAACGGCCCAGGCGGCTACCAGAGCCCCTACGGCAACAACACTCCGGAACTATAATCAAAAGCTCCCTCGGGGTTTGACCCCGAGGGAGCTTTTGGTTATTCCAGAACGGCGCCCCGGGCGGCGGAGGTGACCAGTTTTGCATACCGGGCCAGATAGCCGGTCTTGATCTTGGGTTCGGGACAGATCCACTTGGCACGCCGGGCGGCCAGGGTGGCCTCGTCCACCTGGAGCTCGATTTTGCAGGCGGGGATGTCGATGGAAATGATGTCCCCCTCCTCCACCAGGCCGATGGGGCCGCCCTGGGCGGCCTCGGGGCAGACGTGGCCGATGGAGGCCCCGCGGGTGGCGCCGGAGAAGCGGCCGTCGGTGATGAGGGCCACCGACTCGCCCAGCCCCATGCCGCAGATGGCGGAGGTGGGGTTGAGCATCTCCCGCATCCCGGGTCCGCCCTTGGGCCCCTCGTAGCGGATGACCACCACGTCGCCGGGGACGATCTTCCCAGCGTAGATGGCCTCGATGGCCTCCTCCTCGGAGTTGAAGACCCGGGCGGGGCCGGTGTGGAGCATCATCTCAGGGGCCACGGCGGAGCGCTTCACCACGCAGCCCTCGGGGGCCAGGTTGCCCTTCAGAACAGCAATGCCGCCGTCGGGGGAGTAGGGGTTCTCGATGGGGCGGATCAGCTCGGGGTTGCGGTTGACCACGCCCTCCAGGTTCTCCGCCAGGGTCTTTCCGGTGCAGGTGAGCACGCTGGTGTCCAGCAGGCCCTTCTTCGTCAGCTCCTTCATGACGGCGTACACGCCGCCCGCGCCCTCCAGATCCTCCATATAGGTATCCCCGGCGGGGGCAAGATGGCACAGGTTGGGGGTTTTGGAGGAGATCTCGTTGGACAGATCCAGATCCAGCTCGATGCCGCACTCGTGGGCGATGGCGGGCAGGTGGAGCATGGTGTTTGTGGAGCAGCCCAGGGCCATGTCCACCGTCTCGGCGTTGTGGAAGGCGGCGGGGGTCATGATGTCCCGGGGGCGGATGTTTTTTGCCACCAGCTCCATGATCTGCATACCGGCATGCTTGGCCAGGCGTAGCCGGGCCGACCACACGGCAGGGATGGTGCCGTTGCCCCGCAGGCCCATACCGATGGCCTCGGTGAGACAGTTCATGGAGTTGGCGGTATACATGCCGGAGCAAGAGCCGCAGGTGGGGCATGCGTTGTTTTCATAGTCCTCCACGCCCGCCTCGTCCAGCTTGCCCGCCTTATAGGCCCCGACCGCCTCAAACATGTGGGACAGGCAGGAGCGGCGTCCGTCCTCCAGCCGCCCGGCCAGCATCGGGCCGCCGGAGCAGAAGATGGTGGGGACGTTCACCCGGGCGGCGGCCATGAGCAAGCCGGGCACGTTCTTGTCGCAGTTGGGGATCATCACCAGCCCATCGAACTGGTGGGCGATGGCCATGGCCTCGGTGGAGTCGGCAATGAGATCCCGGGTGACCAGGGAGTACTTCATGCCGATGTGGCCCATGGCGATGCCGTCGCACACGGCGATGGCGGGGAACTCCACCGGCGTGCCGCCGGCGGCGCGGACGCCCGCCTTGACGGCCTCGGCGATCTTGTCCAGGTTCATGTGGCCGGGGACGATCTCGTTGTAGGAGCACACCACGCCGATGAGGGGGCGCTCCAGCTCCTCCTTGGTGTAGCCCAGGGCGTAGAACAGGGAGCGGTTGGGGGCGCGCTCCACGCCCTTCGTCACGTTGTCGCTGCGCATAAGTAAAATCTCCTTCGCAATTTTACGCGGTAAAGTATAGTGGTATTATAGCACAAGGGCCGGGCGGTGACAACGCGGAATTTGTGCGGCCCCCCTGCCGCAAAAAAGCAACCCCGTCCGCAGGGCGGACAGGGCTGCTTTTTGGATGTATGGAAGGACTTAGTGAGGGATGCGCTGGCACTTCTTGGGGGTCACGCAGGTACCCTCGGCCACGGCCACCACGATGGGCTCAGCCAGGAAATCGGCGGCGGAGTCGCTGATGTCAGGGCGGGGCACGGCCACCTTGCGGGCCTCAAACTTCATCTTGCGGGAGGTGTTGCCGATGTGGGTGATCTCACCGTAGGCCTCGATGAAGTCGCCGGCGTAGACCGGGGCCTTAAACTCAATGTTGTTGTAGGCACAGAACAGGCCCTCGTCGCCGTCACACTGGATCAGCAGCTCGGTGGCCACATCGCCGAACAGGTGCACCATATGCGCGCCGTCCACCAGGTTGCCGCCATAGTGTGCGTCCTTCGCGGACATGCGCAGGCGGATCAGCGAAGTATACTTCTTCTCTTCCATGTCAATTCCACTCCTAAACGTATTTTGTGAAAGAAGACGAAAAATGGAACCGGAATTCCCTACCTATTGTACGTCCGATCGAGAGGCTTGTCAACAGCGGGTTTCCCGAATGGAGGCTCACTCCAGGCGGAGATGGGCCCGCCGCAGGGCCGCCCGGATGGCCAGACACAGGGGCGGCG
>OGWS01002615.1_pt1 | contig 11038 bp, 10 predicted proteins | sample 1576111 | NCBI WGS metagenome assembly OGWS01 (sample SAMEA3541534, study PRJEB24748) | human gut metagenome | biome: human gut; feature: human-associated habitat; material: faeces | place: China | collected 2012
CATTATCATATTCCTCCATGGTATCCCATTCACTTACCTTCTCAAATTCCGATTTATCAATCTTTAATATCACATATTATACATCATAAATATGAAAATTTCTACCCTCCGTCTATTGACCTCAAATTTAAAATAGGCGGCTTTTTTTTGCGTTCAAAAAAATATTTAAGAAATTTTGAAAAAACACCCCCCAAAAACGCTCTCCCATTTCAAACAAGTGAAGGGGTTAATTCCGAACCACGAAAACGGAAGCCTTTCACTTGTACTTTGAAAACTGAATACACAGGTCACTAAGACTTTATTTCTGATGAATTTAGCCACCTTATTGGGTACGCCGAGACTTCTGAATATCAGAATAGCGAGAACTCCCTATATAAATAACAGGTTGCCCCTGTTATGGCGATGACAGTCAGAATGATAATGATACTTCCCTACGGGGCTGGCGGAAAACCCGACAGAGGTGAAACTCCTATGATACAGATTAGCTATCTGTTCCTTAGTGACTTCCCACAGCGTCTTGCACGGCAAGGGGTATTGAGAATAAATATTGCCACGACCGATTAGGAAATGAATCGGTCAGGTACATAGCCGAAAAGCTATGAATTTTAAGAAAGGAGGACAACAAAGTGTCAAACTGCAAAACGATTGCAATATGCAATCAAAAAGGCGGAGTGGGAAAAACAACCACTACGGTAAATCTCGGTGTAGGTCTTGCAATGCAGGGCAAGAAAGTATTGCTCATAGACGCAGACCCACAGGGCGACTTAACTACTTGCCTCGGTTGGCAGAATACAGATAACTTGGGTATCACGCTTGCAACGAAACTCATAGATGTAATAAATGAAACGATGACTAACCCTAGCCGATGTTTACAGCCATATCATTGACGAGGACAGACGCTACAATGCACAGAAATTTGAGGAACAGTTCTACAATGCCAAAGGACTGAAAAATGTTGAAGAAGGCAAAACTGCTCCTATGCCAAAGTTTGAAACCTCCGTTGAATTTCTTGACCCGATGGCAGAGGTTCAGGAACCTCCTGTAGAGGAAGAAGAAAATTCCGATGACAACAGTGTAGAAGAAAATGCTTCTCTGATTGCAAAGCTGTTATCCAACCCGGAAGCAGCGGCGTTGTTAAAGGCATTGGCAAAAACAATATAGACCGAAAAATGGCAATCCGCAAGGGTTGCCATTTTAATGCCCAAATAAAACCTTGAAATTGATACTCAAAATCAGTATAATAAAAACACGAATTTGATAAGATACTCGAAAATAACGAAAAAGTGCTACGGCGATTTAGCACTCGCAACGAGTATCAGATTAACTGAATGATGTCCCCCAAAAATCTTTGCATTTGCTAATACCTTGCTAAAATGAAGGGAAAAAACGGCGTAAAATTAGCAGATTTCATAAGAGAAATTATTAACACTAAAATTTCGAAAAAGCCAGTAAAATCAAGGATTTTTGAGGATCTCGAGGGAATAAGAAAAGCCCCTCCGAGACTTCTCCTAAGCGGAAGGTCGGGGGTTCAAATCCCTTTTGGCGCGCCACAAGCAATGCCGAAAGCCTTTGTTTTCAAGGGCTTTCGGTTTTTATTTTTGTCAAAAACGAGAAAAACGAAAAAGCCGCAGTTTTTCATTGACTTTTTTCCGTCTGCTAATGGAATTTATGACTGATGTCGTCCGCCTTTCGGGCGGATTTTTTTATGTTATCCGATGCGTATTTTTATGATTGAAAAATTTAAAACGTGCAAAAGTGCGCATTTACGGTTCAATAATATTGCATATTAGATAACAAAACGGGCACACTATAAGCATAAACGCTGAATTTTATTGCGCGATATTGACTGTATCTGACTGTTTTTGTATAATTAAGGCACAACAGAGATATCGGAGGTGTGAATATGCTTACAACCGACAGAAGAGCGCAGATACTTGAAATTCTGCGTCAGAACGGCTCGGTTACCGTTTCAAAGCTTGCCGAAAAATTCGAAACAAGCGAATCTACGATAAGGCGTGACCTTTTGGCTCTTTCCCAGCTCGGGAAAATAAACAAGGTTCACGGCGGTGCGACTGTTCTCGGGCAGGAATTTCTCCACAACGAGGAGGATTTCAACAAAAAATCGCTGATGAACATAAACGAAAAGGAAGCAATAGCAAAATATGCCGCTTCGCAGATAAATGATGACGATTTCGTTTTTATCGACGCAGGCACAACCACCTTTCTTATGACGAAATATATAACCTCTTCCAAAGCAACCTTTGTAACCAACGGAATCGCCCACGCAAAGGAGCTGACGGCCAATGGCTGCAAGGTTTTTGTTATCGGCGGTGAATTAAAAAGCACAACCGAGGCAATCATAGGCTTAGTAGCCGCTTCAAATCTTCAGAAATATAACTTTTCAAAAGCGTTCATCGGAACAAACGGAGTCAGCGAAAAGCAGGGTTTTACAACCCCGGACACCGAGGAGGCAATGCTGAAAGCTGTTGCCATAGAGCGAAGCTTTGTAACCTATGTGCTTTGCGACCACACAAAGTTCGGAAAAGTTTCGGCGGTATCATTTTCACCGGTTGCGGCGGCGTGTATAGTCTGCGACAAATGCGATGACGAACAGCTTAAATCAAAAACGGTAGTGAAGGAGGTAACTGCTTAATGGTTTACACCGTTACTCTGAATCCGGCTCTCGACTATGTGATGAAGCTCAAAGCTCTCAGAACCGACGACATAAACCGTACGGACGGCGAAGAAATCTATTACGGCGGAAAAGGCATCAACGTGTCGGTCATACTCACACAGCTCGGAATTCCCAACACGGCACTCGGCTTTCTCGGAGGCTTTACCGGAAAAAAGCTTGAAGAAATGCTCAAAAACGACAATGTTAGCTGCGACTTTAATTATCTTAAAAACGGCGATACGAGAATAAACGTCAAAATCAAGGCCGACAAGGAAATTGATTTGAACGCCTGCGGCCCCGAAATCACAAAAGAGGATATGCAGAGCTTTTTAAAAAAGCTTGACAGCATAAAGAGCGGAGATTATCTTATCCTCGCAGGCTCTATCCCGAATACCCTCCCCGATGACATTTACGAGCAAATACTTGAGAGAGCCGGCGACAGAAATATAAACTGCGTGGTTGACGCAACGGGCGATTTGCTCAAAAACGTGCTCAAATACAAACCGTTTTTAATAAAGCCGAATCATCACGAGCTCGGCGACCTGTTCTCGGTCCAAATAAAGAGTGATGACGACATTGTGAAATATTCGAAAAAGCTTCAGGAAATGGGTGCTAAAAACGTGCTTGTTTCAATGGCAAAGGACGGCGCAATGCTTACGGACGAAAACGGAAGCGTCCACAGGATAGGCAACGCAAAGGGCAAGCTCATAAACTCCGTCGGTTGCGGAGACAGTATGGTAGCAGGCTTTACGGCAGGATATATCAAGACCGCCGACTACTCCTACGCTTTAAGACTCGGCTCGGCGTGCGGAAACGCAACGGCCTTTTCAGAAAAGCTTGCAACCCGTGAAGAAATTGAACGCGTCTTTAACGCGGAGTATAAATAAGGAGGAATACTTATGAAAATCATCGACTTATTAAAAAAGGATGCGATTGCTCTTAATGTTTCTCTCACCGACAAGGAAGAGGCAATCGACAAGCTGATTTCCCTGCACGAAAAGGCAGGAAATCTTGCCGACAAGGCGGCGTACAAGGAGGCTATCCTTGCAAGAGAGGCTCAGGGCTCGACCGCAATCGGAGAAGGAATTGCCGTTCCGCACGCAAAATCGGACAGCGTAAAGACTCCCGGTCTTTCGGCGATAACGGTTCCGAACGGCGTTGATTACGGCGCTCCCGACTCCAAGCCCTCGGACATTTTGTTTATGATTGCCGCTCCCGTTGACGGAGATTTACATCTCGAAATACTCTCCCGTCTTATGGTAATGCTTATGGAACCGGAATTTTGCGCGGCTCTACGGGGCGCAAAAACAACGGACGAATTTTTAGAAATAATCGATAAAAAGGAAGCGGAAAAATACCCCGAGGAAGCGGTAAAACCCGAAGTAAAGCCGAACGGTTACAGAATACTCGCGGTTACAGCCTGTCCGACGGGCATAGCGCATACCTATATGGCGGCAGAGGCACTTGAAAAAGCGGGCGAAAAATTAGGCTATCCGCTCAAAGCCGAAACCAACGGCTCCGGCGGTGCTAAAAACGTGCTCACAAAAAAGGAAATCGAAGAATGCGACGGAATAATCATTGCCGCAGATAAAAACGTCGAAATGGCACGTTTCGACGGCAAGCCCGTTGTAAAGACCTCGGTTTCAAACGGAATAAACAAGCCCGAGGAGCTTATCAAAAGAATCGTTGACGGAAAAGCCGCGATATATCACGCCGACGAAAGTGAAAAGCAGCCTATTGATGACGACGAAAAGGAAAGCGGCTGGCACAAACTTTATAAGCATCTCATGAACGGTGTTTCGCATATGCTCCCGTTCGTTGTCGGCGGCGGAGTTCTCATAGCTCTCGGCTTCCTGTTCGATACGCTTGCAGGCAATGCCGATGTCGGCGGAACCTTCGGCTTCACAAGTCCCGTCGCGGCAATTGTGTTCTGGATAGGCAAAGCGGCATTTGCGCTTATGCTCCCCATTCTTTCGGCTTATATCGCATCGTCCGTTGCCGACAGACCGGGTCTTTTGCCCGGTATGATAGGCGGCGTATTTGCGGCAAACGGTTACACCTTCAGCTCGCTGATTGAAAACCAAAGCCTTACCGGAGACGACAAAGCGGTGTCGGGCTTCCTCGGTGCTCTGCTCGCAGGCTTCCTTGCCGGTATTATTGTAAATCTCCTCAAAAAGGCATTTTCTTGGCTTCCGAAATCAATGGACGGAATAAAGCCCGTATTTATCTATCCTCTTTTCGGCACGCTTATCATGGGCCTTCTTATGTGTCTTGTAAACCCCGTTATAGGCGTTGTCAACTCCGCTCTTTCCTCGTTCCTCTCGTCGCTCGGCGATACAAGCAAAATACTCCTTTCCATAGTACTTGCGGCAATGATGGCAACGGATATGGGCGGCCCGTTCAACAAGGCGGCTTATGTTTTCGGCACGGCTGCAATAGCCGACGGCAACACATGGATTATGGCGGCTGTTATGATAGGCGGTATGGTTCCCCCGATTGCAATCGCACTTTCGACAACCTTCAACAAGAAGAAGTGGACATCGGAAGAAATCAAATCAGGCCCCGTAAACTATCTTATGGGTCTGTGCTTCATTACGGAGGGTGCTATCCCCTACGCCGCTTCCGACCCGGTCAGAGTTATCCCCTCATGCTTAGTAGGCTCTGCTGTCGCAGGTGCTCTTACATCGCTGTTCAACGTTACATGCCCCGCACCTCACGGCGGAATCTTCACATTTATAGTATGCGACCATCCGCTTCTCTATATCGTAGCCCTTATTGCAGGCTCGGTTGTCGGAGCGCTGATGCTCGGTCTTCTTAAAAAGGATCGTAAAGAATCCGTATAACAAACAATCAAAAACCGTGCCGAGGGGCATCATCCTCTCGGCAGGTATTAAACATAAGGAGAATTATTATGGTACAGAAAACTTTTACAATCACTAATAAAATGGGACTTCATATGCGTCCGGCAAACACCTTTGTAACAGAAATGTCTAAATTCTCTTCGGACGTTGACATTGTTTTCGGAGGTAAAAGGATCAACGGCAAGAGCATTATGAATATAATGGCAGGCTGCATCAAATGCGGAAGCGAAATCACCGTAGAGTGCAGCGGCGCAGACGAAAACGAAATGCTCAAAAAAGCCGAAGAGCTTATCACATCGGGCTTCGGCGAAGAATAATATTGCCGCGGCTTAATGAAAGGGTGGGTTTAATGCTTAAAGGAATCGGCGCATCTCAAGGCTTCGGAATCGGCAAGGCCGTCGTTATAAGGGACACAAACCTTGACTATTCATCCGTAAAATTTACCGATTCGGATCATCAAAAAAAGCGTCTGCACTCGGCAGTCGCCGACTTTTCCGACGAAACAAAATCACTTGTGGCGGAGCTTAAAAAGAATGCCGGAAATAAAGAGGCGGAGATACTCGAGGGACATCTTGTTATGCTTGAGGACCCGTTTATGCTCGCACAGATGGAAGAAGCAATCGACAACGGCTCTGTTGCCGAAGCGGCGGTTGACAGCATATGCACAATGTTTATCAATATGTTCTCCGGCGTTGACGACGAGCTTACGCGCCAACGCGCCTCGGATGTAAAGGATATAAGAGACAGCCTTTTGCGCATTCTTCTGGGTGTAAAAAGTGTGGATATTTCATCCGTACCGAAAGGCTCTGTTCTCATCGCCAAGGATTTCACCCCGTCCATGACGTCACAAATAAACAGGGAAAATGTTTCCGCAATTATCACCGAGGTCGGCGGTGTTACGAGTCACAGCGCAATACTCGCACGTGCCATGGGCATACCTGCCGTTTTGTCGGTCGTCAATGCGGTTGAAAAAATCTCGGACGGCGATATGATTATTGCAGACGGCTTCAAGGGAAAAGTATTTACAGACCCCACAGAGGAAGAGCTTGAAGAATACAGAACCAAGCAGGCGGCATATCTGAAGGAAAAAGAAAGCCTCAACGAATACTTTTCAAAAGAAACCGTTACAAAATCCGGCGTAAAAAAACATGTGTACGGCAACATCGGCAAGGCTGAGGACGCACAGAACGTATTGCAAAACGGCGGCGAGGGCATAGGCCTCTTCAGAACGGAATTTCTGTTTATGGACAGAGCCTCTCTTCCCACGGAGCAGGAGCAGTACGAAGCATATTCAACCGTCGCAAAGATAACGGACGGCAAGGAGGTTATCATTCGCACGCTCGATATAGGCGGAGATAAAGCGATAGATTACCTTAAAATCGAAAAAGAGGACAACCCGTTTCTCGGACACCGCGCGATAAGATACTGCCTTGACAACCCTAAAATTTTCAAAATTCAGCTTCGTGCGATTCTCCGCGCAGCGGTTTTCGGAAACATAAAGGTTATGCTTCCGCTTGTAACGACACTTGACGAGGTTCGCAGAGCAAAAGCCCTTATCGAAGAATGCAAAGATGAGCTTAAAAACGAGGGTCTTAAATTCGCCGATATTCCCGTGGGCGTTATGATAGAAACTCCGTCGGCGGCAATAATTTCCGATTTGCTTGCAAAAGAGGTTGATTTCTTTTCCATCGGCACAAACGACCTGACGGGCTACACCATGGCCGTTGACAGAGGAAACGCCGCTGTTTCAAAGCTGTATGACCCGATTCAGCCTGCGGTTCTGCGCCTTATCGAAACGACGATCAAAAACGCCAAAAAGGCAGGCATCCCCGTCGGAATGTGCGGAGAAGCGGCAGCCGATACACGTCTTATTCCCTTGCTTTGCAAATGGGGGCTTGACGAATTTTCGGTAACGCCATCTTCGATATTGCACACAAGAAAAAGTATATGCGAATGCGAATAACGCTAAGTCTCCCGCATCTTATTTTATATAATCAAGCAGCAAAGCCCTCGTGAAGCACCTCAAAACAATATATTTTGATACAGAAACGGCCAAAACCCCTCGGATATGCGTCTGCATTATCCGAGGGGTTAAGTGCATTATTATATGAAAAACCGTTTATTTTAAGCAAGACCTACTCATAACGTGTTAATAATCAACATTCTCTTGCTTTTTTGTATGCTATATGATATTATTGGTATGCATACTAATAATATTATAAACAGGTGATATATTTGCGTAGAAACAGCAGTGAAACAAAAAGAAAAATCTTAACGGCGTGCGTTCGGTTGTTTTTGGAGGAGGGCTACAAAAGCACCTCCGTCAGTCGAATAGTCGAGGAAGCAGGCGTCGCAAGGGGCAGCTATTTAAATCTGTTTCCGACCAAGGATAAAATCTTGCTGGATTTGACCGAATCGATGTTCGGCGGTCAATTTGACGTGGCGAGGAGTATTGCGGACAAAAAGCTGCCGCCCGTATACGCCTATGCGGTGGAAACGTCTCTTCAGCTCACGCTAACGGAGCTTAACGAGAACCTGCGAGAAATCTATATTGAAGCATATTCTCAGCCCGACACGGCGGAATTCATCTATCTGCACACCACGGCGGAATTAAAGCAGATTTTCGGAGCAAATTTTCCCGATTACAGCGAAAGTGACTTTTATGAAATGGAAATCGGCACGTCAGGACTTATGCGTAACTATATGGCTCGCAAATGTGATATTCATTTCCCGTTGGAGCGCAAGCTCAGCAGGTTTTTGACGGCATCAATGAGAGTATATCGTGTACCGGAGGAAGAACAGGCAAAGGTGCTTGCTTTTATCGGCTCGATTGATATTCGGGAGCTTGCCGTTACGGTTATGCATAAGCTGTTTGCCATGCTTGAAATGAAATATGACTTTAAGCTGTCTACGGACGGCGAAACGGAGGAAAGAAGATGAGAACAGGGAAAAAACTGCTCACAGGTATGCTTTTGGTGCTTTTCATTGTTTTTGTCGCAGGATGCGGCAAAACGGCAAAAACCAACGCCGCACTGCCGGAGGTGCGCAACAGCGGCACGGCGGTTCAGTGGAAATACAGCGATGAAGCCGACTGGCGCGACCTTGTGGCACTTACCGAGCTGCGAGGTGCTGCCGGAGAAAACGGCAAGGACGGAATTAACGGCACCGACGGAAAGAACGGCGTCGACGGTAAAAACGGTCTTGACGGCAAAGACGGCGTTGACGGCAAAGACGGAGCAGACGGCAAAGACGGCATAGACGGAAAAGACGGAGCAGACGGCAAGGACGGCATTAATGCCAAAAACATAGAGGTGCAGCGAACCGAAACCCACATACAGTGGCGTTACGAGGGCGACGAGTGGCAAAATCTTGTTGCGATAGCCGATATAGAGGGCCCTGCCGGACAGAACGGAACGGACGGTGCAAACGGAAAAACTCCGGAATTTCGCGTAAGCGAAAATATCCTGCAATGGCGTTATGTCGGCGATGAGATTTGGCTTAACCTGTACGATCTTACCGCATTAAAAGGTGCGGATGGCAGAGACGGCGCTGATGGCAAAGACGGAGCCGACGGTAAGGACGGAATAAACGGGCAAAACGGCTCTGACGGCAAAGACGGTAAAACACCTTTTATCGGTGAGAACGGCAACTGGTGGTTCGGAGAAATCGACACCGGTGTAAAAGCCGCAGGTGTTGACGGCACAGACGGTGTTGACGGCACAGACGGCGAAAAGGGAGAAAAGGGCGACAAAGGCGACAAAGGCGATAAGGGTGACAAAGGCGACAAGGGCGATAAAGGCGACAAGGGCGACGCCGGTCAGAACGGCAGCTGCCCGGGCTATTTTTATGCAGAAACAAGAATTCCGAGAGTATTTCTCAATAACGGCAACGCAGCTTTAAGCGTTTATGAAAAGGTAAACAGCGGAGACCTGATATCCACTTATCTTGATAAGATTGCGCTCAAAAAAGGTCATGTTTACAGCGTCACCATAAGCGGCTCTCTCCAGGTGGTATCAAACGAGTCCAACAACAACGGTAATTACTCCATCCAGATGACAGACGGCTATGACGACGACCTTTGCCGTGAGGTTACACGCATAAAACGTGACGGCAAAAAAATAGCGCAGACAAACGACCAACATTCCTTTAATTTCACCAGAATTTACGACGCCTCGGACGAGGATATAACGCTGTACTTCATGTTTGAACAGTCGGCATACAATACCCGTCTCGAGAGCTTCAAAGGCACAATCACAATAACCGCCCTTGATTAAGTTTACATAACGGAGGTAGCAAGAAATGAAAAAACGAATACTCAGTATCCTGCTCACCCTATGTATGCTGTTCTGCCTTGTGCCGACAGGCGTATTTGCCGAGGGCGAGACAGCAACGGGCTCTGCTGCGATACAGCTTGGCACAGACGCACTAAGTAAAAATGTAAACACAGCGACCGCACCGACCGTGTATTTCGGGCAAGACCATGAAAATAATCCCGGTGCATGGCGCGTCATCGACTATGACGGAAACAGTGCAGCCGGCATAGCCGGGAATATGACCCTGCTTGCGGCAAATAACATGGGGTTGTCAAAGTTCGGTGCGAGCAACGCTTATGCGGACAGCGCGTTGAAAGAGGCAATAGACGCGCTTGCGGATAAGCTGACGGCGAAAGAAACCGATGCTGTTGAAAAACGGACCCTTGCAAGCGGAAACTACGATGAGGAAAATACCGACGGTGTAGCGGGTCCTGCGGTAAGCAATGCTGTTTTTTGGCCGCTTTCCTCAAAAGAGGCTAATGCGGTAAACAACGATTTGCGTGTCGTGGATCCCGAGCATCCGGGTTGGGCGTCAAGCTATTGGTGGCTGCGCTCCCCAGACGAAGACTATTCCACTGCCTTTGTGGCTGGTAGAGGTGAAGTCCGCTACTATGGTGGATACTCTACTTCCAAGGAGTTTGGCGTTCGTCCCGCTTTCGACTTGAATTTGGACTCTGTCCTCTTTGCATCCGCCGCCGTGGGCGGCAAGCCCGACGGAGGGCTGCAGCCCGTTTCCCCAAATTACACCGGAAACGAATGGAAGCTGACCCTTTATGACAGCAAGCGCAACGATTTCAGCAGAACTACCTGGGAGGTTTCCGCTTCCACCAAGGGCGGCACCGTAGAGATATCCTATACCGACGCAAAAACCGGCGCAAACGAATATATTTCCGCTCTGATCTTTGATGATGTCGGTAATGTAATCTATTACGGCCGCAGCAACGCCTCCCTCACAGAAAAAGACGGTACGGCACAGCTTACCATTCCTGCCGGCTTTGCCGAGGGTACCTATACCCTGAAGGTCTTCAACGAGCAGTACAACGGCGACCGCAAAACCGACCTTGCAAGCGGTTTCGCGGATGTTACGCTGACGGTTGAAAAGCGGGTCGACGAACAGTTCACCCTTGCCCCCGGCGGCAGATACTATTTTGACCTTTCGGCAATGGATATTCCCGGAACGGTAAACAGCA
>OGWS01002618.1_pt1 | contig 11034 bp, 10 predicted proteins | sample 1576111 | NCBI WGS metagenome assembly OGWS01 (sample SAMEA3541534, study PRJEB24748) | human gut metagenome | biome: human gut; feature: human-associated habitat; material: faeces | place: China | collected 2012
CCGCAAATAAGCGGCGCTGTATTTGGCGTGGAGCGAAGGATTTGACCTTTACGAATTTCTATCTCCTATCAACGGAGTGGAGTAAAAATCTATTTACTATCATCATTATCACTAATCCACACGCAATAATCCTCATCATTTCAAAATAGACTTTTTTATTCATCGTATTCTCACCACTCATGTTCCCTTCAAAGAGTATACTTTTCCGAATATTATGTTTGTCAGGCGGCAAATTATCCTTCCCACCTACTGCAATCTTTCCTCAAATTAAATTCTGCAGTGCCTTCACACTGCCTCTCTCAATGTGCTGTATTTTACGGCACGTTTTTATCTGCCCTCTTGACCTGATTCACATCTTCCCATATAGTCTTATCGTATAATTTAATCACAGTGTTTTAATATAATCCATGAAGTTCATTTTATTATAAATAGCAGTGGTTGTCGGTCTTCCAAGATCCGCTCTTGCACCAATACTGCATTTAACTTCAATTAATGACAATTCATTACGAATTTTCGCATTCTCCAATTCTGCATCAAGAGAATCAAAATTATCAACCGAAACAGCATATGGATATCCGCAAGCCTTAGCTATGGATACAAGATCAATATTGGAAGCCACGGTAGGCATTCCTCCCACTGTTTCATGTGCTCCATTATTAATCACTATATGAATTAAGTTATGGGGAGCATTTGCACCAATTACAGCCATCGATCCCATATGCATCAGAACTGCCCCATCCCCATCGACACACCATATGCGCTGTTTAGGTTTGTTCAGAGCAACCCCGAGAGCGATAGAAGAACTATGTCCCATTGAGCCTACTGTTAAAAAATCATATTTATGACTCTGCTTGTTCGCTTCTCTAGTCTCAAAAAGTTCTCGACTCGCTTTTCCCGTAGTTGAAATGATTGGGTCTTCTCCGGAAGCTTTAACAATATGTTGAATGATTTCTTCACGTATCATTTTTTTATCATTCTTGTATTTAACTGTCGGAGCATCTCTCAATGCCCCCTTGCGGATTACAAACGCTACGTCAAGTCCTTGGTTCAGCTTTTCTCTAAATTTCCCCATAGCATTCCTGACCTCATCATCAGTAGTATCTGGACCGATAATGAAGTTCTCAATTCCCATATCATCAAGGAGTCTAACTGTAACCTCACCCTGATAAATATGCTGAGGCTCATCATGAATACCTGGTTCTCCCCTCCAGCCAATGATAAAGATAACCGGAATAGCATATACCTTATTGTTTAACAATGATGCAACCGGATTAATGATGTTACCCTCACCACTATTCTGCATATAGACTACCGGGATTTTACCGGTTGCCAGATGATATCCTGCTGCAATTGCAGTACAATTACCCTCATTAGCAGCAATGATGTGATGTTTTGGATCTATACCGTATCGATCTATCAAATAGTTACATAGAGCCTTTAACTGACTGTCTGGAATCCCTGTATAAAAATCTGAGTCTATAATATTGTAAAAAGATTCTACTTTCATATTATTTCTAGATACTCCTTTATGTTATAAATTAAAAGTTTTTTTAGTTTGGTTCTTGAACTATGGATTTAACTGATGAATATAAAAGTTGATCAATATTTCTCAAGAAGGGAGTAATGCAATAAAATGTCATTCTTTTCTCACTCATCATATTATTACACCCATTCCTTAAAATAAATCTCATTCATCAGTTCCCATATCCTCTTCTCGTTTTAGAATATCTTTATAGAATCCATACTGACCGTATTCTTTTTCTTCATCCCCTAAGAAAAGCACATTGTCCGTTCCCATATCATCATAAGCGGGCTCTTTACTATTAATCTCGATACCGTATTCAATTTTTATCCTATCATCATTGTGGTACAGATTTAGGTTTATTCCTTTTTCCATCATTTCAGTAATTCTATTCTCAGCATCAATTAGTCTATCATAGGACATAATCCCGACTCCAGCTTCTTCCAAGTCGAAATTTTTATCACAAATTTCTCTTGTGAGCTTTTCTCTGCGTCCAATAACAACCTTCGAATAGATATGAAATCTACGTGTCCAATCAAAGCTTTCCTCAAACATAGAATCTTGTTTTTTTATTTCATACACAAGTTTCTTCTTAAACTCATCGATATTATTATTTATCCATTTACGGTATTTATATAATTCCATACATGCGGTATTTAGTTCTTTAGATAATATACTCTTCTTAGTATACAGACTTGCGCTTGGTCTTTTTAATTCTACAATGGTTATTTCATAACTGTTAGATTGTCCTGCAAAAACAATAAAATCTGCTCGATAATCTGACCCCAAACGAAATTGAGGTATAACATAATTAAAAGCCCATTCGGGCACACCTACAGCAGCTTTCAAAACATATGTATGAGCTTCTAAATATGCCTGAATCTTTAATTCCTTATCATTCTTAAGCACGTCTACAAGTCTTACAGCATCTTTAGATGTTGAAGTCGCATAACTTCCATCTACTTTAACCAATTCCTCCACAGAATCAATCTCTGTGACAAAAAGTGGTTCTATCGGATGAACCGTAAGATTTAGCTTATCAAGATTCCTGTTCACTACGTCATCCCAAAAAAGCGTTTCATAGCCTGGCATTCCATATGCATCTTTTATCAGCTGTCCCAAAAGCTGTGCATCCGAACTTCTGAACCATGCTACCCCGCACATATTGTAACTATCATCACCAACTTTACCCACACGAGTAATTCGACCACTTTCATTTACATCAAATACCCAATCGTCAGAATGCCCTAAAACCATCTTTCCAAAATAACAAGAATGATCAAGTTCAGCTGCAAATAAATTCTTATCACTTACATACAAATCTGCTTCACAGATAAAACAATCATCATCAGTAGCCATCAGTTCATCTGCAACTGCCTTTATTGATGATATGTTATTTATAGTCTGATAATCATGATTCACGACAATCTTCAAATTATCATATTTTTGCTCCAAGTATTTAAATTGCTCACCAAGATATCCAACCACAACAATAAACCGCTTAACACCGCGTTCTTTAAGACCATCAATCACAGTTTCAATCATTGGTTTTCCATAAACTGTAATTAAAGGTTTTGGCATAGTTTCAGTAAGCGGTCTCATTCGAGTCCCCATGCCGGCAGCCATTAAAATTGCAATTTCACTCTTTACCATAACGTATTACCCATACCCGCATTATTATTTATTTTTATACATATAAATATCAAAAACAAACTCATTATTCCAATATCCCTCAACCTGAGAATTATGGAATTCAATTTCCAGATTATTCTTCTCGTCCCAATCATAAAAGAATTCTCTACTATAGAAAAATTTGTGAAGATTTTTATATCTTACTTCATAATCTTCGACTGTTTTTTCTATACTATTCAAATGCTTCTTTTTTCAATGTCATGTAAATCTATCAGTCCTATACGCTTTTTTGCCTCTAGAAACATCCTATCCAGCACGTTTTCTGCATATATTTCATCCTTGAAATAACTAAACACGAAATTCGCAACTACCGAATCATATTTGATATCCGTTGGAATATTTATTGCCTCTGTACAAACTAATTCCGATGGCTATATTACATTAGCGCCATATGTTTTGAAAAGTCTGTTGGCGATCTCTATATGTGCCGAGCTATAATCCATTCTACCTATACTCATTCCGTCATTTTGGAATAGGTACATATTTGCATCACATCCACAGCCAACATCGAAAATCGAACTGAGTTTATCATATTTTGACAGATACTTTATGATATCATCATTCTGTTTTTATAAAGAATCATATAGCTTCGCCCCATACATCAAAGCATCAATCCTCTTCAATTCGAGAAAAATTACCTTAGGGGCTGCCATATCAATTTCATCGAAATGATCTGTTCTTTTTTTCCAAATCTCTTTCCAATTATTTTCCACAATCACGCCTCATAGCTAATTGGAATCTGAACACCAAGTTCTCTTAATCCTGCTTCAAACACCTTCCAAAAACAATCAATATCAGATATATCAATGGCACCTAGAGCACACAGTCTGAATGTACCTTGCTTTTCAATCTTTCCAGGGTAAATTGTGAAACCACGCTCATAGCAGTAATCGTGAATCTTCTCAAAATCCCAATTCTCATCATCAGGATATTTAACTGCTGATACAAGACCAGACTGAACAGAACGATCAAGAATCTCCTTAAGTCCGAGCTTTTCCTCTCCATCATGTATAGCTTTCATTATCCTCAGATGTCTATTCCATTTCGCTTCTTCACCCTCCTCAAAGTATTCAATCAATGCCTGCTTTGCTGCATAGATTGTCTGAACAGGAGGTGTGAAATGCATCTCGCCAGTTTTTTCAAAATATTCATACTGCATATAAAGATTACAGTAATATGAGCGCTTCGGATAATTCTTACTTGCTTCGATAATATCCTTACGACCAATCACATAGGAAAGTCCAGCCATTCCCATGATACCTTTCTGCGCAGAAGCCATACAAAAATCCACATTATCTTCATATACATTGATAGGAATCATTGCATAAGATGATGTAGTATCTGTAATGAAAAATGCGTTATATTTATGCGCCAACGCACCGACATCTCTTATCGGATTCAACAATCCGCTCCCAGTCTCATGATGAGTCATATAAACATAACCTATATCGTTATTAACCCTCAGCGTCTCTTCAATTACACTCAGATCAGGTGTTGTGTTTATAGGCTGCTGAAGATTAATAACGGGAAGTCCGTAATAGTTAAGAACATCAACTGCTCTCTGGCTATATGACCCATTATTTATTACTAATGCTTTTTTCCCGACATCCAATAGCGAATTCAATGTTATATCAATACATATAGTACCCGATCCACAGAAAAGTACCGAAGCATAATCATCACCACCATGAACAATCTTAACCAAGTCTCTTCTCATCGGAGCCATTATTGATTGGAATTCCTTTTCACGAGGGCAGATATCTGGAACAACTTGCGCCATTTTCACAGTATCTGTTGTAGTTGATGGTCCTGGATTTAACAATACATTTCTCTTAATACTTTCCATTTTCGCCTATCTCCTTAAGTATTTTCTTCGGGTGTAAAACCAATTGTATTCAACACCACTCACAATGAATAATGAAAACGACTATATCTCATCAATTAGAGTGATAATCCGCTTTATAGGCATTAACCTATCATCAACTTCTTTGGCTCTGTGATATTTAAGAATATCCATAGCCGTTTGTTGCATTGCAGGAAAAGCTGACCTTGTAAGCTGATTAGCATAAATAACGATATTCACACCATGCTCTGCCAGTTCTTCTTCAGTGATTGTATTGAAAGAACTCGGGACAACTACGATAGGTGTCGCCTTATTTTCACCTCTAAACTTATCGCAGAATTCTATAATCTCTGCAGGATCTTTTTTGCGACTATGAATCATTATGCCATCGGCACCTGCAGCAACAAATGCATGTGCTCTAGTTAATGCATCTTCCATACCCTGTTCGAGAATGAGCGACTCGATACGTGCAATTATCATGAAATCATCTGTTAATTGAGCTTTCTTGCCAGCAGCAATCTTTGCACTGAAATTTTCGATGCTATCCTGAGTCTGTTTAATCTCTGTACCAAAGAGACTATTCTTCTTAAGTCCGGTTTTATCCTCTATGATTACAGCTGACACCCCAAGACGTTCAAGGGTTCTTACTGTATATACAAAATGTTCAGTAAGTCCGCCTGTGTCACCATCAAAAATGATAGGCTTTGTGGTAACTTCAGTTATATCTTCAATGGTTCTGAAGCGACTCGTCATATCCACAAGTTCGATATCCGGCTTACCCTTAGCAGTGCTATCACATAGACTTGAAACCCACATGGCATCAAATTGATCAAGCTTACCATTTTCGCCTTCAATAACGGTTTTTTCTACAATTAAACCAGTGAGACCACTATGCGCTTCCATAGCCTTCACAATAGATGTCATAGTTATTAGCTGTCTTAATCTCTTTCTCCTGTATTCAGGCATAGACAGCTTTTCTTTAAGCTGAAGATCTATCTTCTTTACATCTTCATTAAAAGTATAAGGAACATCAATTATCTGTCCGCCATATGCAATAACCAACTTCTCTACATGGGTACGGATAGCAGACTCAGCACCTTCTTTCCAGTTATCTCCATGTATAACATAATCTGGATGAAGGTACTCAATTACATCGTCATAAAGCATATCGTTCTGGAGAATCACAGAATCAATACCCTCAATCGTCTTGTAAAGCTCCATTCTTTCATTTTCAGGCACAGTTGGGAAACGATTATAACGAATGGAAGCCTCATCGCTAAGACAGCCGACCACCACTCGTCCATACTTCTGTGCCTCCCTAATAATGTTCAAGTGCCCCTCATGAATCACATCTGTACTGAAACAAGTGTATACTGTTTTCATTATTATCTATGTCCTTTCATAATTATTATTTCAATCTTTTATATATTTTTTCTCTTATAACATAAACTTCTTTTTTTGTGATATAATCAACAAGGTTTACAATTGAATGCTTATATCCAAGAGCAAGCAGAAATCCTATTAACATTTTAAATACTGCATACAATGTTATAAAAATAAAGCACATCATCATTGAAGAACCCAAAATGTCTCGTACATTATCATATAGATAATTATCTAAATATACCCTCAATAATCGTAAACGCACCATAGCAAGTACCTTGTCAGCGAAAAGCCGCTTTCGCGGCTTCTCTTAATTCTTCGGTTTTCGGATATTCTCTGGCAGTTTTTCCGACCACGGAACCAGATCATTTAAGAAAGATCGGTCTGTATCATCCATGTGTTTCGGAATCTCTGTCAGAAGATATTCAAAGTACTCGTATGGTTTTAAGTTATTCGCTTTTGCTGTTTCTGCGATGCTGTAAATGATAGCGGATGATTTTCTTCTGCAGAACGCGGCCAGCTGAATGCACCATTATCTAATCTTTTGTAGAGAAGCAGAAAACCATCACCTTCCCAGAGAAGACCTTTGATACGATTTGTTCTCTTACCACAGAACAAAAAGAGCGTATTTTTATCGTAATCCTTCTGAATCTGGCATATAGATTCGGAGGGATTTCTAATATCGTCCGCAGTCTTAATCAGACCAATGCACTGACCCTAATATATACCCCTTAAATCCATGTCTTGGACCATGCGAAGTTCTTCTGCCATAGTTATACACCATCCTTTCTAATATATATATGATGGAGAATGGGATAGAAAATAAAATCGATTTTGAAGCGGATTGTAGTAGATACTGGTAAAAAGTTAGATTTTACATTGATTTACTGAAATTCTGCATGGGCAAAATACTATTTATTTGTAGGTTTTTAGTAAATTTAATAGATTCTTTCGTTCTGGTTTGTATTAATTGTGATACAATGATGGTAGCTGAATTGTAGCGTTTGCTTATGGTAAAGGAGGGTTTACTATATGAGCACATTTAAAACAAATGATGGTGTGGAAATCTATTATGATGTACAGGGAGAAGGAAGACCGCTGTTGATGCTGCCTGGTTGGACCTGTTCGACGAAGTTCTGGAAGCAGAATGTCGATGAATTGGCAAAATCTTGCAAGGTGATCACCATGGATTTACGTGCACACGGAGAGTCCGAAAAAGTTCTGCACAGCCATAGAATTTCTCGGTATGCCATGGATGTGAAGAATCTGCTGGACTATCTGGATATCAAAGATGTTACTGGACTTGGCTGGTCCATGGGCGCATCAATTTGGTGGAGCTACATCGAACTTTTTGGAAACGATAGACTAAGCGGACTGATTTGCGTGGACCAGTCTCCTGCTCAGTATATCGGACCTGATTGGCAATGGGGACAGAAAGGTTGCTATGATGTTGAGTCATTTATCAGATTGTGCTGTGGAATTCAAGCGGATCCAGAAGGCTCTGCAGCTGGACTGATCACTGGATGCTTAAATCATACACCGGATCCAGAAGATGCCAAGATGCTGGCAGCCGAAGCCAATAAGTGCCCGCCTTATGCACGCATTGAAATTATGCGTGATCATACAAATTTGGATTGGCGCGACTTTATCCCGCACATCAACCTGCCTACCCTTGTCTGTGTTGCCAAAAAGAGTAACATTTTCGACTGGCATGGTAGTGCCTGGGTTGGCGAAAACATTCCGGGGGCCAAGACTGTATTCTTCGAGGATTCCGGGCATATGCTTTTCTGGGACGAAGCAGATAAATTCAACAAAGAAGTGGCGGACTTTGTTTGCAACCACTGATAAATATGAAAAAGGCAGGACCAAAATCCTGCCTTTCTGTTCTATATAAATACTTATCGACTGTAACTTTTTCCTCGTTTTTCTATTCTCTGCGTCTTAGCACCAATCTCAATGTCCGGTGCGGAGCTTGCCAGCTCCAGATGCAAAGCGAACATACCCTTTTGCCTCAGCTGGATCGGTACAAATGAGGTCTTCTGCCGTACTTCCAGCCAATCAACAGTATATTCTGTCCTTTTCCCATGTTTTGGAAATTCTCTTCTCAGCCCTTGCTTTGCTTCTTCTATCATCTCATCCATAGCATAAGTCGATGGTCTATTGGTGCGAATAAAACAATGCGGTGATGGCCGGTAAGACAGATTTCCTCCATCCAACACATACTTAATCTTTTCCATATCTTCAAGCAGCTCTGGATTGTGCTCATACTCCGGATAAGCAGGTACAGGCATCATGCGACCACCTACCATCAAATCAATACCGTCCTCAAAGATGTTATAATTGTCATCAGTCATAATCCCAATTGACGCAGCACCCAAGCGCATATCCGGCTCCGTCTCCTGATACACGAAAAAATGGCTTAAAACTAAGGGATTATCGCATCGAAGAAACAGTGGACTGCTCTCACTTTTTACACGCAAAATCTTTAAAACTGTCCATCGTTCCCTACGGAAAATTTGGTGATCGGCAGTTAAAATTCCACAACGAACTGCTTCTGGATGGTCGTCCGGTGAGCGATAGAAAGATACTGTCATAACCAGACCATACCACTTATTATTATCCGAGTGCCTCAACACGGCATTGTAATCTTTCCATGGATAATCCGGTTCAGTTTTGTATTGCTGGCGGCAATAATCGAACACTTCCTCTCTGGTCATTTTCTACCTCTGGCATTTTCTTTTTCTGTTAATTCCTGATACATTTTCATTAGTTCAGCTACGCAACTGCTTTCCGTAGTAGTCCTAATATCAAAGCCGTAATCCTGCATTACTGCCTTATCATTCTGTTGATGTGCCTTTCGAAGTTCTGAGGGCATGGTTAGTTCGTCGTATAGATCTGCGAGACTGCTATCAGGATAGATGGCACGTGCGTCAAGAATAGCCTGCGCTGTCTGCTCAATTTTCTGCTTCTGTTGCTCCGTTGGTAATGGCCATGGGAAATTATTATAAACGATATCTTTTGAATATCGATAATCGCTTTTTAATCTTCCGCATACAACACGCATCCAGGCCATATGTACATTTGAGGTAAGTATTCCAAAGTGATATAATGTAGCGTCCGGAATGATTTTTACAAGATTGCTGCAAAAAATTTCCGGTGTAAAAAATCCTATCGGGATATATCTTCGTCTTCGCGACGAAACCTCTGGGACAACAATATAGTTTCCTTTTGGCATATTTTCAACATGAAAACGCGTCGGTCTTTCAGCTAATTTTATTGTACCTGCACTTGGGCTGGCAAGACGATACTCCCTTACCTTATTAATTCTATCCATGCACAAAGGCATTTTTCTAAGTTCAGCTGGGCTACACTCTCCAAGCCATAAACAATATCGTGGTGCTTGATTTATAAATTCTCTGGATCCATACCAAGGTCGAAAATATTTTTTTGATCCAGGTTCCTTTTTTATAAAATCCTCCATTTCTTCTTTTTCAAATAGATAAAATCCACCATCTATCGGCTTATTTCCAATGCCTATTTCTGGGACATTACAAAGCGGTTTATTTCTACTTTCAACAAAAATATCCTCAGCATCAAGCAGATAACCATTGATATTTTTAACAGCTTGGTACCTCTCCTCTGTAAATAATTTCTTCTGTTTCGTATTCACAGCAATGCTAAATCCAATGATTACACAATGAACATGGGCTTTAATTTTTGCCTCACTATCCCATCTAAATGTATGATAAGCAAAATCAATATGAACTCCTTCCTCAAATAAAGGCTTCCACAAATTCGCAACGCTTTCACCTTGTGACACAGAATTGGTAGATACTAATGCGCTGCGTATAGCTGTATTTTTCATAAAATCCGTGCATTTTTTATACCAACAACAAACATAATCCAAGTTACCAGCATTTTTCCAACCTGGGAAAACGAGTGCTATATCGTCCTTCTGGACTTTATTCATCATCCGTGCACCTACAAACGGCGGGTTACCCATAATATAATTGACGCTCATTTTCGGCACAACATCTTCCCAGTTAATCTGCAAAGCATTACTCTCGATGATAGATGCATTAGTTTTTAAAGGCAAGAAATCAAGTTGCATCAATACGATTGCTTCTGTTTCTTTCATCATCTGGCTCTCCGCAATCCAGAGCGCTGTCTTAGCAACAGTAACGGCGAAATCGTTAATCTCAATGCCATAAAACTGAGCAATGGATACCTGAATTGGATTTGCTTCTTCAAATCCGAAGCGAATCTGGCCCTTCTGCAACTCAGCCAATACCTTATTTTCAAGCCTACGAATGCTAATATATGTTTCCGTAAGGAAGTTACCACTGCCGCATGCTGGATCTGTTGCCGTGTCTAATTTGATACAACATAACGGAGCGGAATATCTACCCCTTAACGATGCACCCGCACAGGTGCATTTTTGCACACCCCTCATAACGATGCCGTATGCACCGTTACGGAGTAAGGTATTCGGTTTTATCGCTGCCTGTGCGTACACTGTGTTCTCCTCGTAAAACTGGAATTTTCAAATTAGTCTTTGCAAATAACCTTTGAACCTTCACCATCGATTACAATT